>JGI11705J14877_10000383_pt1 | contig 28162 bp, 21 predicted proteins | sample Etolaghawater15m_FD_14877 | JGI IMG/M metagenome (IMG submission 14877)
AACAGGTTTGCTGAATTGCCAGACTATCTGAGCTACCCGGTTCCAGTCATCGGTTTTGCCGCACGCAGTGGCACCGGAAAAACGACCCTGTTACGGAAACTCATTCACCATCTCAGCAACAGCGGTATGCGCCTCGGCGTGATCAAACACTCGCATCATGATTTTGAGATCGACCAACCCGGCAAGGACAGCTACGAATTACACCATGCGGGCTCTTCACAAACCCTGTTAACCTCGTCCTACCGCAGCGCGCTAATCCGCGAGAACTCCAGCCCCCGGGAACCGCAACTGCAACAACAGCTGGAGCGGCTCGATTCCCGCGAGCTCGACCTGGTGCTGGTGGAAGGCTTTCGCGATGACCCGACGCTGCGCAAAATCGAGATCTATCGCCCTTCGCTTGGTCAAGACCCGCTGTTTCTAAGCAACCCCGGCATCATCGCCGTTGCCTGCGACGAGAAGCTGACGAACTGCACACTGCCGGTTCTGCCGCTCAATGATGCCCAACGCATTGCCCGTTTCATTCTGGACACTCTGTGAAACAGACATTTTCAGCCAGCCCTTAGTCAAACCCGGGCTTTTCTGCTTTAATCAGTAGCAGTTTTTTCGTGACGCCCGAATACATGTCGTTTCATCGGTTACACCAGTTGTCGTTGTGTTTGTTGTGTGCCGTATGCATGGGACAGGTACTTGCCCAGTCAGAATCAGAATCCGAACCCGACAAGGTACGCCTGCAATTATTGTGGCACCACCAGTTTGAATTCGCCGGATTCTACGCCGCCCGCGAACTGGGTTATTACGCCAATGCCGGGCTCGATGTCGAGATATTGCCCTACCGTGCCGGAAGCCCTGATCCTGGCGACGCCATCGCCAGCAAACAAGCGGAATTCGCGATCGCCAATTCGACCATCATCCTGGATAGAGCCCAGGGCAAACCGATCAAACTGCTGGCGATCGTGTTCCAGCATAACCCGCTGATGCTGATTTCGCTGGCGCAGTCGGGCATCTTTTCGCCGGGACAAATGATCGGAAAAAAAGTCATGCTGGCGCCGCATGAACGAAACAACCCGGCGATCAAGGCCTTGCTCGACGCCGAGTCGGCCAGCCTTGATCAACTCGATCTGGTTGATCACAGTTTCAGCATCGAGCCGCTACTCAATGGCGAGGTCGATGTCATGTCGGCCCTCGCCACCAATGAACCGGCACAACTCAACGCGCTTGGGGTCCGTTACAACATCATCGACCCCATCAACTACGGTATCGATTTCTTCAGCAACAGCATCATTACCCACGAAACCCTGCTCAAGCAAAACCCCGAGCTGGCGCGACGTTTTGTCGATGCCAGTCTGCTTGGCTGGGCCTTTGCACTGCAGAACCCGGACACAGTCATCGACTGGATCATCGAACGCTACAGCGCGGAAAAAACACGCGAAGCGCTGCAATTCGAGGCCAGAACCCTGCGCAACTACATCATGCCCAAACGCATACCACTGGGAAAAATCAACCTGCACCAGTTGCAACGTGTCGCCGACACCTACATCAGGCATGGCCTGATCAGCGAGGATTTCGATGTCAACAGCCTGATTGCGGCTAACCAGGCGGGCCGCATTGATCCGGTTCTTTTCTATGCTGACGAACGATTGTGGATCGAACACAAGAAGAAGCTGGTCATTGGTGTCGACCCACAATGGCCACCGTTCGAATTCATTGACGACAAGGGCAAATATGCAGGCATGGCATCCGAATACATCAGGCTGATCAGCGATATCACCGGCCTTGACATCGAAATTCAGGATAACAAAACCTGGCAGGACGTTCTCGACAGCGCCCGCGCCGGACAGCTGGACCTGTTACCCGCCGTGACCAGCACGCCATCGCGCCGCGAATACCTGGATTTCACCTCGCCCCATCTGGTGTACCCGATGGTCATAGTCACGGACAAGCAGAGCGATTTCATCAGCGGCATGGATGACCTCGACGGCAAGCGGGTCATCGTGGTGAAGGGCTACGTCAGCGAGGAGTTGATTCGGCGTAACCACCCGGCCTATGAATTGATTCTGGCCGACAATATCAACCACGCACTGGAGCTTATATCCTCTGGCGAAGGTGACGCATTCATCGACAACCTGGCCAGCATCACCCACAGCATCAGCAGCCTGGGTTACACCAATCTGCGCATCAGCGGTAAAACACCCTACGATTTTGAACTGGGACTGGGCATACCCAAAGGTAATACGCGCCTGCTCGGCATACTGCAAAAGACCCTGGATTCGATCGACGAACAGCAACGCAAGGCCATTCGCGAAAAATGGATATCGGTGTCGGTTTCTTCAACGCCCGACTATCGCCTGATTCTGCTGGTCGCACTGGTGGCGCTGGTGATCGTGGCCATTATCCTGTTCTGGAACCGCAGGCTGGCGCGCGAAATCGGCCGTCGTGAACGTTACGAACTTGAACTCATCAAATCGACCCAGCGCTTTCGCGACCTGTTTGAAAACAACAAGGCGGTGGAACTGGTGGTCAACCCGGCGAACAAGGAAATCGTTGCCGCCAACCACGCTGCGCTGCAGTACTACGGCTACACCCATTCACAGATCCTGAGCATGGACATCACCGAGATCAACATGCTGAGCGACGCCCAGATCAAGAAGGAAATGCGCCTGGCACAGGAGGAACAACGTTCGCATTTCCATTTCAAACACCGGCTCGCCAACGGCGAAGTGCGCGATGTCGAGGTCCACAGTGGCCCCATTGACTGGGGCGGCGAACCCTGCCTGTATTCGATCATTCACGACATAACCGACCGCATCAAGGCTGAAAATGAACTCATCGAGGCCAAGGCGATTGCCGAGCAGGCGACCCGGGTCAAAAGCGAATTTCTGGCCAACATGAGTCACGAAATCAGAACACCACTGAATGCGGTCCTGGGCATGACCGAACTCTTACAGGAAACGCAACTCGATGATGAGCAAAAGAATATGCTGGGTGTACTGCAAAGCTCCGGACGCTCGCTGATTGCCATCATCAATGACATTCTCGACTTTTCCAAGCTCGAAGCGCACAAGATGACGCTGGAGATGGTGCCGATTCAGCTGTTGCCATTCGTTGAGGAAACCCTCGACATCATGCGCCCCGGTGCGCGAGAAAAGGGCATCGCTTTACAGTCCCAGTTTGCTCACGATGCCGATGTCGAGATCATCTGCGACCCCACCCGCCTGCGCCAGATTCTGGTCAACCTGCTGTCCAATGCGATCAAATTCACCGCCGAGGGCCACGTCACGCTCAACCTGCGCTGTGAACGGCGCAACGACAAGGCCTGTCGTATGGCCTTTCAGATCATCGACACCGGCATTGGCGTAGAAAAGGATGAACTGCCACACCTGTTTGAATCCTTTACCCAGGCCGAACAGTCAACCACGCGCAAATTCGGCGGGACCGGGCTGGGTCTCAGCATTACCGCCAGACTGGTGCGTCTTTTCGGCGGCTGGATTCAGGTCAGTTCAGTGGTTGGTCAGGGCAGCACCTTCACCGTGCAACTGCCGACCCTGTACCGCCCGGTCAATGAACAGGAGAAAAAATTACGTCTGAACGCCATTCCATCAAGCCCGCGATTTCGCCTGCAGTTCAAGGGTCAGGTGCTGGTTGCCGAGGACGTCCGACCCAACCGTATCCTGATCGAGAAGATGCTGGCCAAATTTGGCATTCGCTGTGAGTTTGCTGAAAACGGCCTGCAGGCCGTCGACAAAGCGGCAAATCAATCATTTGATCTGATCCTGATGGATTGCCAGATGCCTGAAATGGATGGTTACGAAGCGACACGCCAGATCCGGGCAAACAATCCGCGCGTGCCGATTCTGGCGCTGACCGCCAATGTGGGTTCCGAGGACCGACAACGTGCCATCGATTCGGGGATGAACGAGGTGTTGACCAAACCGATTCAACTGAACGTGCTGGAACAGGCCCTCGACCGCTGGTTGACACGCGATTCGACCGGCGAATTTCAGCCCGCTGAACCCCCCTGAACTAATCCGGCTGGCGACATACACCTTGGTCAAGTCGGCCGCAGGCATGCACCCACGCGGCCATAAAAGCCGCGAGAGAAAATAGCGGGACGCCGTCTAGCTCAGCGCTTTCACCAGTTCCGCCATGTTGGCCTTGGCATCGCCAAACAACATGCGCGTGTTTTCCTTGTGAAACAACGGGTTCTCGACACCGGCATACCCGGTCGCCATGGAACGCTTCAGAACGACCGTGAGCTTGCCTTTCCACACCTCCAGTACCGGCATGCCCGAAATCGGGCTACCCGGATCCTCCAGCGCCGCCGGATTAACCGTGTCATTGGCGCCTATGACCAGCGTGACATCGACATTGGGAAAATCATCGTTGACCTCGTCCATTTCAAACACCACGTCATAAGGCACCTTGGCCTCCGCCAGCAACACGTTCATGTGCCCCGGCATGCGCCCGGCCACCGGATGTATGCCAAACGCCACATTGACACCTTTACCCATGAGGATACGCGTCACCTCGGCCACCGCACCCTGGGCCTGGGCCATGGCCATGCCATAACCCGGCACGATCATCACGCGTTTCGCCGCCAGCAGGTTCTGCGCCACCTCCTCAATCGATGTGGCAATGACCTCACCGACACTGGTCGTGGCGCCCGACGAGGTGGTGGTGGTACCGAAGCCACCGGCGATAACACTGATGAAATTGCGGTTCATGGCGCGGCACATGATGTAACTCAAGATAGCGCCACTACTGCCCACCAACGCACCGGTCACGATCAGCAAATCATTGGACAGCATGAAACCAGTGGCCGCTGCGGCCCAGCCCGAATAGCTGTTAAGCATCGAGATAACCACCGGCATATCCGCGCCGCCAATGGCGATAACCATGTGCACACCGAAAACCAGCGCGATCACCGTCATCACGATCAGCGGCACATAGGCATCGGACAGGCTATCGGCCTGCACGAAGGCCACACCGTAACCCACCACGATGACGAACATGGCGAGGTTGAGCGCATGCCGCGCGGGCAGCAACACCGGTCGGCTGTTGATCATGGCCGACAGTTTGCCGAACGCAATCACGGAACCGGAGAAGGTCATGGCGCCGATGTAGATACCGATGTAAACCTCCAGATCATGGATTGTCTTTTCCACCCCTTCGTGCTGAATCTCGGGATCAAGATAGGTGGCGTAACCCACGCTGACCGCAGCCAGACCCACCAGGCTGTGCAATATGGCCACCAGTTGCGGCATCTGCGTCATCTTGACCTTTTGCGCAACCGTCCAGCCTATCGCCGCACCCGGCACGATACATAGCAAAATGATCCAGTAGCTGGTAACGGTATCGCTGAGCACAGTGGCGATAACCGCCAGCCCCATGCCCAGCATGCCGTACAGATTACCGCGCTTGGCGTTTTCGTTGGAACTCAGGCCGCCCAGCGCCAGAATGAACAGGATGGCCGCGCCCAGATAAAATGCATTGATCAAACCTTCTGACATGTCATTCTCCGAACATCTTGAGCATGCGCTGGGTTACCGCAAACCCGCCGACGATATTGATGGTCGCGATCAGAATCGCCAGCGCCGACAACAACATGATCAATACACTTTGCGACGACACCTGAATCAGCGCACCGATGATGATGATGCTCGATATCGCATTGGTCACGCTCATGAGCGGCGTGTGCAGCGACGGGGTGACATTCCAGATCACCATGTAACCGATGAAACAGGACAGCACGAACACGGTGAAGTGGCCCATGAACGAGGGCGGCGCCACCGCGCCAACGCCGAACAGCGCCAGGGCGCCAAGAAAGATCGGAATCAGGCTACGAACGGCCTGCTGCAACGGGGTGATTTCCTCATCCGGTTCGTGCACGACATTGGCCTCCGGCACCGACTGCTCGGAATAGGCCGGCTTGCGCGAGACATCGATCGTTGGCGGCGGCCAGGTAATTTCCTCGTCCTTGACGACCGTTGCGCCACGGATAACCTCATTGTCGAAATCGAGAACAATCGGCTGCTCGACATCACTGATGATCTCATCGAGCAGGTTCATCAGGTTCGAGGCATACAACTGGCTGGCCTGGGCGGGCAAGCGACTGGGCATATCGGTGTACCCAATAACCTTGACCCCATATTTCTCAATCACCTTGTGCGGTCTGGTCAGCTCGCAGTTGCCACCCTGTTCAGCCGCCAGATCGACGATCACGCTGCCGTTTTTCATCGACTTGACCATCTCGGCCGTAATCAGTTTGGGCGCCGGACGCCCCGGAATCAGCGCGGTAGTGATGATGATATCGACCTCCTTGGCCTGCTGCGCGAACAGCGCCATTTCTGCATCGATGAAGGCCTGGCTCATCTGCTTGGCATAACCGCCCTCACCGCTGCCATCCTCTTCGAAGTCCAGCTCGAGAAACTCCGCATCCATGCTCAAAATCTGGTCCTTGACCTCGGGCCGGGTATCGAATGCGCGCACAATCGCCCCCAGCGACTTGGCAGTACCGATCGCCGCCAGACCTGCAACACCCGCGCCAATCACCATGACCTTGGCCGGCGGCACCTTGCCCGCAGCAGTAATCTGGCCGGTAAAGAAGCGTCCGAACTGGTTGGACGCCTCGATAACCGCCCGGTAACCGGCGATGTTGGCCATCGAACTCAAGGCATCGAGCTTCTGCGCACGCGAAATACGCGGTACCGAATCCATCGACACCGCATTGATACCCCGGTCAGCCAGTCGCTGCAGCAGATCCTGGTTTTGCGCCGGCCACAGGAAACAGATCAACAACACGCCTTTGGGCATCTGGTCGATCTCGTAGACACCGGTTTCGGGGTGCTGGATGGGCGCACGCACCTTGAGAACGATATTCGCATCCTGGTACAGCTCCTTGGCATCGACGGCGATCTTGGCGCCAGCCTCGGCAAACGCCGCATCGGAAAAACTGGCCGCCACGCCGGCGCCCGATTCGACGGCCACGCTGTAACCCGCCTTGATCATCTTCTCGACGATATCTGGCGTCGTCGCGACGCGTTTTTCACCTGTCTGGATTTCTTTGGGGATGGCGACCTTCATGAAAAACTCCGTTGTTATTTGAGTACTTGGCGCAGCAAGAGAATGCCGCATATTAATATCACGACCGCCGGATTACCAGCGATGGCGCTGCTTGTCCGCCATGCCAAAACCTGAGACCATGCCCGCAGCAACAGTGCAGCCCTATTCTGACGTGACCGATTCCACCGCCGAACAAAGTATCAGCTGGCGAAGCATTTTCGACCTGGCGCGTCAGCACCGCAAAATTCTCATCCAGGCACATCTCATCGCCATCCTGGCGGCGGCCATTCTGGTGCCGGTACCCATGCTCATGCCGATGCTGGTCGACGAGGTGCTGCTCGAACAACCCGGTCCGGTGGTGGCATTTATCGACAGTCTGTTTCCGCAGGCGTGGCATGGACCGGTGTTACATATCCTGGCCGTTATGCTGATCACGATCCTGTTGCGCCTGGTCGGCACCGTGCTGTCGGTGTGGCAGACGCGCGAATTTACCCTCGCCGCCAAGGACATTACCTACCACCTGCGCAAACGTCTGCTGAATCGCTTGCAGACCATCTCCATGGCCGAATACGAAACACTCGGCAGCGGCGCCGTGGCGTCGCACCTGGTGACTGACATCGACACGATCGACAGCTTTATCGGCAATGCCCTGTCCAAGTTTCTGGTCGCTCTGCTGATCATCGCCGGGGTGGCGGCCGTGTTGTTCTGGATGCACTGGCAACTGGCGCTGTTCATCATGATCATGAATCCGGTGGTCATCTATTTCACCACCGTGCTCGGCAAAAAGGTCAAGGAACTCAAAAAGCATGAGAACAGCGCGGTCGAGATCTTCCAGCAGTCGCTGACCGAAACGCTCGACGCCATTCAGCAGATTCGCGCCAGCAACCGCGAACGCCATTATCTTCGGCGCGTCATCGACCGCGCCCGCGGCGTACGCGAAAACTCGGCCAGCTTCAGCTGGAAAAGCGACGCCGCCAATCGTCTGTCGTTCTTTATATTTCTAATGGGATTCGAGATTTTTCGCGCGGTCAGCATGCTCATGGTGATATTCTCAAGCCTCACCATCGGCCAGATGTTTGCGGTGTACGCCTACCTGTGGTTCATGATGACACCGGTGCAGGAAATCCTCAGCATTCAGTACAGCTATTTCTCAGCCAATGCCGCGCTGCAACGACTCAACCGCCTGCTGACACTGGCCACCGAGCCGGTGTACCCGCCCCAGAACAATCCGTTCAAGGCGCACAAAACCGCCAGCCTGCGCATACAGGATATCCACTTCGCCTACGCCGATGGCGAGCCTGTGCTCGATGGGGTATCGCTACATATTCGCGCGGGGGAAAAGGTCGCTCTGGTCGGCGCCAGCGGGGGTGGCAAATCAACCCTGGTGCAGGTTATTCTCGGCCTGTATCCGCCATCCCGGGGCCAGATCTGGTTCAATGATGTCGCGGTCAGCGAGATCGGCCTTGAAACGGTGCGCGACAACATCGCCACCGTGCTGCAACACCCGGCGCTGTTCAATGACAGCGTGCGCAACAACCTGACCATGGGCCGCCATATGCCTGATGAAAAACTGTGGCAGGCGCTGGATATTGCCCAGCTCAGACAAACCATCGAGGAACAGCCGCAAGGGCTCGACAGCATCGTCGGGCGCAATGGCATTCGTCTGTCCGGTGGTCAGCGCCAACGCCTGGCGATTGCGCGCATGATCTTAAGCGATCCGAAGGTGGTCATCCTCGACGAGGCCACTTCGGCACTGGACACCACCACCGAGGAAAAACTGCATCAGGCTTTGCAACATTTTCTCGATGGTCGCACCACGCTGATCATTGCCCATCGCCTGTCCGCCATCAAACAGGCTGATCGCGCTTTCGTATTTGACGGGGGCAAGATCATCGATGAAGGCCATCACGATGAACTGCTTGCACGCGATGGCCTGTACCAGCAGCTGTATGGTCAGCGCCAGATGTCGTGAACCACGGCGCGACGATATTGGGGCCACAGTTACCAGGCCAACAGCCGACATTCCTGTCGTCAAAGAATAACGCGATCACCCCACCTTGTAGTGCTGTATCAGACCTTTCAGGCGACCAACCTGGTCATTCAACTGTTTAAGCGAACTGTCAACCTGCTCCGCACCATGTGAGGTGACGTCGGCGATCGAGTCGATGCTGCGGATATTTTCCTGCATCTCGACCGACATCCTGATCTGGTTTTCAGTGGCGCTGGCAATCGACTGACTCATCTGCACGATGGTCGTGATGGCCTGCGAAATGCTGCTTAGCGCCTTGCCCGACTCCTGCGCATAATGCACGCTGTTCTCGGCGCTTTTCTGACCCGATTCCATCACCTCAACCGACTGCAGGGCCTTTTCCTGCAACGACGAGGTCAACGCCTGGATCTGTTCGGTTGATTCGCGCGCCTGCTGCGCCAGGCTGCGCACCTCATCCGCGACCACGGCAAAGCCGCGTCCATGCTCACCCGCCCGCGCGGCCTCGATCGCCGCATTCAGCGCCAACAGGTTGGTTTGATCGGACACGCCACTGATCGCGGCCAGAATGCTGTTGATGCCATCGCTTTCCTGTTTCAGGTCCTGGATGACCCTGGCCGCATTGGCCACTTCCTTGGACAACTCCTGAATCGAGCCCCGGTTCATGCTCACGGTGGATTCGCCCTCGCGGGTCTGTTCCTCGGCGAGTTGGGCCGAACCCGCGGTATTAGCCGCGCTTTGAGCGATCTCTTCGATGGAGCGCGTCATGTTCTCGATCGACAACACGACCGCATCACTCTCGCGCTGCTGCTGCTTGGCTGAGCTGATCGTCTTCTGCGCGATGGCCGCGACCTCGTCGATCGTGCCGGTGATGTGCCGGGTGGTTTCGAGAATCTCTTTGACCAAAACCTCGATCTTGCTGGCGAACAGGTTAAATCCGCGTCCCAATTGAGCGATTTCGTCCTTGCCGGAATCAGCCAGGCGCTGGGTCAGATCGCCTTCACCCTCGGCAATATCGAACAATCGATTCACCGCCACCGTGAGCGGCCCCGAGATCAGGTGAGAAATACCCAGACTGATCAGCAAGGCCAGCACCGTCCCGGCGACAATCAGCGCAGTGATGAAACGACTCGACAGATTGATCGATTTTTCAAATTCATCGGTCAATCCGACGATCTCCTGGTTGGCCTTGACCACGCTCTGGCTCAGATCCGCGACCTTTTCCAGCGCCCCGGAGGTTTGTTGCAATGATGTCGAGGTCGTCTGCACCGTGTTATTGAACTGGTCCATCTGCTTGATGGTGCTGTTTACACTGATCAGGGCCTCGCGTCGCATCAGCTCCTTGATGTCCCCCATGGTGGAGACCACATCCTCAAGCTCATACAACACTTCGCTTTCGGGAATATGCTCCAATAAGGCCTCGGAGTTCATGGTCAATTCATCGAGCTGCCCCGACAACTGCTGAATCTTGCGCGCGAGAATCTTGACATGCTGATTGCTGCGCGCGATTTCCTGCGCCAGGGTATCCATGTCGGTCGTCAGCGCGCGCAGATTTTCATTCGATTGCAGCACCTCCTGGTTGCTTTGACGGGCGTTGTTGACACCCAGCTTGGAACGTTCGACGATGCTGCCAAAACCCTCCTTAAGGCCACCGAGGTTGTACAGCGTCAGCCCCAGAATAACCAGCAGCATCAGACCAGTTGCAGCACCGCCAGCAAGAAGTTTCAGCTTGATCGACATGACTCTCTCCCGATGAACGAAACGGCTATTTAGCAGCTTCTTTTTCGTACATACCTACCGCCTTGTTCATTTCTTTCAACAATGGCAGATTGCTGGCCGCCAGCTTCTCGATCATGCCGCGATCGATTGCGGCGCCGTCGGCCGAACCTTTGGAAACAATCGGTTTGAACTCGGTCCACAGGCCATTGACGACACCCAGCTGCTTGCGAATGTCATCCTGTTGGGTGCCGGGCAGACCCAGCGTCTCATCGCCGTCGAGCAGACCTTTCAGGGTGCGTTCGAACAGGGTATAGGTTTCAAGCAGGCTGAGCTTGTTGGCCGCAGCCTGATGGCCGTAGGCCACCAGCAGGAATTCCTTGCTCATTTTTTGCGTCAACATGCGCTGCTTACCCGACAGATTGAGGGTTGCGGCAAGACCCGGATCGGATTTGAGCCCGCCTTTCTTGGCGTCTTTTTCGTACAGGCCCACCGCCTTGTTCATCTCTTTGAGCAGTGGCAGGTTGTTGGCGGCAATCGCATCCACCTGTTCACCGCTAACCTTTCTGTTTTTGATGATCGCCTGAACCGTCGGGTAAAAACCGGCCCACAATTCATCAATCTTGTCGAGCTGACGCAAAATGCGTTTACTGGTGGTCGGTGGCAGGCGCAATTCGTCACTGCCATTGCGCAAGCCTTTGAGGGTCTTGTCGAACAGGGAGGACGTCTCGACCAGGTTTTGCAGGTTTTTGTCGAGATCTACATCGAGTGCAACCAGCATGACCTCCTTGCTCATCTTCTGGGTCAGCATGCGCTGCTTGCCAGACAGGTTCAACACCACGCCATACTCGGCTGCAGTAGGTTCTTGCGCCAGGGCAACGCTCCATGGCAATGAAGCCAGCATCAACAACATTGCAAGGGCTGCCCAAAAACCTGATTTCGTCATGAACATGGCGGATACCTCTGGATTTTTTGTTTAAAAGAGTGTGTTATTCAACAGGACATCGGCTACACCGCCAGATCCCTGAATTCGAGTCTAGCCCAGGCTTGTGAATTTTCCTGGACAGCTCAAAACGAAGCGGGTTTTTTAAACGATAGTTAACCGAGATCAACTGCCAGTACCACTTGCCAGCGCATCCATGAGCGACTACACACCCATCGCCTGTCACATCCACGACTACATCGAGATTGCCTGCGTATACGGCTTTGAAATCGAACTGACCCTGCATGAAGGTCAGCGCCTTAAAGGGTATGCGCGCACGACCCGCACGGGCGCGGATCATCATGAATATCTGCTGATGGAGACGCCCCAAGGCGAGCAGCAAATTGACCTCACCCACATCGTCAGCATGCGCTCGCTAACGCCCAATTCTCATTTTAACCAGGTTGACTTCGGACCCGGCGCCTAGAACTTGCGCCGCGAAGGGAAAGGATTTTCAGAGCGCCCGATTGCGCCCCGTCAGCTCGGCTAGCTGATGCCGACGCAGGAACTTCCAGGGTCGAGGTATGAGAGCGGGCACCAGCGCCATGTAACGGCGGTAGACCGGGCCGTGATACTCGATCAGCTTGCGTTCCTCGAGCCGCGAGCCCATCACGAAATAGCCCGTCATCATGATCGCCGACACCAGCATGGCTAGATTCATGTCGCGCGTCCAGATCAACACCAGGGCCAGTGAATACCAGGGATGGCGCACGTAACGGTGGAGTGGTGACAGATGGAAGCCTTCCTGATCGTGCACCGAATGAACACGCCCGGAGTACTGACGCAACCCAAGAAACTCGGCCATGTCATAGTATTTCAGCGACCACACAAATCCAGCCATGGCCGCCACCGACAAGATGCCGGAAAGCCACGCCGCAACACCGCTCCAGCGCCACAAGAATGGCCCCTGCGCGCTGTATAACAACCACACTGGCAGCGCCAGCAGCAACACCGCCAGGGCGTTGAATATCAGGCGGTACGCGGGCATCCATTCAGGCCAGCGACGGGCCACGGCCTGTTTGATGCGCAGCGATGCCATGAGCGAGTGGAATACGAAATAAGCCAACCACGCCAACACCAGCCACAGCAGGTCGATCATATAAGGGGCAGAGACAATGTCTTTAGCCATCGACGAACACCGCTCAGGTGGACACCAGTTCCTGGATCCATGCCGCGACCTGGCGCATTTGCGACTCGGGCGTGTAAAAATGTGGCGACAATCGAATGCCGCCGCCACGCGGCGCACACAACACGCCTTTGTCGCTCAGGCCGCGATACAGGTCATCCGTGGCCAGACGTTCACTGCGCCAGGTCACAATGCCGGACAAACGCGACTCGGCGCGATTGCTCAACACCTCGACCCCGTCGATCGCCTCCAGCAGTTCGATCAGCAGACGGCTGTTCGCCAGCACCCGTTCACCGACCTCCTGCATGCCGGTTTGCAGCAATAACTCCAGACTGGCCGTCATGGCATGGATGCCGAGCATATTGGGGCTGCCGCATTCAAAGCGACGCGCACTGGCGGCCGGGACAAAATTCTGCTGGCTGTAGTCACCCATTTCCTCAGCCATATGCCAGCCGTATTGCAACAGGGCCAGGCGCGGCTGGATCTCACGTCGCACAAAGAACACGCCCAGCCCTTCCGGTGACAACAGCCATTTATGCCCATCGGCAATGACAAAATCAGCCTGCACCGCCTGCACATCAAACGCCAGCGCACCCAACTGCTGAATCGCATCGATACAGAACAGGATATCGCGCTCGCGACAAAAACGTCCAACACGCGCCAGGTCCATGCGAAAACCGTTGTAATACTGTACCGCGCTGATTGAAATCAGGCGCGTGTTGGCATCGCATAACTCAAACAATGCCTGCTCTGGATCATCTGCCGCGCTCAAATCGAGCTTGCGAAATTCAACACCTCGCGAGGCCAGCGAATCCCAAACGAAACGGTTTGAAGGGAACTCCTGTTGAATGCCAACGACGTTTTCGCCAGCTCGCCAGTCCAGGCCATAGGCGACGAAGGACAGTCCTTCCGAGGTATTCTTGACCAGTGCAATCTCATCGCTGTCACGTGCATTGAGCAACTGTGCCAACAGATCGCGCAAGCGCTGTTCCGTTTTCAGCCAGCGCACATAATTGACGGAACCGATGCTGGCGTTTTCATGCGCAAAATCTTTAACGGCCTTCGCGGTTGCGGCCGGCCAGGGGCCGACGGCAGCGTGGTTGAGGTGAACAACGTGATCCAGAACGGGAAATTGTGCGGACATGAATTCAGGGGGCGGATGAACACCCGGCCAAGTGTACCGCATTACCCGCTGACGTGTCGGTTCAGCGAGCGGCTGTGCAGGACTGCCAGGAACACCATGCGCAGCGTGCACGGCTCTGACACGCCTTTGCAACGGGCTGCACACCGTTTGCGATCAGCGCGCAGGAAATCAACGAAACAGAGGGCGCGGCCAACCCCAGCCAAGCCCCGCGTTTTGAGCAGCCGCTGTGTTATGAAATACAAAACCCAGAAATTTACGGTTTGTAGATCAAGTCACAGACTCAACTCAATCAAGAACCCGGCTGGCCTGCAAATCGGCATGGTATGACGAACGCACCATGGGGCCACTGGCCACCTGGTCAAAACCCAGATCGTAGGCCATCTGTTCGAGCTGTTTGAACTCCTGTGGCGTGACAAAACGTTCCACCGCCAGATGATCGCGACTCGGTTGCAGATACTGGCCCAGGGTCAGCATATTGACGTCATGCGCACGCATATCGCGCAATACCGCCTCGATTTCATCCATTTCCTCGCCCAGCCCCAGCATCAGTCCTGATTTGCTGGGCACATTCGGATGGCTTTGTTTGAATTCGCGCAACAACTGCAAAGACCAGGCGTAATCCGCTCCCGGCCTTATTTTTTTATACAACCTGGGCACAGTTTCAAGATTATGGTTGAACACATCGGGCGGCGCGCGGTGCAGTATCTCCAGCGCCAACTGCATGCGCCCGCGAAAATCGGGGGTTAGAATCTCGATTTGAATCTGCGGGTTATGCTGCCGCGTGGCCTCGATGCAACGCACGAAATGTTGCGCGCCACCATCGCGCAGATCATCACGGTCGACCGAGGTCAGCACCACGTAGCGCAAGCCCATGGCCTGAATCGTTTTGGCCACGTTCTCCGGCTCGTTATCATCGAGCGGATTGGGGCGGCCATGGCCCACATCACAGAACGGACAGCGCCGGGTACAGATATCACCCATGATCATGAAGGTCGCGGTACCCTTCGAGAAACACTCGCCCAGGTTGGGGCAGGCCGCTTCTTCGCAAACGGTATGCAGATGATTGTCGCGCAGGCGCGCTTTCAGGCGCTGCACCAGATCGCCGCTGGGCGCTTTGGCACGAATCCACGCTGGCTTGCGTTGCACGCTGGCGCTGGGCACAACCTTGATCGGAATGCGCGCGACCTTGTCCGCGCCCTTGAGCTTGACGCCCTGCTTGATGTTGTTTTCTTTACTCATAGCGATCGATGGTACCCGATTGAGTGAATCAATTCGTCACACAGTTCGCGGCTGATCCGCGACTGCTCCACTTTGACACCAAGATCCGCCAGTTGGGTCACGGCCATGCCGCTATAACCGCAGGGGTCGATGCCAACGAACGGCGCCAGATCCATATCCAGGTTCAGGCTCAAACCGTGGTAACTGCGGCCCTTGCGAATGCGTAATCCCAGCGCTGCGATCTTGGCATCTCCGACATACACCCCGGGCGCACCCGAGCGTGCCTGCGAGTCAATGCCGTAAGCCGCCAGTACGGCGATAATAGCGTTTTCTATCCCCGTCACCAGTGAACGAATGCCAATACCCAGCCGATTGAGGTCGAGCAGGCAGTACACCACCAGCTGACCGGGGCCATGATAGGTGACCTGGCCGCCGCGGTCGACCTGCACCACCGGTATCTGGCCGGTGTTGAGCAGGTGTTCGCTGCGACCATTCAGCCCCTGGGTATACACCGGGTGATGTTCGGTCACCCAAAGCTCGTCTCGCGTGTTGTCGTCACGCTCATCGGTGAACGTCTTCATCGCCTGCCATACGGGTTCGTAGTCGGTGAGGCCCAGCTGGCGTATGTCGGGGGTAGGTATCACCATGCAAAGTTANACGGGAGCGCCGCGCATCGACCAGATGCCTGGATCAGGCATGGTATAAAAAGGTGGCGGAGCTTGCGAGCCCTTGTCAGCCCGACTGGCGCCTGAGATAGAACAAAATGCCAATGCTCGGGATTGATTACAGCGACATGACGACATGCCGGGAGTCGGTCAGCGACTGGTAAATATCGTCGAGCTGGTTGCGGCTGTAGGCGGTGAAACGAATCGTCAATGACTGGTACTTGCCCTTGCTGCTCTGGTTGCGAGTCACCTGGAACTGGGTATCCAGCGGACAGTGCCGACGCAACAGCTCAAGCACGATGTCTTCGAAATCCGCATCGTTCAGACCAAACACCTTGAGCGGAAATTCGCACGGGAACTTCATCAACTCCAGACGATCATCGGCAGCGGGGGCATCGGCCATATCAGGGCCTCATGAAGTTCTGCTTATAATCCTGGTACAGGCCCGTCATACGTTTCCACACGGGGCCGATCTTGCCCTTGCCAACCTTGTGCTGGTTCAAGGTCGTTACCGGCATGATCTCCTGGGTCGAGCTCGTCATCCAGATTTCATCCGCATCATGCAACTCGTCCTCACTGATATCCTTCTCCTGAATGACGATCTTGTTTTTCACGCCCAGCTCAAGGATCAGGTCGCGCGTGATGCCACCGAGCATATAGCGGCTCTTGGGCGGGGTACGCACGATATCGTTCTTGACGATAAACAGGTTGCTCGACGAACCCTCGATGGCGTAACCATCGCGAATCAGTATCGACTCGGTGGCGCCTTCATCGATGGCCTTTTGTTTGAGCATGACATTGGGCAGCAGGTTGGTTGATTTGATATAACAATTGGCCCAGCGGGTATCTTCCTGGGTGATGGCGCGAATGCCCTGCACCTCCTGACCCGGCGAACGGTATTCATGCAACCAGCACATGGCGAGCACCGAGGGCTGCATATCACGCGAATAGGCGTGATTGCGCTTTTCCATGATGCCGCGCGTGACCTGCAGATACAGTACGGCATCACCGCGCGTACAGTTATTGTCGACTAGCTGGGCAAATATATCGGCCCACTCGTTATCGGCGTGCGGATTGGGAATCTCGACCGCTTCCAGGCTGGCCTTGAGCCGCGCCAGGTGCTCCTGCAGGCGAAACAGCATGCCGTTATACACCGGAATGACTTCATACACGCCGTCGCCAAACAGGAAACCGCGATCGAGCACCGAGATATTGGCGCTGTCGGCAGCGTGATAGGAACCATTGAGATAAACCAGATTGATCATGTTGTTGCAGATTCTCCGCTATTCGAACAATAGTTTGATACTGTCCACGGCCTTTTGCATCAGCCCACCGTCGTTGATGCTGTGCATGGCCACCAGCGGCTGGCTGACGATCGTATCGTCATCCAGCCGTACCTTGAGCTGTCCCAGTTCCTGGCCCGTCGCGATGGGGGCCTTGATCTGCGCATCGATCTCGATCGATGCATCCAGATCCTTGTAACGACCGCGCGCGATGGTGACAAACACGTCCTGATTGACGCCGAGTTGCACCTGCTCCTGATCGCCATACCACACGCGCGCAGACTTCAGCACATCCGTAACCGTGTACAGGCGCTGAGTCTCAAAGAAACGGAAACCATAGTTGAGCAGGGTCAGGCTGCTCTGGGTACGCGCCTTGTCCGACTTGGTGCCCAGCACCACCGAGACCAGGCGCATCTTGTCCTTCTTGGCCGAACTCACCAGGCAGTATCCCGCGGCCTCTGTATGCCCGGTTTTCAACCCGTCGACATCGTCATCGCGCCACAGCAGGCGATTACGGTTGAACTGGCGAATATCGTTATAGGTGTATTCTTTTTGGCTATATAGCTTGTAGGTATCGCCAAAATCACGAATCACCGCCCGGCTCAGCGTGGCGATATCGCGCGCGGTGCTGTAGTGATCGGGATCAGGCCAGCCGGTTGAATTGCGAAACTGGGTATTGTTCATGCCCAGACGCGCGGCCTCGTGGTTCATGTATTCGACAAAGGCCTTTTCCGACCCGGCCACATGTTCGGCCAGGGCCACGGTGGCGTCATTGCCCGACTGAATAATCATGCCCTTGATCAATTCTTCGACGCTGACCTGCTTGCCGACCTCGATGAACATCTTCGAGCCTTTCATGCGCCAGGCTTTTTCACTGACCGTGACCTGGTCCTGCTTGCTGATATCACCATTGGACAGGGCCTTGTCGACCAGGTAGGCGGTCATCAGCTTGGTGATACTGGCCGGCTCAACCGGTTTGTCGGCATTCTTTTCCGCCAGTACCAGACCACTGTCGAAATCGATCAGAAAATAGCTGTCGGCATCAAAATCGGGCGCGTTGGGGATGGGTTTGGAAATCGCGTGCGCCGTCACATGGAACAGCAGCATAACGAAGATTGACATCAATGATCGTAATAAAATCATGGAATCCGGGGATAAAGTGGAAGAGTTAACGAGGCTGAATTGTACCCTAGCTGGAGGCCAAAATAACAGTCGCAGTCCCGCCTGGCGAATCAATCCTCAACAAACAGGATGCGAGTCTGGTCATATCCTTTACGCGTCAGGCGCTGCTGTGCCGACACCGCCTCGTCGACACCCTTCAGGGGGCCGAGCAGCACCCGGTAAAATGACCCCTGGACGGTATCGACCTGGGTAATGACAATCGGTTTTTCATCGTTTTCGTGCAATTCGCTGCGGAGTCTGATGGCATTTTGCTCATGGCTGAACGAGCCCATCTGAATATAGATCTCCTCGCGGTCGGATTCGATCGTCTGCAGCGGCACCGCGCGCACCGCCGGTTGTTTGGCCACGGCCTGCAGGCGGGGTGACTCCAGCGCCACCACCTCGACCCGGGCGGTGCCCGGGCCGATCATATCGAGCCGCTTGGCCGCTTCATACGACAGGTCGATAATGCGATCATCGACGAACGGACCGCGATCATTGACCTTGACCACGATCGATTTTCCATTGTCCAGATTGCGCACCCGCACCCAGGTCGGCAACGGCAGCGATTTATGCGCGGCGGTCATGGCATGCATATCGTAGATTTCGCCACTGGCCGTGGCGCGGCCATGAAACTTGCGCCCGTACCAGGAAGCAATGCCTTTTTCGACGAAGCCACTGGCCGAATCCATAATGAAATATCGACGCCCGAACACCACGTAGGAACCGCGCCCGCCGCCGCCCGCATCCGGTGGGCCATCCGAGGTCGGCGCACGCCCACCCGAATGGCTTCCAATCGGCACACCAAAGGTACAGGCCGACAACATGGCGACCAGCATGATGCTCAGCAGCAGCCTCATTGGCCCATACCCGCCTTGATTTTCTGGCTCAACTGGAACACCGCCATGGCATACAGCGGGCTGTGATTGTAGCGGGTAATGACATAGAAATTGCTCAGCCCCATCCAGTAGTCGATGCCATCCTTCTGTTCGAATTCAAGCAGCGCGACCCGGGTTTCCGGGCTGACATCCGCGTTGCTGGTGAAACCGGCATTCTTAAGCTGCAACCAGCTGTAATTGGGCTTCATGCCTGGCTCCAGGCCCGACAGGGCGAGTTTTTTTCCGGCGCTTAGTGGAAACGCAACATCCTCGCCCGGTTTCCAGCCATGGCGCTTGAAATAGTTGGCCACGCTGGCCAGTACATCGGCCTCGTTGTCGAACAAATCGGCCTTGCTATCGCCATCGTGGTCCACGGCGTAGGCGCGGTAACTCGATGAGATGAACTGCGGCATGCCCATCGCGCCGGCATACGAGCCCTTGACCTCCCGCAGCGGCAGGTTGTTGTCGCGCGCCAACAGCAGGAACTGCTCCAGCTCGCGGGTAAAGAATGCCGCGCGCTTGGGATAATCGAAGGCGAAGGTCACCAGCGTATCGAATACCGGCGCCTTGCCATGGTAAGCGCCATAAAAGGTTTCAACACCCACGATGGCGACGATGATCTCCGTCGGCACCTGGTATTTGTGCTCGATCTCGCGCAATAGNGCGGCGTGCTTGTTCCAGAACTCGATGCCCCGCTGTATGCGCTTGTCGGTGATGAAGATCTTGCGGTACTGGTGCCACTGCAGCTTTTCGGCGGGCTTGTCCATGCGTTCGAACAGATGGCGCTGATGTTTGACCTGGGAAAACAGTTCGATCAACTGCTGTTCGCTGAAGTCACTGCGCGCGGCCACATCCGCGATGAATTTTTCCACATCTTCACGATGACGGTAATCGCCGGCTTCGAGTTTGACCGCCTGCGTCACAACGGGTAACAGCAGAAGGCCAATGAATAGAATTCTTGTCATATTGATTCCCTGGGTTTCATAACTAAGCGAGAAAACGTTTGGCCGAACGAATGGCCATGATCATGCCAAAACCGACCATCAAGGTGACCATCGATGTGCCGCCGTAACTCACCAGCGGCAGTGGCACGCCCACCACCGGCAACAACCCGGTCACCATCCCGGTATTGACGAACAGGTAGACAAAAAAGGTCAGGCTCAGCGCCCCGGCCAGCAGGCGGCCAAAGGTATCGCCGGAACAGGCGGCAATAAATAATCCGCGGTAGATGATAAACAGGTAAAGCACAATCAGAACCACACTGCCCGACAGGCCAAACTCCTCACCATACACAGAAAAAATAAAATCGGTCGAACGCTCGGGCAAAAAATCCAGCTGCGACTGGGTGCCATTGAGCCAGCCCTTGCCGTAGACACCGCCGGAACCAATGGCGATCTTGGACTGGATGATATGGTAACCCGACCCCAGTGGATCGGTTTCAGGATCGAGCATGGTCAGGATACGACTGCGCTGATAGTCGTGCAGGGCGAACTTCCACAATAGTGGCGCCATCAACGACAATAACAATCCAAGAATCATCAATACCTTCCAGCGCACGCCCGCCAGAAACAATACGAAAAACCCCGCACTGCCCACCAGTAGTGACGTGCCCAGATCAGGCTGGCGGGCAATCAGCAACACCGGCACCATGACCAGCGCAACCGACACCAGCAGATCGCGCCAGCCCAGCGGCAACACCTTCTCGGACAGGTACGAGGCCAGCATCATCGGCATCGCCAGCTTCATCAGTTCCGATGGCTGAAAGCGGATGATTTCAAGATCCAGCCAGCGCTGCGCACCCTTGCCGATCTCACCGAAAACGATAACCGCGACCAGCAGCGCCACGCCGCCCAGATAAAACCACAGCGACAGCTTTTTGAGCAGGCGCAGCGACACGTTGGCGATGACCACCATCAACAGAAACGCCAACCCGAGTCGAGTCAGTTGACGCACCATCTGCGACGTATCGCCTCCACCCGCGCTGTACAGAATGAGCAGCCCGAAACTGGACAAAATGAACAGCAGCAGGATCAACACCGGGTCGAGGCGAAAGGCATCCAGGATGCGGCGCGAAACAGACGCCTGATCGGGTTCGAGTATCTTGCTCACTATTCTTCGGCCTGGGCCAGGGTATTGTCGTTCAAAAGATAAGCATCCATCATCTTGCGCGCAATGGGCGCAGCGACGGAGCTGCCGTGCCCTCCGTTCTCAACTATGACCGCTACAGCGATACGCGGTTCAGCGGCCGGCGCAAACGCCACGAACAGCGCATGATCGCGCAGTTTCTTGCTGACCTTGTCTTCCTCGTATTCCTCATCCTGGGCGATACCGAACACCTGTGCGGTACCGGTTTTGCCCGCAATCCTGTACGCCGCATCGCGGCCAATATGGTAATGCGCGGTGCCGCGCGGGCCATGCACCACGTTTTCCATGGCCTTGACCACGTGTTGCCAGTTCTGTTCCTTGTGCATCGTGTATTGCCCGGCCAGCTGCGGCGCAATCTCCGTTCGCAGCCCCGAATCGGCATCGGCAAGAGCCTTCACCAGGTGCGGCTTGAAGCGTTTGCCATACATGCCCAGCGCGCCTGTCGCCGAGGCCAGTTGCAACGGGGTCGCCAGAAATGCGCCTTGACCAATGCCGGTAATCAGGGTCTCGCCGGGAAACCAGGGCATGCCACGTGCGCCGCGTTTCCAGTCGCGCGAGGGCATCAGACCGGCGCGTTCGCCGGTACTGTCGATACCCGTCTTGTGGCCGAAACCGAAGTGCTCCATGAATTCCGACATACGGTCGATACCCAGGCTATAGGACAGATCATAGAAATACACATCACAGGACTGGGCGATGGCACTGTTCAGATCCATGCGCCCGTGACCCTCCTTCTTCCAGTCACGGTATTTGCGGTCATCATTGGGCAGCAGGTAATGACCACCGCAAAAGATCTTTTTACTCTCAGTGACCACGCTGTATTCAAGCCCCGCCAGGCCGAAAAATGGCTTGGTCGTCGAACCGGGCGGATACTGACCGGTTAGCGCCCGATTGAACAGCGGGCGCTGGCCGGAATCACGCAGCTTGCTGTAATCGGCAAAGCTGATTCCACTGACGAACAGGTTCGGATCAAAGCTCGGCATACTGACCAGCGCCAGAATCTCGCCATTGTTGGGGTCGACCGCAACCACCGAACCACGTTCGTTCTCGAACAGGTTCTCGGCCAGCAACTGTAAAGACGAATCAATCGTCAGGAACAAATTCTTGCCCGACCTGGGTGGCGTTTCGTCCAGCACGCGCAGGGTACGGCCCGAGGCATTGACCTCGACCCGCTGATACCCGACCTCACCGTGTAACTCGTCCTCGTAGTATTTCTCCAGCCCCAGCTTGCCGATATGGCTGGTGCCCGCATAGTTGGCCAGCTTTTCCTCGGGCAGATCATCATCGTCGATACGCCCGACATAACCCAGTGCATGCACGGCATGTTTGCCCAGCGGATAGTTGCGCGTTAAACGGGCATTGATCTCCACCCCCTTGAACCGGTGCAGATTGACCGCCAGCCGCGCCACCTCGTCATCGCGCAGATTGAGCAGCAGCGGCACACCCTCGAACGGGCGGCGTCGGCTGGAGGCGCGGCGAAAGCGTTTCTCATCGAGGCGGCTGATCTCGACCAGCTCGGACAACGCCTTGAGGGTCTCATCCAGATCCTCGACCTGTTCGCGAATAATCTCGAGGCGGTATGCGGGCAGATTATCCGCCATCACCACGCCATTGCGGTCGAATATCAGGCCGCGTGATGGCGGCATGGCCTTGAGTCGCACACGGTTGGAGTTCGACAGGGTCGCGAAATGGTCGTGATCGACGACCTGCAACACGTACAGCCGGGTCAGCACGATCGCCATGGCGACAAACACGATCACCGCCGCCACGATCAGGCGGCGCTGAATCAGGCGGGTTTCGCTGTAGTCGTCTTTGAGTCGTTCGCGGATTGCCATTAATGCGGCGGGCCAATGCCAGGGGTCATACGAGAGGTCGCAGGTAAAAGGTGGCTTATTAAACCATCGTTGGCCCTATTTTTAAACGAATCTGAACAAGGCCCCTGGAAAACAAAAAAGCCTGCAAAACGCAGGCTTTTTTGTCGCATGTCGATTTAAGACTACAACAGCGGCACCATCAGCAGGGCCACGATATTGATGATCTTGATCAGCGGGTTGATGGCCGGGCCGGCAGTGTCCTTGTAGGGATCGCCCACCGTATCGCCGGTCACCGCCGCCTTGTGCGCGTCGGAACCCTTGCCGCCATGGTTGCCATCCTCGATGTATTTCTTGGCATTATCCCAGGCGCCACCACCGGTGGTCATGGAAATCGCCACGAACAGGCCGGTGACGATGGTGCCGATCAGCATGCCGCCCAACGCCTCGCGCCCAAGCACGAGACCGACGACGATAGGCACCGCAACCGGAAGCAGCGACGGTACGATCATCTCCTTGATGGCCGCACGCGTGAGCATGTCGACCGCCTTCGAATAATCGGGCTTCTGGGTACGGTCCATGATGCCGGGCATTTCGCGGAACTGGCGGCGCACCTCGTTAACGATACCGCCCGCTGCACGACCCACCGCTTCCATCGCCATGGCGCCGAACAGGTATGGAATCAGGCCGCCGATGAACAGGCCGATGATGACCATGTGGTTAGACAGCAAAAACTGCGTGGCCTTGCCGGCCGCTTCCAGCGAACTGGTGTAGTCAGCGAACAGCACCAGCGTGGCCAGACCGGCTGAACCAATGGCATAACCCTTGGTGACCGCCTTGGTGGTATTGCCCACGGCATCCAGCGCGTCGGTGGTGGTGCGCACATCCTCAGGCAGCTCAGCCATCTCGGCGATGCCGCCGGCGTTATCGGTGATCGGGCCGTAGGCGTCAAGCGCGACGATGATACCGGTCATCGACAACATGGACGTGGCGGCCAGCGCGATGCCGTACAGGCCTGCCAGTTCGTAGGCTGTCCAGATCGACAGGCATACCGCCAGCACCGGCAGCGCGGTGGAACGCATGGAAACACCCAGACCGGCGATGACGTTGGTGCCGTCGCCCGTGGTCGATGCCTCGGCGATATGCCGCACCGGGCCGTATTCGGTGGCGGTGTAGTATTCGGTGATGACGATCATCGCCACCGTCAGCCCGAGGCCGATCAGCGACGCCAGGAAGAACTGGGTGGCGCCGGCCGAGGCCATGCTACCGTCCACCAGTTTCCAGCTTAAGGTGATATCACCCATCATCGAATTGGTAATGAAGTAAAAACCGATGGCCGACAGGATCGCGGCAACCGCCGTACCCTTGTACAACGCGGTCATGATACGACCGCCTTCCTTGTATTTAACGAAGTAGGTACCGATGACCGACGCCACGATGGAGATACCACCCAGCACCAGCGGATAGGTGATGGCCAGTTCCAGCGTCTCGGCGCCGGCGTTCGCGAACACCAGGCCGCCCAGGATCATGGTCGCGATAATGGTTACCGCGTAGGTTTCAAACAGGTCGGCTGCCATGCCCGCACAATCGCCAACATTGTCGCCGACGTTATCGGCGATAACCGCCGGGTTGCGTGGATCGTCTTCAGGGATACCGGCCTCGACCTTACCCACGATGTCAGCGCCGACATCAGCGCCCTTGGTGAAGATGCCGCCGCCCAGACGCGCGAAGATGGAGATCAGGGAACCACCGAAGGCCACACCCACCATCGCGTGCAACGGATGCTCGGCGCCCATGGCCAGCATCAGCGCGTAGTAACCGGCCACACCCAGCAGGCCCAGACCCACCACCAGCATGCCGGTGATCGCGCCGCCACGGAAAGCGACATCCAGCGCCGGATTGATGCCCTGGCGTGCGGCCTCGGCGGTACGCGAGTTGGAGCGTACCGATACGTGCATGCCGATATAACCGGCCACACCGGAAAACACGGCGCCCAGTGCAAAGCCGAAGGCCGTGTACCAGTCGAGGAAAATGCCCAGCGCAATGAACATGACCACACCGACGATACCGATAGTGGTGTACTGGCGAGCCAGGTAGGCGATTGCGCCCTCCTTGATCGCGCCCGAAATACGCTGCATTTCCTCATTGCCTTCGGATTTGGCAAGAATGCTGTAGATAGTGATAACACCGTAGGCAATGCCCACAAAGGCGCAGATGAGCGCCATCATTAGTCCGGATGACATGAGTCGACCTCTTATTTTTCAGTTATGAATATTGTCCGCGAAAAAAAGCCGCGACCCGGGGGCCGCGGCTGATTTCGAATTTTATGAATCGAGTTGCTGGAAGATCTGGTCCCTGATCTCGTCTACCTTGCCGATTCCATTGATTTTGATGTATTTGGGCGCGCCATCGGCGGCGCTGTCTGCCCATTTGCTGTAGTAATCGATCAGCGGTTCGGTCTGCTCATGGTAGACATCGAGACGTTTTTTCACCGTTTCTTCCTGATCATCGTCACGCTGAATCAGATCCTCGCCGGTTTCATCGTCCTTGCCTGCAACCTTGGGTGGATTGAACACGACATGATAGGTGCGCCCGGACGCGACATGCACGCGACGGCCACTCATGCGTTTGATGATTTCCGCATCGTCGACGTCGATTTCGACCACGGCATCGACCGTAACCTTTTGCTTCAACGCATCGGCCTGCTCCAGCGTGCGCGGAAACCCGTCGAACAGAAAGCCATTGGCGCAATCGTCCTGTTTGATGCGCTCATCGATGAGACCGAGAATGATGTCGTCGGACACCAGACCACCCGCGTCCATGACCTTCTTGGCCTCGATGCCCAGCGGGGTGCCGGCCTTGACGGCGGCGCGCAGCATATCACCGGTGGAAATCTGGGGAATGTTGTAGCGTTCCTTGATGTAGTTGGCCTGGGTACCCTTGCCAGCACCAGGGCCGCCGAGAAGAATTACTTTCATTACGTAACCTCTTTTATTCCTGTCACGCGCCTGTCGACGGTGGTTGAAAAAATGAGCTGAATTGTCAGTGAGCCATGCATGAAGCGCCATGACTCAAATCAAGCACTGTTCCGCTTGACCGGTCGTTGAGTGCGATGCCACTTGCCCCTCGGGCCGGGTCGAACGATTGGGCGAACAAGATTCTTCACCCGGTCTGGTTGGACCTCGAGACAGCGCGCATCCGCCCCGCCAGAAATCAACCGCGGGGCATTCTGCCACACAAAAAACGTGACTTCGAACACAGTTTTTATATCAGCCAATCGAATTAGCTTATAACCGGATAACGAATTTACCCCAGTGGATCAGTGCAAAACGGGGGTAATTCATGTATATTCGCGGCCCTGTTTATCACCGGTGAATAGATAAATGAGCGCAATTCCTGATATCACGGACACCGAAAAGCATACCGTGCGCCAGGTTCTCAACGAGCGTTGGGGCAAGGACAAGGTCGATATGCATCTGGTCGATGTCGAAGCCAGATTGAGCCCGGCCGACCGCGAACTGACCGAATGCCCGGCACTCTACTGGGAACAGGGCGACTGCCATTTCGTCCTCATCAAAACCGATGACTCGCGCTACCGCACCCAGTTTTTCTACGGCAACCGCGAGCAGTTCGGTACCGGCATCCACGAATACGACAACATCGGCGACTGCGCACTATCGCTGTTGCGCCTGCAGGCTGACCACGAAAGCACGCGTCTGGCCGAACAAGAATCCTGAATCACTAGCACACACTATATCTACGGAGAAACCCACTCATGTCCAAGAAGAACGCGTTTTATGCGCAATCGGGCGGCGTGACCGCCGTCATCAACTCATCCGCCTGCGGCGTCATCGAGACCTGCCGTAAACACAGCGACAAGATCGAGAACGTACTGGCCGGCCAGAACGGCATCATCGGTGCGCTGACGGAAAACCTGATCGATACCTCGGCCGAAACCGACGAGGCCATTGCCGCGCTGAAGAAGACCCCATCCGGTGGTTTTGGCTCCTGCCGCTTCAAGCTCAAGAGCCTGGAAGACAACAAGCGCGAATACGAACGCCTGATCGAGGTATTCAAGGCCCACAACATCGGTTACTTCTTCTACAACGGTGGCGGCGACTCGGCCGACACCTGTTACAAGGTATCCCAGCTGTCGGAAAAGATGGGCTACCCGGTACAGGCCATCCACGTACCGAAAACGGTCGACAACGATCTGCCGATCACCGACAACTGCCCCGGCTTCGGCTCCGTCGCCAAGTACATCGCCGTGTCCACGCTGGAAGCCTCGTTCGACGTGCGCTCCATGGCCGCCACCTCGACCAAGATCTTCGTCATCGAGGTCATGGGCCGTCACGCCGGCTGGATCGCCGCCGCCGGTGCCCTGGTTGAAGACTACGGCATCCCCGTCGTCACTCTGTTCCCCGAGGTCGAATTCGACAAGGACAAGTTCCTGGCCGTGGTCGACGCCAAGGTCAAGGAGCACGGCTACTGCTCCATCGTGGTTTCCGAGGGCTGTCACTGGCCCGACGGCACCTTCCTTGCCGAGCAGGGCACCCGCGACTCCTTCGGTCACGCCCAGCTGGGCGGCGCGGCACCGGTCGTCGCCAACATGATCAAGGACGCACTCGGTTACAAGTTCCACTGGGCGGTTGCCGACTACCTGCAGCGCGCTGCACGCCACCTGGCCTCCGAGTCTGACGTCGAGCAGGCCTACGCACTGGGCCAGGCCGCTGTTGAAAAGGCGCTGGAAGGCAAGAACTCCATCATGCCGACGGTCGTGCGCGAATCATCCAAGCCGTACAAGTGGTCGATTGGTGAAGCACCGTTGTCGGAGGTTGCCAACGTCGAGAAGATGATGCCGATGGATTTCATCACCGATGACGGTTATGGCATTACCGATAAGTGTAAGGAGTACCTGTACCCGCTGATCAAGGGTGAGGCGTATCCGGATTATGATGATAATGGCATGCCGATTTATGTGACCATG
>JGI11705J14877_10000384_pt1 | contig 28141 bp, 18 predicted proteins | sample Etolaghawater15m_FD_14877 | JGI IMG/M metagenome (IMG submission 14877)
GTGAGAATCACCCCGCTCCAGTTTTTGCCTTTCGGATTTACTTGGTGTCGTTTGTGGACAGCCGCGGCGATGGGTACATGGGTGAAATTCTGCGACCAGAAGCCCACAACCATGTTGGTGCGACCGGCCATGGCTGCATGGACCGCGTTATGCCCCAGTTTCAGGCAGAATACCGAGTCATACGCATTGGCCGGGAGGCTGCGGATGGTGTAACTGGGGTTGATGTACTTCAACGTCACTTCCGTCTCTTCCTCCTTGAAGCACTTGAGAATATGCTTCTGAAGGAACCGGCCGATATCTCCCAGCCTTACATTTCCGGAAGGGTCCTTTTGGCCGGTTCCATCCATCAGTTCCTGGCCCGCACCCTCTGAAACCGTGATCACGGCGTGGTTGTTTTCCCGAAGGCGTTCCTTGAGGGCAGTCATGAGGCCGGAAAGGGTAAAAGGGATTTCCGGAATGAGACAGAAATCCACATCCCCATTGGCCAGGGTGGCATAAGCCGATATGAATCCCGATTGACGCCCCATGAGTTTTACCAAGCCGATGCCGTTCCGGGCCCCGATGGCTTCGGAATGAGCCGAATAGAGTACACGGGCCGCCTCGGATACCGCGGTTTGAAAACCAAAGGACTGCTGCACGAAACTGATGTCGTTGTCAATGGTCTTGGGAATCCCGATGACGCCGATCTTCAGACCGCGCCGTCCGATCTCTTCGCTGATGGCTTTTGCGCCGCGAAGGGTCCCGTCCCCGCCGATGGCGAAGAGGACCCCTACATGCATCCGCTCAAGGGTATCCACCATGTCCGGAACATCTTGGGGCCCCCGGGAAGTACCCAGGATGGTGCTCCCGCGGCCATGGATGTTTTCCACGTTTTTGGCCGTCAGTACCAGGAGGCTGTGTCTGTGTCGAGAAGACAGGCCTTCATAACCATAGCGGAACCCGAAGATGTTCTGCACACCATAGTGGTGGATCAGGCTCAAGACAACGGCCCGGATTACGTCATTTAATCCCGGGCAAATGCCGCCGCAGGTGACGATACCGCACTTAAGCTTGGACGGGTCATGGTAGATCTTTCTCCGGGGACCGGCGCTTTCAAACACGGGCGGTGTCAGCCCCTGTTTGAGATACGGTTCCATATCGCCGAAATCCGCGTGCAGCAAGATGGTCTCGTGGTCCTCGGTGAACTGAACCCCTGCCATGGGCGTATCAATGTGGCAGGGCCCGAGTGTTTCCACTTTGAAATTGAATTGTTCTGTTTCCATAATCCTTTCCTTCGTTGCAAAAGTGGCTTTCACCTTCGACATCCCTTTTCCACTGGAATTCAGAGTACCGTCTGAACAGGGGCGGTTGATGCCGGGATCGTTTCAGGGGCTGGAGAGGGCAGACGCATGAAAACCTCTTCCATTCTGAATTGGCGATGTTTGCCGGGTAAGGAGTCCATACCCCAATTCCGAGAGGACCCTACAGCGGTTTTGTTAGAAGGATATGAGCGTTTTCCGTGCATCGCACTGCCTGGAACACTTTCGGGTCGGCGCCCCACACGGCAAAATGCCTGAAGTCTTTTGAAGTGAGCCGCGGCGTTTTTTCTATCAGGATACAAATACAACGCTAACATTTATGACGTACACATCGATATAATAGCTGCGGCATCGGCGAATAAAGAATAGGCCCTCAAAATAGATAAACTTTTCCAAACTGCAAGAATTGACTGCAAATCCCGCTATATGCTATTTTTTGGAGGATGTATGGATAATGAAAGTAGAAAACGAAATGTCGCTCCTGGAAAATTCCCAGAAAACTGATGATCAACACGGGGGAAATATCGCCCAAACATTCGAAATTCATCCCGGAATACAGCTGGAACCGGAACAAGTCTTTTGCCTTGTTCGTGCACGAAGTCGTGGGGCAGTCCGTGATGCTGCCAGTGCCCCATCGGTGATCCCCAGATAGATTTTTCATTCGTATGTCGGAGGCCATTGAAGCAAACCTTTTTGTTGAACAGGTGACCCATGCTGAGCAAATATGTTCCTTTTCTTGTCTGGATGAAGGAGTACAAACGGTCTTACCTTCGATATGATCTGGTTGCGGGCGCAACCATCTGGGCGGTCATGGTACCCACCGCGCTGGCCTACACCTCGATTATCGAAGTGGACCCGATTGTGGGGCTTTATACCGTTCCGCTGACCCTGTTGATGTACGCTGTTTTTGGCACATCCAAGTGTCTGGTGGTGGGTCCGGACTCCGCAACAGCTCTTCTTTCAGCGCATATCGTGGGAACCCTTGCGGTGATGCATTCACACCATTACATGATGCTGACGTCCGCCCTGGCTCTTTTCATCGGAACGGTTTTTGTGGTTTTCGGCACATTTAAAATGGGGTGGATCGCCAATTTTATATCCATTCCCGTGATGCGCAGTTTTATTCAGGGGCTGGCCATTGTTACGATGATGACCCAGCTGTCAAAAATGTTCGGCGTGCCATCGGTGGAGGGGAACTTCGTACACCGTCTTCTGTCATTGATAAGACACCTGGACCAAACCCATTTTATCACCTTGGGTATCGCAGTGGGAGCGCTCGGACTGCTTTATATCATTCCCAAAATATCAGACAGGATTCCCAATGCCATTGTGACCGTCATCATCGGCATTTTGGTCGTTTACCTATTTGACCTGGAAGCCGAAGGTGTTGCAGTGGTGGGATCCATCGAGGGGTCTCTCCCACCCTTCCAGATTCCTGAATTTGCCTTGAAAGATACTTCCACGCTGTTACTCGGAGCACTGGCCATCGTACTCCTGAACTACACCGAGTCCCTGGGAGCTGCAAAGGAAGCCGCGGAGCGTCGAGGCGAACAGATCGACACCAACCAGGAGCTGATCGGCCTGGGTGCGGCCAATATCGGTGCATCCCTCAGTTCAGGGTTTGTGGTGGCCGGAAGCCTGTCCCAGTCAACGGTCAGCATGCTTGCCGGCGGAAAAACACAGATGAGCAATGTGTTTCATGGGGCTTTCATTTTGCTCACACTTCTTTTTCTCATGCCCCTCTTTGAGAATCTGCCCCTTTGTGTCCTGGGCGCCATTGTCACCTATGCCATGCTCAGGGTTATGGACTACAGAGTCTTCACATCCCTCTTTAGAGCGAATCGACCCGAGTTCTGGATCGGCGTTGCGACTTTTCTGGCTGTGATTCTGGTGGGGGTTCTGGAAGGAGTGGGCCTGGGAATTCTATTATCACTGGGACTGTTGATTTATCACAATTCCCGCCCCAAGCTTGAAATACTCGGTAAACTGGAGGGGGCCGATGTGTTCAAGAGCATCGCCATCCATTCCAATGCCAGGTCCTTTGATCACATTCTGATCGTCCGTTTTGGCGCATCGCTTTTCTACGCCAATGCCGGCTATCTGGTGGACCAGCTCAGGCATCTGAGCTACCACACGAACCCTCTCATCAAACACATCATCGTTGATGTGGAAAGGGCCGCTACCGTGGACATCACCGCCATGATCCTGATTGAAGAATTGCACAAGGACCTGGAGAAACGCGGCATTACCCTGGCTTTTGCAAGAACCAACGATGATATCAAAAGTGAATTTGCTCAAATGGTCGAAAGGCAGGAGCTGAAGAGCCTCTTTTTGTTTGACACCATCTCTGAGGCTGTATCCGCCTTTGACTCTAAAAGGGCCAAAAAACAGAAAGGGGACTGATCTATTTTCCGATTCAGGATCAAATCCTGAAAACCGGTGAAAATAAATGAAGCGCGTTGCCGGTCGCCAGACCCGTCCCCGAAATTCCCGCCTGAACTGGAAGCCTGCCTTCAGCAAAACCCAGAGACAGACTCTTTCAGACGCTTACACCGCACTCTCCCTATCGATTGTTCCCGCTGCCTGATGCGGCCCGGTAGAAAGATCGATCAAAGTCCGGCAGAGCGTAAGAATATTGTCTGCGAAATGCTTCTTCATAAATGCCCGTTTTTTCGGCCAGGCCTTTGAGCATTCTGACAGCAAAGAGTTTTCTGCGTTTCGAGCTGTTTAAAGCATGATTGTAAACCTTAAGAACGCATTCACGCATGCGAACCGGACACCCCTTTATTTTGACGGCATTTTTGCAATCAGGATTGTTCTTGACCGCGCAGTCACCCAATAGAAATACCTGTTTGGATTCTTTGTGGGGATGCACCTGATCTCCCAGAACAAATTCGATATTGTCGAAATTTGATTTCTTATTGTCTTTCAAAAATACCCCTAAAAAGGAATCAAACATGATGGCACAATTCGTACAGAGTGTATTGCCAAACCATTGAAAGGTTACCCCCTCTATATTGTAATCGGCCATTATTGTCTCGGCATTCCGCATTTGCCACTCCAGAGGAAAAGCCACTTCTTCAATGCTTTCGCCTTCAATTTCTATACCCTGAACGCTCAGAGGCTGACCGCTCAAATCACTGAATTGGCGAAAGTGCGCCACGTTACGCGGTTCTATTCCCAGACAGGCTGCGCCGGTTAGGTCACATGAAAAGGGGTCCCGGCCGGCGATAATCAAATTGGTGCGATAGGCGCGTCCGGATGGACCAGGACCCCTTTCAAGGGAATAAATACCGTCTATAACATTTAACTTGGGTCTTAAAACCGTACTCAGCCGCGCAATCATTTCATCCAACCCCTTTTTGTGAAATTTCCGCTTCGAGCTTTGCTTTAAGCACCCTTTCAGGTTTTTGAGGTTTAAAGAAACGGTCGCCTGCAGGTGTGTTTTCAGAACCGGTACATTGATTAGAAAATCACTTTCCAAAGCTTGCCGGGCCAATTTTATGTGAGCAGGGCCCAGGTCGATGCTTGTGAATTCACCTGCATTGAAATCCACAAGCTTGACCCCGTATTTTTCCGCAATTTTGATCAGGTCGATGCTTTTAAAACCATTTGTGGTATTTAAATTCAGTTCTTCATGGAATGGGGACCCTTCGCCAATGGTAATATCACTGCAGCCATGTTCACGCAGAAGGATAACGATTTCCTCAATCACCCGAGTCGTGGTGACGACCCCGTATAACGGCAGTTTTTTCCTGAGAGAGGTCAGCACGATATTGGGTTTGATCAAGACCTTATCACTCGGTTTCAGCTCCTTTAAGCCATCACACAATTGCAAGGCACGTTTTACTGTTTCCTGGTTTTCCCTGTACTTGACAATGGATACGGTTTGTTTTGTCATTTGCTTCTCCCTAAACAGTTTTACCCAGCGGTAAAAAATGATAATCCGTCTGGCTTGAAAAGTCAATGCAAATTTACCGGATGGTAAAAAAGCTTGACTTCACCTGAGCTGAACCCTAAAATCGTATGCCATGAAAACAAAAACGGCCAAAAGGCATTCAAAGGGCAAGGCCGCCAAAGAGCCCAGTAAGGAGAAGATTCTGAGCGCTGCGAAAAAGGTCTTTTCCCGACATCCCTATGGTTCGGCTACCATGCGCATGATCGCCGGGGAGGCACGCATCGATCATCCCCTTATCATCTACTATTTTAGAAGCAAGGCCGTCCTTTTTGAAACGGTACTGAACGAGTTGATTAAACAGTACAAACAGGCATTGCCGGGCTGGTTCCTGGGTATCAGGGAAATGGCACTGGTGGATGGGGTGTCCGCATATCTGGACAGGGCATTGGTTTTCCACTTTGAACATCCTGAACTGTTGAGGATCATATTGCTGAACATGACCCGGTCCGTTAAAAGAGGAGGGATGGTCCCCGGTTATCAGCTCATTCAGGATATTTTTCACATGTGGGCGGACGGATTCGGCAGAAGTCCCCGTTTCAACATTGGGCCTGAACAGATGCTTTCATTTTTTAGATGCATTAGTTTGGTGATGATGAACCTGATAGGGGCAAGAGAATACCATGCCGAGATTCAGGGTATGGACCCGAAGAGCGGTGAATATTTAAGCTGGGTGAAAAAACAGATCATGTTTATTGTCGTTCCGGTGTTAATCAGCTTTCAATTGGGAGAATAGTATACAAAAAAAGGGCAAATGTTTAGACTATTTAGATATTGTCACCAACATCTCGGAGGAGCAAATGTTCAAGAATCTGGGGAGGATTGTTTACAGCGTATCGGATATGGAAAAGGCCAAAAAATGGTACAGTCAAATTCTGAATAAAGCGCCTGATTTCGATTCTCCTGTACGCGTTGTCTTTAATGTTGGCACATCTTTTCTGGTGCTGGCACAACGTGACGGAGCATCATGCCAATCGGATGGCCCCATCGGTTATTGGACCGTGGACGATGCCGTTTCATCTCACGGGCGCTTGTGCGAACTGGGGGCGACTCCCCATACCGATCTTGTAACCCTGAGGGGGATGAGATTTGGAACGGTGAAGGACCCTTTCGATAACGTGGTCGGGGTTNTGAGTGCTGTCAATACGTCCGAAAGAACAGTGGGGAAGAAACCCTCGGATACAGCCAGAGGGGTTGCCGTATTGCGATTTCTCGCTTCGCGGGAAGAGCGGGAAGAGATCCGCTGCCCTGATTATCTTGCCGAAGTCTTCGTCCCCGAAGAATTGAACGCTATCATCAGCGATTCAACAAGGAAGGATTGGTTTGTGAGCCAGTATCTTCCCCCCGGCTTGTATCTGGGGCATATCGCCCGTACGGCCTGGTTCGACGGCGTGGTGAAAGAAGCGCTGAAAGAGCGCATTCCTCAGATCGTCTTTCTGGGGGCGGGGTATGACTCCCGGCCTTATCGTTTTGCCGACCTCATTGATGGCACCAGGATTTTCGAGCTTGACGCACCTCTAACGCAGGAACACAAAAAAAGCTTGGTCAAACAAGCGGGACTGGCCATTCCGAAAGGCCATGCCTTTGTGTCCACCGATTTCACCATCGGCGATCTGAAGGATGTCCTTTTTTCAGGGGGTTTTCACAATGAACAAAAGACCCTTTACATATGGGAGGGGGTGACCTATTATTTGCCCGCTGAAGCGATCGATGCCATGTTCCGGTTCATAAAGGAAAACTCGCCTTTGGGTAGCACCGTCTGCTTTGACTATCAAAGCACGTTTCCGGGTTTTGAAGAAGCATACGGCGTGAGGGAGCATTTTGAATTCATGGAAACTTATTCTCCCGGGGAACGCTTCCAGTTCAGCATTGAAAGAGACCAGCTAGAAACATTTCTCTCGGCGAGAGGCTTCCAACTGACTGAGCACCTTGATCCAGAACAGATGCAGGAAAAATATCTCAGGCTGAAAGATGGATCGTTGGCCGGCAAAATGAGTGCTGCCATATGCTATGCTCGGGCAAGGGTGATATCATAAATGATTCTGGCACCTGTTGAAATTGTGAATCGGGCAGCCAGGGTCTAATTCCAGACCCCTACCCAAAAAAAAGTCGAAACGAGCAGGCCTGCCCGAACGATCAGTTCAGGGGTGTTACGGGCTGAATGCCGGAGCAGATATTTGAAAGCGTCTTTTTTGTATTGTTTTTTCAAATCTTCAGAAAGGGAGTGCCTTTCTTATTAACTGCATGCCGGGCAAAACCGGGTGCCTTCGATTCAAATCCATCCTTTTCTGTTCAATTCTTTTCAGAAACGTGTAAAATGAGCACTGTCCTCTTCAAGATCACGGATGTTTTCTTCAGTCAATGATGCTTGACATTCAGGAATCATTTGGAGAAATGTATCTGTATTGATTCGGTAATCTTTGCCTTCACTGTATTCTTTTTCAAAAGCAAAATGGCTTACCTTGTGGAATAAGAACTCAATATCTGCAGGCGTGAAATAAGATAATTCAGATATAATTCTATCCACATCAACATCTCCTTGATTGGTATTGCTTAAAAAGTGCCGGAAAATAAGACTTCGGCTATTTCGATCTAATTCACCGACAGGTATAATACAATCAAACCGCCCTGGTCTTAAAAGTGCACCATCGAGTTGGCCGATATAATTCGTAGCACATACCAAAAGGTTTTTTCTCTTTTCTTTTCTAAAAATTGGGACTTGTTTTAAAAATTCGTTTGTAATTGACTTATCCTTTCGAGATGCATGTTCACGGTTACCTGCGATTTCCTCAAACTCGTCGATAAAGAGGACTACTTCATCCAGATTCTTGGTATTTTCAAATATATGTTTCAATTTACTCCCCATACGGTCCTCTCCTTCAGACATGAGGTCGCTGGGGCTTATTTCAATATACCACCATTGCAATCTTGCAGCTATTGCACGTGCGAAATGTGTTTTGCCCGTACCTGGAGGACCAAAGAAAATAATGGTCCTCGGTGGAAAAACACCATGTTTTTTCGCTAATTCAGATTGGGTCAACGGGAGAACGATTCGTTTATCAACTATTTGTTTCGGGGGTTGGGAATCAGAAATTGTATCCCATGCCGCCCTGTCAAGTATCTGCGCTCCCATGCGCTTAAGTCTTTTGATTTTCAGTGGATCATGAAGATTGTCTTCTACCGGCATGATATTTTGGATGAAATCCATGCAAGCAACTTTTATCCCAACATCTCTTCCAATCTTCTCGGATATTACCCATTTGTGTTGGAGAATATTGGACCATAAGTTTTGGGACAATTCCGGGTCTACCTTGTAACCGCTGTATTCAAAAATGAGGCTTGAGTAGCCTTCCTGGGAATTTTCCAGGAGCGACATTTCGTTCTCTATTTTTATCATACATACATCCCCACAAAATAATATATAGCAAAATTTACAGACAATTTTCGCAATTTGGAAAAGTTTATATATCTCGACGGCCTATTCTCTATTAGCGGATGCCGCAGCTATTATATCGATGTGTATGTTGTCAATGTTGATATCAAAAGGGTCGCTGCTGCCCAACGGAGTTCGCACAACGGCCTTGNGGGTATAGGTGTTCTGAATGTAATGAAACAGGGCCTCGGCGATGTAGATGGTGCCGTCGGGCTGAACCTTAAAATCTTCCTGCCCCACGCCGTAAAGATCGATAGCGATGACATCACCGTCCCTGGAAATGGGCAGCCTGCCGACTTTGGTGCGGACGGATTCCGTGTCATAAACCGTCAGTTGCAGGGGGTCGATGGGGGGTGTCATTGCCTCCGCAGCCAGTGAGAACATTGAACGGCAGCAAAAAAAGAATGAAATCATATTGTAATAAAACGGTTGCGAGTGGGCATAATCGCTCCTTATCCAAGAAGGAATCGCGAACTGTTCTGATGGTCACAATTCTATTTCATTAGACTTAGCATTTGATTAGGGAGATGCTAATTTTCGGCTTTGCTTGGGGGCGGAGGGGTCCGGAGCCGGAGGGTCAAGTCTGCCGTTGACTTTTGGATCATGATGTAATACTCGGAAAACATGTTACCGATCGAAGCGCGGCGTAACAAACGAACCGCGAAATGTAGCGGTTTATTTAATTTGAAGGCAGACTAGGCCTTTAATGGATGACCCCTTACGACTTACATATTTTCAGGGCCGAAAAGGGGCTAGGCCTTCCCGGCGCTGCCCAGAACGTTCTCGTTTTTGTGTTTCACCATTTTGACAAGTTCTTCACGGGCGGGGCCCAAATATTTTCGAGGATCAAATTCCTCGGGCTTTTCAGCGAAAACCTTTCTGATGGTGGCTGTAATGGCAAGCCTGCCGTCGCTGTCGATATTGATCTTGCAGACTGCAGATCCTGCGGCCTTTCTCAGCTCCGATTCGGGAATGCCCACGGCCCGCTCCATCCTGCCGCCGTTTCGGTTGATGGTCTCCACGTATTCCTGAACAACGGAGGATGCGCCATGCAGAACGATTGGGAAACCGGGCAGCCGCTTTTCGATCTCCTCAAGGATATCGAAACGAAGGGGCGGGACCGTTTCGCCGGGTTTGAGCTTAAACTTGTACGCCCCGTGGGACGTTCCGATGGCGATGGCAAGGCTGTCAACGCCGGTTGCATTGACGAACTCCTCCACCTCCTCAGGGCGGGTATAATGGGAGACTTCAGACGAAACCTCGTCCTCCACCCCTGCCAGGACCCCCAGCTCACCCTCAACGGTCACGTCTTGGGTGTGGGCGTATTCCACGACCGCCTTGGTGATTCGAATGTTTTCATCAAAAGGCTCATGGGACGCATCGATCATTACCGACGAAAACCCGTTATCAATGCAGGAGCGTGCCATTTCAAAGGAACTCCCGTGATCCAGGTGCAGGGCCACCGGTATGCTGATACCGGATTCCTTGATCATTGTCACGGCCCCCATGGCCATATATATCAGGAAGGTCGAATTCATATACTTGATGGCACTGCCCGATGCCTGAAGGATGAGGGGTGACGCTGTTTCAGAACACCCTCTGATAATCCCCTGAATCTGTTCCATGTTGTTGAAATTATATGCGGGTATGGCATAACCGCCTTCCATGGCCTTCTTGAACATGTCCCGCGTGTTCACCAGCCCGAGTTCAGCATACTTGATTGTTTCGGTCATTGTTTCGGTCATCGTTTTCCTCCGGGTTTTCTTGTACTTTTTTGAATGAATGAAAGTTTGAAATTCAAATGGAAGACCGTCAAAAGGTGTTGGCACGGTCACGGCATCCACTTGCTCTATAAAAGGTGAGAGCAAAAATGGAGCGGCTGCGTTTGTTTATCCCGCCCGCCAGATGTTTTTGCAGTACTCCTGAATGGACCGGTCGGAGGAGAATTTTCCCATGTGGGCCACGTTCAGAATGGATTTTCGAACCCATTCATTGGGGTTGGACCAGAGTTCCGCCACCTCTTGCTGTGTTTCCATGTAGGATTGAAAATCCGCCAGCACCAGGAACCGGTCTTCATGCAGCAGATTGTCCACCAGGGGCCTGAAAAGCCCCCGGTCGCCGCCGGCCAGGGCACCGGTCATGATGAAATCCATCACTTCCCGGACGGTGTCGTTTTTTTCGTATATCTTTCGGGGATCGTATCCGCCGGACTTTAAATCCATCACTTCAGGCGTGGTCAGGCCGAAAAGGAAGAAGTTTTCATTCCCCACTTCTTCCCGTATTTCAACGTTGGCCCCGTCCAGCGTGCCGATGGTCAAGGCGCCGTTGAGGGAAAATTTCATGTTTCCGGTGCCCGATGCCTCTTTGCCGGCCAGGGATATCTGTTCGGACAAATCCGCGGCGGGATAGATGTACTGGGCGTTTTTGACGTTGAAGTCCGGAAAGAAGACCACCTTTAGGCGGTCTTCCACTACCGGGTCGTTGTTCACCAGGTCGCCAATGGCATTGATGAATTTGATGATCCGTTTGGCCATGAAATACCCGGGTGCCGCCTTTCCGCCGAAAATAAAGGTTCGGGGAATCATGGTTAAGCTGGGCTGTCGCTTGAGCTGCAGGTACAGGGCCAGGATATGCAGCGCATTTAAGTGCTGGCGTTTATATTCGTGAATTCGTTTGACTTGAATGTCAAACAGGGTTTTTGGGTCCACGTGAATCCCGGTTCGGTCTTGGATGATTTCAGCAAAGCATTCCTTTTCCTGAAGTTTGACGCCTTGCCAAAGGTTCCTGAAGTCCTGGTTCTCGGAAAGGGGTTCCAGTTTCTCGATCTGCTGAAAGTCTTTGAGCCACTCCCGCCCGATATGATCGGTCAAAAGTTGAGCGAGGGCCGGGTTGCTGACCCCCATGAAACGCCGGGGGGATACGCCGTTGGTGACGTTTAAGAATTTTTCAGGCCAGAGGTCCGCGAAATCTTTCAGAACGGTTTGCTTCAAAAGCGCGCTGTGCAGTCGGGCCACACCGTTGATCTTCTGACTTCCCACCGAAGCCAGGTGGGCCATTCGAACATGCCGCTCACCGCTCTCGTCGATAATGGACAGACGCCTGACCTTGTCGTCATCCTCTGGAAACACCTGGCGCACATACGACAGAAACCGGGCGTTGATTTCATAAATGATCTCCAGGTGCCGGGGCAGGAGCCGTTCAAAAAGGGCAATGGGCCATTTTTCCAGCGCCTCCGGCAGCAGGGTATGATTGGTGTATGAAAAGGTGTTTTGCGTGACATGCCACGCGGTATCCCAGTCCATTTCATGCTCGTCCACCAACAGGCGCATCATTTCCGCCACGGCAATGGCCGGATGGGTATCGTTCAGCTGAATGGCCCATTTTTCGTGAAAATCCGCAAGCCGCCGTTCAAACCGAAGGTGGGCCCGTATCATGTCCTGCAGGGCGCAGGTGACGAAAAAATACTGTTGCTGCAGCCGCAGCGTCTTGCCGGCTTCCACTTCATCATTGGGATACAGGACTTTGCTGATGTTTTCCGAATACATCTTGTCTTCCACGGCCTGATAATAGTCTCCATGGTTGAATGCGGCAAAATGAAAGGATTCCACAGCCTCGGCCTTGAACAACCGCAGCGGGTTNCAGGTGGGGACCCGAAAGCCCAAAATCGGCGTGTCATAGGCAACGCCCTTGACCACCGTATCGGGTATCCACTTGACCCGAAAGGCGCCGTTTTCATCGGTCCGGGATTCGGTCTGACCGCCGTATTTTACGTGGTAGGCCAGTTCGGACCGGCAGATTTCCCAGGGATTGCCGAAACGAAGCCATTTGTCCGTGATTTCCATTTGCCAGCCTTCATGAATTTCCTGATCAAAGATGCCGTATTCATAGCGAATCCCATAGCCGACGGCCGGCACCTGTAACGTGGCCAGGGAATCCTGATAACAGGAAGCCAGTCGGCCCAGCCCCCCGTTTCCAAGGCCCGGTTCTTCTTCCTGATCCATCAGGTCATTCAGATTGATATCCAGTTGGGCCAGCGCCGCTTCGGCGGTTTCCGTCAGAGCCAGGTTCAACAGGTTTTGCCCCAAATGCGGTCCGGGCAGAAATTCCGCGGAGAAATAGGCCACAACCCTGGTGGGTTTTTCACAGTTGCTCTCAAAGGAACAGGCATCCTGACGCAAAACCCGGTCCCGTACGGCCAGCGCAAGGGCGGTGTATAGATCGTTTCGGGTCGCGGATTGCACCGTGCTTCCGATGGTATAAAGGAGCGTATCCAGGAAGGATTGTTTTAGATCTTCAATCTGATCCTTTTTATTCTGGCTCATCATTCGGTCCTTGTCCTGTGTACCAACTTTCAATTTTAAATCCATACGACAAAAGCCTTTAAGAAAGAAGCCCGAAACGCTTTTTGGGGAGAAGATCGGCGATTGGGGCTTCGGGAGGAGACAGGGTTAATGGAATTTGACCTTTTTCATAAAACAGGGTCTACGTATATGCGGAACATGAGGATTGAATGAAAGACAGGTTAGTTTTTCATTAGACGCTGTCCCACCGCATGGGACAGGTGTACCGGCAATGGTTCAGTCCCCGGCCACGGTCAGCTCGGCCGCCTGGAGCGCCTTGGCATTGTCATGGAGCTGGGCGCACAGAAACGCAACTGATTATTCTTCTTTCGGCCTTTGTGCTCAGCGCATTATTGTTTCCCATAGATGGCAGTTGCGCAGCGATAGCACAAACGGTAGAAAGCGCTCCATGCGAAAGTGGCTTGTTAGTAGTCATATGTATCTTTGCTTATGGCGATTCCGGCTTTGTAAAGTTCGATGCCGATATTGGTTAATGATAAAGCAAATATCGCTATGTAATCCGGATAGGTTTTGGCTTCTTTTTCTTTTATTATAAACAATGGGACTTTCACCACTGCTTTCAGCACGGCAAGAGAATCGGCCACAATAATCATTGTTTTCATTGCATCCGGATAATCGAGCGTATCGGGGTTGCATGCATCGTGAATCAGGCCTAGGAGTTTTGACTCCATATAGGTCGGCAGGTATAGCATTTCAACAACATAAGGAGCTGTTTTATTTGTTGAAAATATTTTCAGATAGTCCTTGGTGGCATTGAGCGCAAGGTAAGCGACGTTTAAAGACGCGGCCGCACATTTGAGTTTTTTTTCCGATGTTCCATCAAGCGCAGCGAAAGCCATAACGGTTGGAACAATACGAAATACGGTACGATGAATATACCCTGTTGCTTTTATCTTTTTTAATGTGTTTACCAATCCTTTTGATGGACGTTTGCCGGCACCACTGTCATAGAGTGCCAAAGGAATATCAATAACCGCCTGAAGGGTGTCCGTCAGATAGTAGCAAAGATCCAGAGTGACCATAATTTCCCTTAACACGCGGTCCTTGTTTCTACCATAAATAATACGGGGGGCGGATGTCGGGTTAAAGATTGAACGGAGTACCGCAATCACATTGTTTCGGCCCTCTTTGGTGCCTAGGGTATTGTAAACGTTAAAGTCCGGCAGCGAGAGGCCCTGTTTTTCGAGATATGCCTTAAGGTCTTCATAAATAACATCAAAAATATTGACAAAATAACCGATGATGAAGAAGCTCACATCGGCAGCGTTTTTGCATGAAACACCGGGCAGAAGATTGATAATGCCGAGAATAAATTTTAAAGGGCCCTCTGCATCTTCATCGAGTAGTGCGCTAACACGGTTAAGGATCACTGATGCCACATCGAAGCCAAACACAGCTGAGCCTTCCAGCAGGTCAAACAGAAGATCAAGAAAGTCTTTTAGAAATGCCCCGAACGCCTTAAACACTGCCTTTTGNTCAGCAGTTACCGCCCCGATGATGACATCGAACAGATCCAGAAGCGCTTTTTCAAGATCACTGACTTCCTTCTCTAAAGTGTAACCAATATCTTCAACCAGGGTCTCAAGTGATTTTATGAGGTCATGGATTGCACTGCTGGTTGTGTTCTCCTGGTAAAGTGCATAAGAGTCACTCATGGAATCATTTTTTGTGATAATGTTGGTCATGTAGTTCATTTTTGTGCTGTTTTGGGTATTGCTGTCAGCCGATGTTTTTGTACCTTCAGAATCCTGATCCCAGTGATCCGAGTGTTTGTCACCTATCGCGAAAGCATCGTCAATTTTGTTATCGACGGTTTCTTTAATGTCTTCTATGGCTTTAATGGATTCCTCCCGGACGGATTGAAAGGCATTGCGGGCTTCGGCACTGAGTGCCAAGGCTATCGCTTTCAACCCCTGTCCGATGGCAAAAGCCTCTTCAAACGCAAACAGGGCAATATAAAGATCAAAAACAAGATCGATGTAGGCTTTGACCGCTTCAATGACTTTGTCTATAAAAGCACCGATCTGGCGAATGGCGTTGGCAATGCCCTGCAGGCCAAGGTCTTCGGCAAAGGAGGCGAATGACTCTATCAGTTTGTCAATCACGGTTTTAATCGCTTCGATAATGGCATCCACCACTTTTTTTGCCGCTTCAAGAACCTTCTTGACGGTATTGCAAACCCAGTGCACGGCGTTTTTGAGCCATTTCCACTCCAAATACGCACTTTCGGTTGATGGTTTGACGGTAATTACACTGGTAAGCGGGTTGATGGTGACAGCATTGCCTGGAATGTCAGAAAGCCAGAGGGACTCTTTTGTATAATCGGGCTTTCCATAAGGAGACACTTTGGCATACCCATCTTTGGCATTGTTAACAATCTCATCGCTTTGGCTTTTGTAATCATGCGCGATAACCGCCCTGACTTTCGAACTCGGCGTCGTTGTCTGGTCGGGTGCTGTTGCTTGCGGTTCGTCAAAGTTTGCCTGCCGTTCATGCACTCTGAAAGAGATGTTGAACTGGGCAAACTCCCGTGTCTGACTTCCGTTGGCGGGTATCAGTGGAAGCACGGCGCCAACGGACGCATTGGAAGCGGGGATATCGCGGTTATCGAGCATACGGTAAAACAGTGTAGATCCGGCTACCTGCTCGTCACGGGTTCCAAGAATGGCTTCAAGACGTACTCGGCCGCTGTAATCGGCGGTGGCGGTATAGCTTACCGTTCTGTTGGAGTGCACCTGCACGGGGTTGGCGGGGTCCGTCAGGTCAATGATCGTTCCCTGGTCGGAAAGTCGAATCTCCATCATGCATCCTTCGGGCAATCCGACGGGGCTGCCGTAGGCGTTGACCGCCTGCAGTTCAATCATATGCTGGTTTTCCGTATAGAGTCCGTCACCGGCTACAGGGGCGGTTTCGGGCTGTTCTTCAAACTCATAGGTTTTCCAGCCATATTCCAGTGCGTCACTGACGGCATAAAAATAACTTTGCAGGTCTTCATCGGTGTTGTCGTAGGTAATGGCGCTGCTCTTTTTGTCAATGGTTCGGGCACGCATGCCGGAATAGACCGTCTCACGGTCATGCAGGCCGTTCCAGACAAATACCTTATGCGCCCCGAATGCCACCGGCATGGGGGGCAGAAAAAAGTGACCGGGTTTTGTAATTTTTTGAAACACCTGATCGGCGGTCAGGCCGTCGGCGTATTGTTCCAGATAGTACCGGTCACCTTGCTCGCAGATATTAAGGAGCATACTGATATGTTCATCACTGTTATGAGAGCTGTAATTCTGAACATGCAGATAGCAGCGCAGCAGCCCCTGATGGTTAATTGAAAAGTGAACATCGTAGCTGCCGCCGTCATCGATCAACGCTTCGATATTCTTATACTGTTTACACACGGCGTCAAACCAGATCGCTTTATAGTTATACTCATCTTCTTTACCATCGAGTGTCATGCGCATTTTGATATTACCAATGTTTCCCGAGCTAGGACCATCCAGCGCACTCTTATTGACGAGAGGTTCATTGCGAAACCCCGTAATTCTATTGTGCCCGTCGGTTTCACATACAAAGGAGCTAATATACTGCAGCAGTACCAGTCCGTACTGCTTGTTATAAAAGCATAAATTATTATGTGCAACATCCAGAGAGGGATCACCGTTAAGGGTTCCGATGCGTGTTGCCCGAACAAACAAGCTTTTAAGCGAGGCGACACGATCTTGACTCGTCCCGGGGCCAGGCTCCAGAGGCGTATAAAATGACCAGACATCGGGAGAGGGAAGCTCGCGCGCATCATAAATAACCGAATTGGATTGTGGTGCCCTGATATCTATTTGCGTTGCCGCATCGGGAAGTGCGATTTGACATCCGTCTTCCAAATCGACCGGGATAATATGACGGGCTGTTAAGTTGATATTTTTGAAATCCTCGGGCTGAAGGGGGCGAACCCCGCCATGCCACACAGTGTTGTAGCTGGTGTAGGAGAAAACGGCCTGGTTGTTGATGATGCCAACGGGCAAATAGCTGTTGGTGACCATGGGAATATTTTGGGGTACGCCAAGCGCCAACAGTTTTTCGAGCGCCGAGGGTTCGGTGCTGCTTGGCCATGCCAGTTCGCCGGAAGCAAAAAAAGTGACGGTCGGCTTTTGGGCGGCTTTGGCAAAGGTAATGCAAAACCCGTAAATGTCGACACCCTTCCGCGCGCCGGAAAAGCCCGTATAGATGGAGCGAAAGGTCCCATGGATCATGTTTCTGCCCAGACCGTCCTGATAGGTTTTCAGGTCGGTGATTTCAATATAGTCCGGCTTTCCCGAAGGCATGCCGTCAAGGGTGTCACAGAGATTAAGCGAGTGCCATGGGTTCTCTTCCGAAGCGGCCCCTTTAACCGTGCGCGAGGCAAAGTTTTTGACGGGTCTATTTTCGTACTGGTAATAGAGCATGAAATCTTCCGTGGCGCTTGTGGTGGGGTGCGGTTTGCCGTCTTCCTCATTGAATCTGGCCGTCACAACCATTTTTTGATTGATGATTGTACCGGCAATGACATGGTTGTGCTCATCTCCGTTCATACTGACAAGGTGGTCGTGGAGCGTGGTATCGAATGCGACGACATGTTTTTTAAAGGCTTTTAGACTGCCGTGATCCATCTCGTATACGGCAATGTCTCTTCCGTTGGATTGCACCACTTCGGGGTGGCCGTAAGTTTTAACCAGCGGTCTGAACTGGGTGTCATCATTGATTTGCGAAGCGTCCGCAATCATCAGTATGGGATTGAAGGACTCGAGTATATCATCGAGAGGTTCGCCGGCGCTTGGATGGGCATCGATGGGGTTATAGGTGACGGTGGTGGTCATCAAATCCGAATCGGGAATAATATTGTAAACGCCCTCAGCCCTCTGTCTCTCTTCTTCAGTAACCCTGATGGGGCCATATTTTGCCCAGGGCCAGGTCGAAGGCGGTCGGGGTTGATAGTCTCCATCACCGCACCCCGTGGCAAAAACAGCCGTCAGTGCCGCAAGTGAGGTGGTTTTCAGAAAGTCACGGCGTGAGCAGATATGGTCAAAAATTGCCAGCTCTTTTTGAACCAGCGCTTCATCATTGGGTATCCACCGCTTGAGACGTTTGGCGATCAGCGCTCGAAGTTCTCTTATTTTCAAGTGTTTTTCATCCAACCGGTCTTGTATGTCGTACTGTTTTCTCATTGAGTGTCTCCTTGAGCCACACCCCCCGCCAGGCGGCCGGCGGATTCCATCTTCTGGGACTGAACAAACTGTTCCCGCAGGCTCAGGTGATCCGTGATGTCCCTTGCAATGCCGTACATTTCAACGGATTTCCCTTTGTTCCGAAATCATGCTTCAGCCAAGTCCCGCTTTTCAATAGAGAAGTGCTTTCAAAAGTCCTCTTCTCAGGTGCGATTGAGATCCAGGATTTCCATGCGGTTGTTGCCTTTGGGGTTTTTGACCGAAGGTCTTTCCGTGAGGATCACGATATCACCCGTGAGGTTGTGTTCCATCAAGAAGGCCTTGGCAAAACCGCGCCAGTCGTCGGGGTGCTCAGCCACATGGACCGGGTGAACGCCGAATGAAAACTGAAGATGCCGGCATGTGGATTTATGGCGGCTGACGCCCACAATCCATACCGGCAGCCGAAACCGGGTGATGCGCCGGGCGGTGACGCCGCTGCGCGTCGGCGCAATAATCAACGCGGGACAGACACGGTCCACGGCGCTTTTAACGCTGTAGCAGATGATGTCCCGAATGCTGATCTCTTCGGTAATATCAGGTTCTCTCAACCGAACCTGAATGGCATGCTCGGTGAGATGCGGTTCCGTGGCTTTGGCAATTCGGGCCAGCATGGTCACGGCGTCCACCGGGTATTTTCCCATGGCCGATTCCTCGGAGAGCATGACACAGTCGGTGCCGTCCAGAATGGCGTTGGCCACATCCGTGGATTCCGCGCGGGTGGGGCGGCGATTACCGGTCATGGAAAGGAGCATCTGAGTGGCGGTGATCACCGGTTTTCCCGCCAGGTTGGCTTTGTGCATGAGCTTTTTCTGAACCGTGGCGATTTGTTCGATGGGAATCTCAACGCCCAGGTCGCCGCGGGCCACCATGATGCCGTTGGCGGCTTTCAGAATGTCATCCACATGATCCAGGGCGCCGGCCCGTTCGATTTTGGCGATAATGAAAGGGTGGTAGTCCATGCGCTCAGCGGCTTCCCGCACCGCTTCAATATCGGTGGCGGTTTCCACAAAGGACTGGCTGATGGCGTCCAGCCCGTTTTCAGCGGCAAACTGAAGCCAGGTGTGGTCTTCATGGGTGAACGCACGAATACCCAGTTCAATGCCCGGAAGGTTGACACCCTTCCTCGAAAGAAGTTCCCCGCCCGCCATCACCCGGCAGCGAACAGCAGGACCCTCAACCGTTTCAACTTTCAACTGAATGGTGCCGTCGTTCAAAAAGATGAGATTTCCGGGTCGAACGACGCGGGGCAGGGGCTCAAAAGTAACCGAACCGCGGGTCCGATCTCCTGAAATGTTTTCCGTGGTCAGCGTGAAGTGCTGATCCGGCTCCAGTTCAATGGGCTCCTGCTGAAACTCTCCCAGTCGTATTTTGGGACCGGGAAGGTCCGCCATGATGGCCAGCCTGCACCCGGTTTCCGAGGCGGCGCGCCGCAGGTTCAAAATGACCTTTCGATGGGTATCGAAATCCCCATGGGAAAAATTCAGCCGGGCCACGTTCATGCCGGCCAGAAGCATGCGTTTCATAATCTTCGGCGACTGACAGGCCGGGCCGATGGTACATACGATTTTGGTTTTGATGGATGGCATTGCCATGATTTTTTACGGCCTCCCGTTAAAGTGAATTCTTCCATTGGTGTCCGCAAAGAGGGAAGGGGCCGGCGGCATTTGAGCTGGCTGAAACAGGCCGTTGCAAACCTTGGGGTTAACCCCGTTTTCCAAGCAGTTCATCCACTTCATCCCTCAGGCGCAAAATGCGCGCGGCCATGGCGTCAGGACCTTGCTTCATGGCCTTTCCAAGTTCTTTGCCCCAGGCTTGAAGGCGGGCGTTGTCAATTTTTCGAGCATCATCTTCCCGGGCCCATTCCACTCCAATACGCTGCCCCACGTTTTCCAGCAGATCCGCCAGTTCTTCACGTTTTTCGGGCGAAAGCGCTTTGAGCATTTCCATTTTCCGGCTTTTCCAGCCCTTGATGAAAAAGGTGCCCTCGTAGAATTTCCGGTACCATTCCTGTTGATCTTTGGCCATTGGTGTCTCTTCCTGATCAATATTGGGTTTGAGTACAGGTTTAGTGTTTACAACGTATTGGTAATATGTTCGGCTTACATTAAGAGCTCTTTTCTTGTGACAAAAAGGCTTCGGCGTCTTCATCCATGGGTCCTCATGTTGTAAAGAGCGAAAAGAATCACTTAAGCCGATAGTGTGTGATTCTCATTAGAACTTGGAGAATTTTTTGATGACTCGAAATATTTGAGAAATATAATTGGTTTTACTAATAATATGCTAACATTCCGGCTCTAATAATAGAATCTCAAATTAAAACGGGGTGTTTTGGAAACCCATGAATTATGGAGGAGAATAAGCGGTGAACACGATGGCATTTTACATTGTATCCGGGTTGCTGGGGTATATTTTCAGCCAGGCCCTTGAGCTGTTGGGGCGGCTCTTTTCTGACCATTAAGCGGGCGAAAAGCCCGGGGCCGATCGGCGGTGCAGGATGGTCGTCATTAGCGGCCGGCCGCCAACACATTCATTTCGGGTCCCTTGCCCAGAATCGAGACTTGTTTTAAGGCAATAGCTTTCTGCCGATCAAATCCTTCCCTTTCCGTATTCCGACGTCTTTTGGCGCGCATGTCCGATAGACCCAGTATCTCGCCCCCCCTCCGGGGGCAGGTTACCTGTCTAAAATTTATCTAACCTGTTTTTTATCCTGTTCTAATATTTCCGATTCATATTCGTGGTTAATTCTCATTTTGGGGCAAGGCACTCTGCCTTTACCTTTTGTGGAGTGTTTCGGGTTTCCGTTTTCAAGAAACACCCGATGTTCAAGTCCATGTTCATGCCGGTAAGGAGGAATTGAAAATGGCAAAGTTTTCCTTGATCATGATGATGATAATGGCTCTGGCCCAAGCGCCGAATTCTCTGGCCCGTGAGTCTCCCACCAACCAGCAGGTTTTTGAAAAGGTATTTATGAAAGTTCGATCGGATGTTTTCGATGTGCTGGTCTTTCGAAACGGCGATGTGTTGAGAGGAAAAGTTGCGAACGAATCGCTGTCGGTGTATTCCAATTACGGCAGGGTGAATGTGAAGGTGAGCGAGTGTATCGGTGTATCCTTCAACCGTGCCATAGACGCTCTGGTAACGGTGCAGTGGAACAAGTTTACAGGCAAAATCGGTGACGAAATTCTGTTTAAGTCCGGTGAAAAGCAGCTGGCGGTTGAGCCAAGGGCCATTCGCTTTGTCGTATTCAAGACGAAGCGCGCTGAGAACGAGAATCTGGTTTCCAACGATAGAACTCATCTCTTCTATATGGTTAACGGGGATTTGCTGACGGGAACGCCCATGGAAAAATGCTTGAAAATGGAAACCGAGTATGCGGACATGATGACCCATTGCGGTGATATCAAGGAGGTTCTCATCAGCAATGAGGTGGCGGGCAAATCTTTGATTACCATGAGAAACGGCAATCTGGTCAGCGGTTTCTTGAAGAACGAATCCTTCTCCATTGATTTGGATGTGGGACATACCCTACGGGGTGTCCTGCCCGAGCAGATTGTTAAGATTGTATTTTTTCGAACCCTGAATTACGTGCACGGCGAATTCGGCAGGCTTCAAAATATCAGTTTCGCCAGTAAGGACAACTCGTGGAGCGTTACGGATATCATGGGTAGCGATGGACAGTATGTGGCCTACAGTACCGGAATTGTGCTGGATAAGAAAACAGGGTTGGAATGGTTCGCCGGTCCCGACATCGATATGGACTGGAAACAGGCCAGTGAGTGGGTCACAGGCCTCTCAGTGGGTATGGGCGGCTGGAGACTTCCGCTGGCAAATCAACTGAAAGCCTTGTTTGAGGAAGGGAGCGGACCGCGCAATATCACCCCGCTGCTCAGCACCACCGGGTGGTATGTATGGACTCGTGAAAATGGGCTCTGCAGAGAAGAGATTGTGGGGATGCCGTCGACCAAAATGTTGGCTGTTCCGGGCAATGGGGTGGTGCAATTGAGGGAAGAGAAAGAGATTAAGCAGATGCCGTCGGCCGAACCGTCGGCCGAAATGTTGACTGTTTCATTGGGCAATGGGGTGGTGTACAGATGTAGAAAGGGGGTGGCGAAAAAAAGGAGGGCTTTTGCCGTCAGACCCGTTGGCATAGGCACACAGAGGTTCGCCCAGATCCAACCCGGAAACCCCTGAAATTCAGATATCCAGAATATATTTGCGTACGCGTGACCATTTCCCATATGTGCAAATTGATGCAAATATGTTAAAAGATGGTTTTTTTTGTTGGGGATCTGTATGGGCAGTTCAACTCGTCAGCAGGACCGAGAGTGAATTTCTGGTGCGTATGGAAACTCAAGTTGACAAGCTCTTATGGATTTCGTAAAGGAGGTTCATTAAGCTTAAGCTCAAATAGAGCTTCTGAATTTTACGATTTTTGGAGAAAAGCATATGGCGACCAGGGCAGTTTATCATGTTGTTTCAGGCATTTTTGGCTATTTTTTCAAGCAGTTGGTGCGATTTATCAACTGGCTTCTGCCTGAAAGCTGGCGTTTTCAAACAGATGAGAGCGCAGCCTGAACCGATTGCGGATGACGGCGAATACATAGACCCGGTGTTCACGGGTCCGCGCCGATCACTTATAGGCTTCCATCAATGAGGAACAGGACTTTTATCAGCCGGATTCGGGATTCGACTCCCCCTTTCTGAAAATAGCTGACGCGGCGCGGCCCACCACAATGGATTTGATGATTTCCGTGGTGATATCCCCCATGACGCGAAGGCTCTTACGCATGGTCTGCATGCCGCCCCGTCCGGTTCTCAGTTCATCCCGTATTTTGTCAAGTGCGTTTCTGCGAATAAGTTCAGCTATTTCCCGATCATTTTGCAGAATCTCCATGGCAATGCGGGTTTCGGAATAATCTTTGACCGGTACCCGGTGCTGCCAGATGAGCGTGCGCAGCACACGCGACAGCCGGGACCGCACACACTCCTGCTGATCCATGGGAAACAGACCAAAAAGCTTCTGCGTGGTCCAGTCCACCCCGCCGAAACTGACCGAGGTGGTCAAAACCAGGCGGCTTTCAGCCATATGCATGGCCAACGCCAGGGTTTCGGCGCTGTCGATTTCAGCAAAATATACCACCTCCATGTGATTTCGAAGGGCCGTGCGAAGGCTCTCCGCATACCCTTCGGACCACAGGCCCAGTTCCTGCTGAACGATCATGGACCGTATGGGCTCATGGGCAAAGCGAATGGGATGCTCGATGGTGAAGATGCTTTTTCGCCGCTCCAGATTGATTTGATGGATGATGGATGCAATGGTGGCCGCTTTGTGGCAGCCGGGCTTGCCGGTAATGATCACCAGGCCCTGATCCAGGGCAGGAATACGCATCAGGGGTTCTGAGGGACCGATTTCTTCCAGCAGGGGAATGCGAAGGGGAACCAGCCGACATGCGACGCCGAGGCCCTTCTCAGTGGCGTAGAAAAAAACCTGTACGGTTCCGGCCCTTTCACTGCAGTAAGAGAGCAGCACTTCCTTGTGCGTTTCAAAATGCGCCTTCTGTGTTTCCGTCAGAATGTGGCAAAACAGAATTTCCAGATCTTCCAAATGCAGCACCGGGTATTCGGTGGCGCGTAACAGACGGCCATGGATCTTCAGCACCGGATGATCTGACGGCGCGAGATAGACATGTGAAGCCGCCTTGCCTCTCGAAAACACCAGCAGGTCATCCATTTGTGAACCGGATTTAACGACGGGCATATTTCGGCACAGATTCACTGTGATCCTCAAAGCGAGTGGTGTTGTGTCGGCACGGGCAAAATGGAATCAGGCAGTGCATGGATTTGATGTTCACAGATCCAGCGGCTGACCGGGGGTCATGATGACGCCGCTCCAGTTTTTTTCATCAGTTGCCGGCCGGCCCCTTCGGCCACGGCGATCACGGCGTGCTTCTTTTCCTGAAGGCACACGCTGAGGGCTTCATCAGGCCTTGCAGCGTAAAGGGGATTTCAGGTATTTCCGTGATACGGGGCATAAATCTTCATTCAGCTCATAAACCAGCGGAATGCCCGTTGGAATCTCTAAATCCGCAATCCCTTTGTCCGAAATACCGTCCAGGTATTTCACCAGTGCGCGAAGGCTGTTGCCATGGGCGACAATCAGCACCCGCCGCCCCCTTTTGACGACCGGGGCGATGGCTTCCTTCCAATGTGAAAGACATCGCTTTTCCGCATCCCGAAGGGATTCGGTAAGGGGCAGGTCTTCTCGGGGCACATGGTCATAACGCCTGTCTTTGCCAGGATACCGTGCGTCCGTCACCGTGATGGCGGGTGGATGAACCGTGTAGCTTCTCCGCCACAACCGTACCTGTTCCACGCCGTATTTTTCAGTGGTTTCCGCTTTGTTCAGGCCCTGCAGCGCACCATAGTGACGTTCATTGAGGCGCCAGTCGCTTCTGACGGGCACCCACATGAGGTCCATTTCTTCCAGCACCAGCCACAGGGTTTTGACGGATCGGCTTAGAAGGGATGTGAAGGCCATGTCAAAGGTATAGCCATTTTCTTGAAGGGTCTTTCCGGCCTTAACCGCTTCCCTGATGCCCTGGTCCGTCAATCCCACGTCGGTCCAGCCCGTAAATCGGTTCTCGCGGTTCCATTGGCTTTCGCCGTGTCTCAGCACTACCAGCTTTTTCATTTCGGCCTCCGTTTTTAAGCGAAACGGATTATACACATCACCGTGTTAGGGAAACATTAAACTCGGCCCCTTTCTCTGTTGGATCAGGCCAGATTGGAGACCACATTCACCACCAGGCCGATGACCAGGGCCACAAAAATAAACGACAGAATGGAATGGACCAGGGTCAACCGGCGCATGGCGGCACTGAATATGGTGACATCGGAGGTCTGGTAACACATGGCAATGGTAAAGGAGTAGTACATGAAATCCCAGTAATCCACCAGCCGACCCCCAGGAAACTCCAGCCCTTTTCGGTAGCCTTTGATCGAGCCGTCCTCCGTTTCATCGTAGTAAAGTCTGGCGTAATGCAGCGCAAAAAACGTGTGCAGGAGGAACCAGGCAGCGAAAATGGCCACTGCACACAACCCCAGATGCACATTGGCCGGAACGGCCTTCCAGGCCTGCCCGTCGTTCAGCATAAAAGCCACCGCCACCAGGGACCCCCCGCAGGTGAGGATCGTCAGCGTCAGGATGGTCATATTGCTGGGCTCCTGACGTTGAGCGCGGTGAAGGGTCTGGTTTGCATCTGAGGTCTGCATCATGAAAAGAATCATGCCCTGAAGAAACAATACCCCCAGGTCCCAGGCCAGCAGGAGCCGAATTTCAAACCGAACGGTCCCGGGGACCCAGAAAAAAACCGCCAGTCCAGCGAGCAGCGCGGTGAGCAGCCGAACTTTAGGGGTCGTCAGCGCGTTGTAAAATCTTGAATGAGGTTGCTTCACACGCATGTGTTACGGCTCAAGCCAACAGACATTAAGTATTTGATTGTGACATCAGGTTTTTTTTCCATGGGCTTTGGCCCTGCAAAAGGCAGCCAGCATCAAGAGCGGAATCCCTGGAAAGAAGGGGAGCAGGATGCCGATTGAACCGGCGCTGCCGAAAATCTCGCTGGCCCGCTTCCACATCGCCTTTTCCCTGGTCGAAAGCGTATCCATCTCAGCGCCTTTACCGTCGGGAACCAAAAGAGCCTGCTCAACGGTCCACCCTTTGTCGGCTTGAAATAGATCCAGCATTTCCAGAATATTGTCTTGCCGGATGATTTCAGGTTGATAAAAGATTGTGGCACTGGCACAGTGATGGCTGGTTTTGACCTCATTGACGCCGTCAATTTGATTCAGGTAATCCTTTATGGCTGCCATTCGGCGTTGATCACAAACAAAGTCAGGAAAAGTGACGCGCAACCTTCCTATAATGGCGTGCTTCACACGGTATTTGGGTTCCATATGACCATCCATTTTTCCGGCCATATCACAGGGCAAAGAGAAAAGCGGTGCCCACATCGGCGGCAATGGATTTTCCGATTTCCATGACAACATCCCCAATGGAGTGTATGGCCTGATGCATGGTCTGCATGCCCCCATGTCCTTTCTGTATCTCGCCGTGGACCTTGTGAAGGGCATTTTTTCGAATCATGTCCGATATCTTCTGATTGTTGAACAGGATTTCCATGGCGATTTTGGTATTGGTATGTCCCTTCACCGGCACGGGATGCTGCCAGATCAGGCATTTCAGCACGCGGGACAGATGGGTGCGAATATACTCCTGGCGCTGTTCGGGATAGTTTTCGAACAGCTTGCGTATGGCCCAGCCCACACCGCCGAAACTGACGCTGGTGGAGATCACCAGGCGGCTTTCCGCGGCGTTCATGGCGGAACTGAGGGTTTCGGGACCATCGATTTCCGTAAAATAGATGACGTCCATGTCGGTTCGCATGGCCGTGCGAATGGCACCGGGGTAGTTCAGGGCCTGCAGACCGATTTCCCGCTGAAACACCATTGAGGATTTGGATTCGTGGGCAAAGCGAATGGGGTCCTCAATGGTCACGATGCTTTTGTTCTGATGGGTGTTGATGTGATCAATAATAGACGCAATGGTGGTGGATTTTTGGCAGTTGGCCTTCCCCGTAATCAGGACCAGACCCCGGTCAAAAGCGGGAATCTTTTTGAGCGCTTCCGGCGGACCGATTTCCTCGAGTGCGGGGAGTCTGGAAGGGACCAGGCGACAGGCCGCTCCAATGCCCTTTTCCGTTTCATAGAGCATGACCTGAAGCGTGCCGGCGGTTTCCGTAGCGTATGTGAATTCCACTTCCAGCCGATCTGCAAACTGCTGCTGCTCGGTTTCGGTCAGGCAATTGTGAAACAGGGTTTCAAGATCTTTTTCATGAACCTTCCGGAATTCCGTGCCCCGCACCATCTTGTCGTGTATTTTCAGAACCGGATAATCACCATCGGCCAGGTACACGTCCGAGGCTTCCTTTTGACGGGCCAGTGCGAACAGCCCATCGATCTCAGTGCCGGGTCTGTGAATCGGTTCCCGTATATGTTCGTCCATGTCAAAACCTCTTGGCAAATGGTTTCAAAACCGCGCGGTGACCGGCCGGACATAGTGCGCCAGCATGGCCCGTTCAAAGGCATGGATTTCCCCTTCATGGGCATCGGATGCGGCTTTCAGTTCTGAAAGGGCCTGACGCATGGTCTGCATGCCTTTGAAACGGCCGGCCGCCATGGTGGGCCGAATCAGATGCAGCCGGCCAGGCTGTCCAATGAGCCCGGAAATCACCTGATCGTTGAGGAGCACTTCAAAGGCCGGCTGAACCCGTTCTCCGGTCTTTCGGCGAAAAAGGTGCTGCCACACCACCCCGCGAAGGGTTGCCGCCAGAAGAAGGCGTCTTGAATCGCGGCGGGCTGCGGATTCCATATGAATGACCTGCTCCAGTACTTCCGCCGAACCACCGTTGGATTCCAGGGTGGCCATGACGAGGCATCCCTCCGCCGCCGCGGCAAGGGCCGGTGATATCATTTCGTCCGGTGTCAGGCCGTCGATGGCGATCACATCCGCGGTCTGCAGGTATCCGGCGTGCCAGATCCGGTCAAAGCGGGCGTCAGTGTGGTGATAGGGGATCTGCTCAATAAACGACATCTTGTTATTGTGCACATATTCAACGGGGGTCTCTATGCTCACAATGGATTTCTGAAAATGATGATTGATGTAATCGATCAGTGCCGCCAGCGTGCTGGATTTCCCGGACCCGGCCCGGCCCACCAGCAGCAAAAGGCCGTGCGGCTCGGTAGCCAGCTTCTTTAAAACCCTCGGCAGCCCCAGAACCTGAAAATCCGGGACGGTCGCT
>JGI11705J14877_10000385_pt1 | contig 28126 bp, 19 predicted proteins | sample Etolaghawater15m_FD_14877 | JGI IMG/M metagenome (IMG submission 14877)
ATTTCTGAATTGAAACGCTATCGCAGCCTTCAGAATAAAAAGGGCAGAGACAGAGAAGGTCTCTTTCTTGCAGAAGGCTTTCTTCCGGTCTTCGAAGCTCTGAGAGCAGGCCGGCCGCCCCTGCAGATTCTTCTGAGTGCAGAAGCCCTGCATCATTCTCTCTGGCCGGACATTGCCGCCTTTTCTCCTGCGACAAGAATCATTGAGGACAGCATTCTGAAAAAGATCTCCACGGAGGTCACGCCTCAAGGCATCGTCGGTATCTTTACCCTGCCCGACATCCCCGGTCCGGAAGAACTCAGCGGCTGCCTTCTCTGCGCCGACCGGATACAGGATCCCGGCAATATGGGCACCCTTATCCGCATCGCACACTGGTTCGGCCTCGGCGGCATACTGCTTTCCGCCGGTTCTGTGGATCTCTACAACAGTAAGACCGTCCGCTCCTCGAAGGGATCACTCTTCCATCTTCCTGCACTGCCCTATGCCTCTCCGGCAGAGATCAGAGATCTTTTTCCCCGCCACCTGCTCTATGTGGCTGACGCTCACGGCGGTACCGATGTCAGGGCGCTCCCGGCAGCAGGTGAACGACCTTTCATTCTTGTGATGGGCAACGAAAGCCATGGACTCAGCCCCGATTGGTCTGCGCTTCCAGAATCCCATACTGTCACTCTAACCCCGCTGGGTAGCGCAGAATCCCTGAACGTCGCGATGGCGGCAACGGCCATTCTGGCACGGCTCAGGTACTGATATGATCCCCATCATCCTTGTGTTTATCTTTTCTCTGGCTCTGCTCCTCTGGTCAGCAGACCGTTTTGTCATCGGCGCCTCTGCTCTGGCCCGCATCGCCGGGATGTCCCCCCTGCTCATCGGAATGATCGTGGTCGGATTCGGCACTTCCGCCCCGGAAATGCTCGTATCTGTCCTCGCTTCCGCAGACGGCAATTCCGGGATCGCCCTGGGAAACGCCTACGGCTCCAATATCACAAATATCGCACTGATCCTCGGACTGACGGCCCTGATCAGTCCCGTATCCGTCCACTCCTCTGTCCTGCGCAGGGAACTCCCTCTCCTTCTGGCGGCCACAGCCCTGTCCACAGCTCTGCTCTGGGATCTGATCCTGACCCGACCCGAAGCCGTCCTGCTCATCGGGATGTTTGCCGCCCTCATCGTCTGGTCCATCCGCCAGAGCCGACGGGAGGAAAAGGACGCCCTCGCTCAGGAGATCGACCACAGTCTCCCGCAGGAACCTGTCCCTGTAAAAAAGGCGCTGATCTCTCTTCTCATGGGTCTGCTCCTCCTCATCATCAGCAGCAGGGCTCTTATCTGGAGCATTCTCGGAATCGCCCGCAGCTTCGGCATCCCGGAACTCATCCTCGGACTGACCGTTGTCGCTCTGGGAACATCTCTGCCTGAACTGGCATCATCCCTTGCCGCAGCCCGTCGACGCGAACACGATATCGCATTCGGAAATATTATCGGCTCCAATCTGTTCAATACCCTTGCGGTCGTCGGCGCCGCAGCAGCCGTTTCACCACTCAGCGCCGGTCCCGAGGTCCTGCGACGGGATATTCCTATCATGGCCGCTCTCACTCTGTCCCTGTTCATCCTGGGCACAGGCTTTGGAAAAAGACAGGGACGCATCAACCGCCTCGAAGGTCTGACCCTCCTCTTCGCCTATGTCGTTTATACATTGATCCTGATAAAAAGCGCGTTCTAAGTCAGTTCTTAGCCATAACCTCCAGAATTTTCTTCCCCAGACTATCCATGGAAAAAGGCTTCTGAAGAAAATCCGTCCCTTCATCCAGCACACCCTGATGCGCAATGATATCCGCTGTATAACCGGACATGAATATTCGCTTCATCTTCGGGTACAGACTCAGCAGCTGTCTTGCCAGATCCCGGCCGTTCATTTCCGGCATGATCACATCTGTAATCAGACAGTGAATCTCTCCTTCGTGCTGCCTGGCCATTTCCAGCGCTTCACCGGGAGTCGCTGCCGCCAGCACTCTGTATCCAAAACGTTCAAGCATTATCTCCCCCAGCGACAGGATGGCCGGTTCATCCTCCACCAGAAGGATCATCCAGTTCCGCCCCTCCTCTGTACCTGAGGCAGATCCGCGCTTTTCCACCGCAGCCCCGCCCGTGTCAGAGGCCTTCTCCTGCACCCGGGGAAGATAGATCGTGAACTCACTGCCCTTTCCTATTTCACTCTCAACACCTATATAACCCCGGTTCTGTTTAATGATGCCGTAGACAGTGGCCAGACCCAGACCTGTCCCTGAACCTACATCCTTCGTCGTGAAAAAGGGTTCAAAGAGTTTATCCTGCACCTCATCACTCATGCCCGACCCGTCATCCCGCACCTTCAATATAACATATTCCCCTGCAGCAAGACCCCGTACTTCGCTGGCATCTCTGCCCGATACTGTGTGCAGTTCCGTCGAAATGCTGATTGTACCGTGCCCGCGAATGGCATCTCTGGCATTGACGCAGAGATTGGCCAGGATCTGATCGATCTGCCCAGGATCCATTCTTATCTCCGCCACACTGTCTGTAGGCTGCCAGTTGAGCTGTATGTTTTCTCCGATGAGCCGTCTCAGCATCTCCAGCATATTCTCCACGGTGCGGTTCAGATCCAGACGTTTCGGAGATATGGTCTGTTTCCGGGCAAATGCCAGCAGCTGCCGCGTCAGATCAGCAGATCGGTCCGCCGCTTTTCTGATCGCTTCAATATCACGGTAATGCAGATTCCCCCTGTCCATATCGTTGAGGATCATCTCCGTATGCCCGATGATCACTCCCAGCATATTGTTGAAATCGTGGGCCACCCCGCCGGCCAGACGGCCGACACTTTCCATTTTCCGCGCCTGTGACAGTTCCTGTTCCAGCCGTTTCTGCACACTGATGTCCAGTGCTGCAGCGGCCATTCTCACAGGCTCGCCCTTGCCTCCGGGAATGATGATGCCGTTCATCAGGATCGGGAATTCTGATCCGTCCCGGTGCCGACGCACAACCTCCAGAGGCCCGAAGCTGCCTTCCGTCCGCATGCTGTGCATGATCTTCTTAACCTTTTCTCTCTCAAAGGGACTGTGCAGAATGCTCATGTGCTGTCCCTTCAGCTCAGCCGGATCGTATCCGTGCATCTCAGCAAATTTTCTGTTTGAATAATACATCTCCCCGTCTTCTTCAATGATCACTACTCCGTAATTTGCCGCATCAAAAATAGTTTTGAACAGTGTCTGTTCATGTTCAGCTGTCTTACGGACCGTGATATCCTGAATAAATCCTTCCAGGATCTTTTCATCTCCCTGCCCTGTCTCCACAAAGCGTCCCTGTTCCCAAACCCAGCGGACGTCCCCGTTCCTGTGCTGAATGCGGTACTCCAGAACAAAAGGATGCAGCTCTTCAATGGCCTTTTGTATCTCCTCCCACACCATCTGCCTGTCATCTTCATGTATCAGTTCACCGTAGCTCTTCAAGCCTCCGTCCATCAGTTCCACCGGAGCATATCCCGTGAGATCCCTCGACCCTTCACTTACAAAGATCATCGGCCAATCCGGAGTATTGCTGCAGCGGTAGACCATCCCCGGCAGATTGCTCATGAGCGTCTCAAGCTGCCGCTCACGCTCCTGAATCGCCTCCGCTGCCGCCTTCCGCCGACCGATATCCGTCCCTACACTCATGATCGCCGGCTCTCCGAACCAGTCGATCTTCTTAGCTGCAATCTCTATAGGGAATGTACTCCCGTCCTTCCTGTAATGGATGACCTCGAAACGCGCCTCCCCTTCCTCCATGATCTGCTTTATTCTTTCCTTCATCATTTCCCGGCTCTCCGGATGATTCAGGTCCGACAGGTTCAGACCCAGCATTTCCTCTTTTGTACTGTAGCCGTGAAGATGGACCTGAGCCCTGTTGATAAAAATGAATCGACCGCGTGTATCCTGTATCGTGACCAGAGCAGGTGCAGCATCAAGCAGCATGCTCAGCATTTCAATATACTTCTCCCTGTCCCGCTCCTGTGTGATGTCTTTCTTGAATGCGATATATCTGCCGTCCCCCAGCTCAGCGCTCTGAATACTGTACCAGTGCACCGCCCCCGACCCGTGCTTTAATGCAAAATCACCCTGAAATCTTTCCCCTGCCTGCAGTTTCTTCCAGGACTCCAGTCCTGCCTCCATGCTTTCCTCAGCCAGTATATCCGGAATGCTCATTTGCAGCAGCTCCTCTCTGCTGTATCCCGTGATCCTGCAGCCCTCCTCACTGATATCTATATACCGGCCCTCACTGTTTACCACAAAGATCCCGAAGGGCGCATTTTCAATATATCCCCGCCATTTCGCCTCGTTCTCCCTCAATGTCTCCTGAGCCTTCTCCCGCTCACTGAGATCCCTGAGAAACGCAACGATCACACCGCCGTCCTCATCGTGATAGGTGGAACTGACCTCCAGCGGAAAAGTGCTCCCGTCCTTCCTCCGGTGACGAGTCATGAAATACAGCTGACCCTCACTCATTAACTGCTGAATTTTCCGCTGTGTCGTCTCGGGATCCTCCATGGCCTCCACGTCCCGGATGCTCATGCCCAGCAGCTCCTCCCTGCTGTATCCAGACATCCTGCAGTATGAAGGATTCACATCCAGAAATTTTCCCTTCTCCCCCAGCAGCCAGAATCCGTCCAATGTGGAATCCACGATCTTTTTCAGAAAAGAATAGCGAAGCTCACTCTTTATGTCAGTGTATCTCTCCTCCATATCGCGCATAACCCCTTCCTGTGTTGCGCACCTACCCGCATCTCAAACACCGATGGAATGATGAATGAGATTTTTTAAGACAATGCTCATTTTCAATTTACTGAGCTCAGGGCTTTCTCGCAATCAGGAAAATACCAGTAGATCCCCTCTCTAATCCTATTGTGCGCCCCGACAAACATTTTACACTCAGATAAACTGATTTTAATGCACTTCTGTCTCTATTTCTCTATATTTGCCGCAGGAAAGGACAACTGTGAATTTTCTGAAACTGAAGAACAGACAGATCAATCTGCCGGAGCAGCTGAAAGCAGATATTAAAGAGGTTGAAAAAAGACTGGAAAAAAGCTGCAGTTCAAACAATCCGCTGATGGGAAAGATCACCCGGGACGCGGTGCTGAACGGTGGAAAACGACTGCGCCCCATCCTCATCATGGCCATGTTCCGGGCTCTGAACGGAGCAGATGAAAACAATGCCTATCTCGCCGCTACTGCCCTCGAGCTGATACACACGGCTTCTCTGATTCACGATGATATCATGGACCAGAGCGCCCGCCGCAGAGGCGCCGTCACGGCCTTCCATGAACACGGTCTGAATTCCGCCCTGCTGGCCGGCGATTTTCTCTTCGTCGAAGGCTACGGCCTTGCATCCCTGCTGCCGAATAAGGTGGTGGATTCCGTCGTCATTTCTCTGAAAAGACTGGGAGAAGGTCAGCTCAGTGAAGACCTGGTAAATATGAAAGATATCGATTTCAAAACCTATCAGCGTATCATCACAGACAAAACAGCCTATCTTTTCTGGGGCAGCTGCCGCATCGGGACCATTCTGGCCGATGCCGATCAGGACTGGATCAACCGGATGAGTACCGCCGGTATGGATATCGGAATCGCCTTTCAGTATGTTGATGATATTCTGGATATTGCCGGAGACAGCAAACTCACCGGGAAACCGGTCGGAACAGATTTTCTCATGGGAAAGATGACCCTCCCCTATTTTAAATATGTAGAAGAATACGGTCCCCTACCCGAATTGCGGACGCCGGAAACCTTCCGGCAGATCCTTCCCAGGCTCAGCGAAGACAGACTGCTTGACAAAAGCCGCGCTGTGGCCCGCGAGTACACAGAAAAGGCCACCTCTGTATTCAAGCTGCTTCCCAATAGAGAGATCAGTGATTTTCTCGTCACTCTGTGCAACGAAATGCTGCAGCGCATTCATTGATATCACGCCCGTATTCAACCAAATTCATCTGACCTGACTAACACCGGATGTCTCAGGACGCTGAAAAATCAGCAAAACTCTGTCTGCCGTCTGCCCGGATTCAGAGATTCTCTATGGCTTCCAGAAGTGCCTTCCGGCTGTACGGCTTGATAAGAAACGGAATTCTTCTGTCCATGATCTCTATCTTCTGATCCTTGTTCTTAATATATCCGCTGCTGATCAGCACTTTCACATCAGGACGTTCAGTCAGCATCAGCTCTATCAGGTCCTTCCCGCGGATCTTGGGCATACGCAGGTCCGTCAGAAGGATGTCAATCTCCTTCAAATGCCTCAGACCAAGATTAAAGGCCAGTTCTCCGTTCTCTGCTGTGAGAACTGTATATCCGGCCGCTGTCAGCATCTCTGTTGTGATCCAGCGGATCTGTTCGTCATCCTCCGCAAACAGGATCACCGCCTTCTCCTTTGTTTCATTCTCCATCCAGTACCTCTCTGACAGTTTGTGCTAATTCAGCAATCGTAAAGGGCTTACTGAGAAGAGGAATATGTCCCTCGAGCACGGTATCCCGATTTACAAGTTCTTCATTGTATCCGGAACAAAAGATGACCTTCAGATCCGGAATCTCTTTCCGCAGTTCCTTTACAAGATCCCGACCACCCATTTTCGGCATGGTAAGATCACTGAACAGCAGATCAAAATAAAAATCCGGTTCATTCACCGTATTCAGAGCCTCCAGACCGTTTCTGCTCTCAGATACGGTATAGCCCAGTGTTCTCAGGCTCTTGGCACTGATCTCCCTGACCAGATCATCGTCCTCCACCAGAAGGATATGCTCATCCCCCCTGGGCAGGCTCTGAACATCACTGCTGCTTCCGCTATCCCCCGTTTTCTGTGAACTGTCCCCCATGATAGGCCAGTAAATATTGAATTCTGTACCCTGACCTTCCACACTGTCCACAGTGACAGCTCCTCTGTTCTGCTTTATGATACCATAAACAGTGGACAGACCCAGACCTGTTCCCTTGCCGACTTCCTTTGTTGTAAAAAATGGATCAAAGATCCTTGCAATGATCGCCGGGTTCATGCCGCTGCCGTTGTCCCTGACTGAAATCAGGGCAAAATCGCCCTCACTCAGATCTGCAAAACGCCGTTCATCCGGGGTCAGATGAACCTGCCGGGTGACGATGTGGATAAAGGGTGTCTCCTTCTGGCTGCGATCCTTCTGCCGGATGGCGTCCCGACTGTTCACACAGAGATTGATAATGATCTGCTCCAGCTGACCGGGATCAGCACTGACAATCATCTCATCCTCCTGCAGTCGCATATCCATTTCGATGTCTTCTCCGATAAGACGGTGAAGCATCTTGTTCAGATCCCGCAGCAGCACATTGACCTGCAGAGGCACCGGCGAATACACTTCTTTGCGGCTGAACGCAAGGAGCTGACGAACCAGATTCCTGGCCCGCTCATTGGCCTGCTGTATCTGTATTGCTGCTGTATGGCTCAGGCTGTCCTTTTCAGCATCTGCTAGAATCAGTTCTGTGAAGCCCATAGACGCCGTGAGTATATTGTTGAAATCGTGGGCGACACCTCCTGCCAGCTGCCCGATCCCCTCCAGTTTCTGACTCTGTCTCAGCTGCTCCTCAAGTGTCTTCCTGCTCTCCTCTGCGTTGACCCGGTCCGTGATGTCCTGAAGTATGCCTAAACTCCGGTGTATCATCCCGTTCTCCGCCTTCTCCAAAGGAAGAGCGCAGTCAAAGAGCCAGCGATAGCTTCCGTCGGGAAGCTCGATCTTCACGTCCGCGTTATATCGAGCAATAGCCCCTTTCACAAAACCCTCTCTGTATTCACCGTAACTCAGGTGCTCATAATCAGGATCGGCTATGCGTACATCCATGATCATGGATCGCAGCAGTTCAGGAGTGAGCTCATCCGTATCTATCTTGAAAAAATCAAAGATCAGGTCGTCGATATACTCGTAGCGGCCTGTTCTGTGGTCGTTTATATACACTGCTCCGCGACTGTTCCGGATCGCATTCCGGTACAGCGTGTGCGTATAATTAAGCTGTTCAGCCGCTTCCCGGATCTCTGTAATATCTTCCTTCAGCGCAATGAAATGCGTGATATTTCCCTGCGAATCAGTAATCGGTCCAATCGTCGCCTTTTCCCAGTAGAGCCTGCCGTCTCTGGCCTTGTTCTGAAACTCGCCGATCCAGATATTCCCGGCCATTATGGTATCCCACAGCTCCCTGTAAAATGCAGCCTCCTGATGGCCGCTTTTCAGTACTCGGGGATTCTCACCGAGTACATCCTCTTCCGTATAGCCTGATATCTCTGAAAAAAATGGATTGATGTACTCGATCTTCCCGTCTCTATCTGTGATCACGATGGATATGGGACTCTGCTCAATCGCTGTGGACAGTTTACGCTTGGTGGATTCCGCTTCATCGAGGATATGCCCCGTGATCATTCGCTCAAATGCCGGCGCAATCAGCTCGCTGAGTGTCTCCAGAAAAGCCAGATGTTCCTCTGTATAACAGTTGGGATCATCATAACTCTGCACTGCAATAGCCCCTATCACATCCTCCCGAACCTTCAGAGGCACACCCAGAAAAACCTTACTCATGGTGCCCAGCTGCCGGCCCTCCTCAGCACTGTAGAGCTGTCTGAGCGCATCCTCATTCAGGAAGACACTTCGACGCTTATTTATGATGTAGGCTGTGATGGAATTAGAATCACCGGCATTGATATGAGTCACGATGGCGGTGACGTCGTCCTTCTGGTCAATAAAATAGGGGAAAGTGATGATCCCCTTTTCCACATTATGCAGCGCAATATAGAAGTTGGAGGTGTCCATGATGCTGCTGATGCTCTTGTGAACCGATCTGAACATCTCCTCCATGCTCACGGAACTGTTGACGATCTTCAGGATCTCATTGATGATGCGTGTTGACTGCAGACTCTTTGTAAGAGCCTCCTGTGTCTCAATGTAGTTGCTGTTGTCCGGACCGACGGTGATCAGAATATGCCTGTCCTGAGGCAGAAAGCTCACCCTGGAGATCCTCCGCATTCCGTCCTGCCGAAGAAAGGTCATCTCTCCCAGGTCCACATAAAGATCCCGTCCCCTGAACGCTTCATCCGCTTCCCGACCCTGTGTCCGAACGATGGAGTCCATGCAGATCTTACGCAGCTCATCGACCGCATGCGACTGCAGACTGCGGGCGGCTATATTTCTGTAGAGAACCACCCCCGTAGACCGGTCCAGAAAAAATACCGCACTGCGGCTGTGCTCCACTGCCCCTCTGAAAAGTTTTTCCCTTTTCAGTATTTCAGGAAGCTCCGCAGAATAGGCACCGCCCCGTGGACCGGATCGGAAAAATTCTTCCAGATGACTCTGCAGTTCATCCGCCTTCTCCGGGTTCAGAACGATACAGTCCATCACTCCGCTGCGCATAAAATGCACCGTGCTCTCAACATCCGCTGTGGACATGATCACGATGATCGGAGGCAGTATGGCAATGTTGTCTTTGATCTCAAGCAGCTGCGCAGACACGCTCCCGGGACTGTCCCCGGCACAGAGAAGTATTAGCTCTATGTTTTTTGCACTGATGAAATCCAGACCCTTCTGCAGGGTCTCAACTCCGTGAAATGTCCACCGTCGAAAGGAAACATCGCTGCTCAGATATTCCTGAAATTCAGCTTTGTCAGATATGACAAGTATGTTTTTCTCTTCGTTCAAATGGACTTCCGTTGCATCGTTGCTTCTGCTGAATCGGTCGGTCCGTCAAACCGGCGGCAGATTCACCGGTCAGGATCCATTGCTGTAAAACAGAGCATAATTAATATACACAATTTTTTTGTCCTTGTCCTATGGCAATCAGCAATTTCAATGACTGAAAGGGCCGATGTGACGAAATCGGTCATTCGCAAAAATATTACTGGAATTCGCAGGTCTTTTTCCCTATCCTGTTTCAGACCCTGAAACAAAGGAAAGAACAGTTTGGGACACCGTATCAGGCTTTGCCTCAGCATCATGATGTGTATGCAGCCGCTCTCCGCAGGAGTCATACTCAATGAGATCATGACCAACCCTGCCGGAGATGAAAACAGCCGTGAATTTGTGGAGATCATCAATGCCTCTTCAGATTCTTTATCCCTCGACTCGCTTTTCTTCGGTGATGCCGCGGATCTTGATTTGATCCACTTTCTCCGTGGAAGCTCCGTTCTGCCGCCGGGGGCCATCGCCCTGATCATTGACCCCGATGCAGACGATGAGTTCATTCAAAGCCTCCCCGCCACTGTGCTGCTGCTCAGTATCAGTGACAGCCGCTTTGCTTCATACGGCCTGTCCAACAGCTCCGAGAAGCTCTACTACCTGTACCGGAATTCCATCTGCCTGGACAGCTGCCTTGTTCCGGTCCTTCCTGAAGACCGCAGCTGGGCCAGACTCAGCGGAGACAGTCCGGACTGGCAGCTGTCGGAACGCAGCGGCGGCAGTCCCGGTCAGCCGAATTTTCAGCCGCTCTTTGATGTGGATCTGCAGCTGAAGGTGGAAAGCGGCATAGCACATAGAAGGGGCTGGGATCTGGAACTTACCCTCTTCAACAGAGGAGCGCTTCCTGCTGCTGCTGGCACTGTACTGCTGCAGATTTCCCCTGGATATCCCCATTTGGAACCCTCAGTAGAAATGGTCTTTGACCTCTCGGCTCTGTCTCCGATTCTTTCCGGTGATTCCCTTCGGACTGGCCTGTCCGGTGCCTGGCCCCGTCTCGGGCAGCAGCTCTTCACTGTGATCTCAGTGCTTGATTCCGATGAAAACAGAAGCAATGACCGAGACAGTATCCTGCTCGGTTATATTCCCCCGGATATGCTGGTCATCAATGAATTCTCCGCTGTGCCCGGTACACTCTTTCCTTCTGAATTTGTGGAGCTCTTCTGGAGAGATTCTTTAGCGTTGAGCCTGTCCGGGCTTCAGTTCGGAGATGCCGTGTCCGCTATTCCACTGCCGCAGGCACAGCCGCTTTCTCCAGGAGAGATCCTGCTGCTCCTGCCTGAGAACGCCGGAAAGGATTACGATGAGAAACTGCCTGTCCTGGAATTGCAGGACTGGCCGAATCTGAATAATTCCGCTGACAGTCTCCGCATACTGGACTGGGATGGAAACAGACTGCAGACCCTTCACTATCAGTCCGGCTGGTATTCCGATGAAGCGGGGTCTTATGAACGCAGGAATCCTCTCTTGTCCGCTGAACTCGAGCACAACTGGTATGCTTCTATTCAGGGCAGTCCGGGCCTTCCGAACAGCTCCCTGGTTCCGGACTTTTTCCTGGAATACGAAAGCATACGCCAAAAATACCTGCCGGGGCCTGAGCCTGCTGTGATTCTTCAGCTGCCTTTGCTCAATTTTGGATTGAAGGAGATCCGTGATCCTCTCTTCAAAGTCCTTCTGGATCTGAATCTGGACGGATATTACCAGACAAATGAAACGATGTTCGATGCTGTTTGGCATACATCACTTCCTGTGGGCTCAAGTGGACTCTTCCGATATTCCCTGAATCTTCTGCATCCCGGACTGAATCCCTGCCGGATTGAGGATCGCAGAGGAAAAGGAGCCGAAACAGATATCCTGGTTCCGGACAGCGGTTCAGGCATCCGGATCAACGAGATCATGCCGCTTCCCCTCAGCGGTCAGAGCGAATGGATCGAAGTCTACAATGCCGGCACTGAAACATGGTATGCTGCCCTCTACGGGATCTCAGATGCTTCGGCTACTGTCATCCTGCCCCGCGGGAACTTCTCCCTCGAGGCAGGTGAATACGCTGTGATCAGTGCAGACCCCGAGCTTCTGCAGGATTATACGGGAACGGAAAATGTCAAGCTGCTTGTGGCAGAAATTCCTAATCTGAATAACACCTGGGACCGGATCTGTCTCCGGGATGTTCTGGGGCAAATCCTCGACAGCGTCACTTATAATGAGTATTCAAATCTGCAGACGGGCATCAGTCTGGAACGTCTGAACGACAGCTTATGGCTGCCCTCTCAGGACAGCAGCGGTTCAAGTCCCGGACGAATGAACAGTGTAAACCAAGACCGTTACCGCGTCAGTATTGACCGAATTCGGTCGGAAACAGAAAGTATCGCAAACCAGAATCTGACTCTCTATGCCTTTAACAGCGGCTACTATCCTCTGCCTGATCTTCGACTGTCCGTCCTTCTGAACAAAAGGGTCCTTGCCGACACTCTCCTTAATGACCTGGCGGCAGGAGACAGTGTCATTCTGTCCCGCAGTTTTCCTCCAGATCTTCTTGAGGGACGTTTTACCGTGCTGACGGCTGCTCTGAGCCCCTACTCCTACAGCCTGGACAGCCTCCATTTATTTAAAAGCTATGCGTCAAGTCCTGCAGGACTCAACGAGATTCTGTGTATACCGTCTGACTGGAATGAAATTCCCGAAGCCATCGAGATTTACTGCGAAGATCCACTGCTGGATCTGAGTGCATGGCATGTTCAGGGAGACGGCTTCAGTATCGCCCTGCCGGCCGGACAAGGCGCCCACTACCGAATTCTCTGCGCTTCCGAACTGAACAGCAGCCAAAAGCTTTACCCGCCTCTTGCCTCCATGCCCAGGCTCAGAAATACCGGAGATATCATTCTGCTTTTGGATCCTGCCGGAAAGGTTATGGATTCAGTGAATACCATCGGACACAGGGAGCTTCTGGAAGGCATTTCTCTTGAGAAGAACAATCAGTCCTCCCGAAAGGCAGCGGCATCGGGCTGGGGCCGATCTCTGCATCCGGAAGGTCACAGCCTCATGCAGGTCAACAGCAGGGAATCTGCTTCTGATCATTTGGATGTCCTGCAGATCCTGCCCCCTTACCTGGATACTATGCTGGCATCAGCCGGTCTCCTGTTTAAAGTCCAAAGCAGTACAGGGATCCGCTCCGTCATTCTGCATATTATCGACCTCAGAGGCCGCAGAATTCACCGCCTCAGACAGGATCTCTTTTCAAGTCAGGAGCTGGCACTTCACTGGGACGGTCTGGATCAGCTGGGCCAAACTCCCCCGCCCGGACTCTATATCTGCCTTCTTGAGATCATCGATCTGCATGGTAAGAACAAACGCCTGATCGAAAGCTTTGCCATCCTGTGAACCATCAGCCGGACATCAGATTCCACCCAGGAGCTGCATTCGCTCCAAGCGATATCTTTTCCCTTGAATAAAATGAAAAACTCTCGTAGACTTCAGTTCATGGTTAATTTCAGACTAAAATTTCTTCTGCTTCTCATTCCACTCCTGCTGTCGGGTCAGATTCGCAGCGGCGAGGCCGTCCCCCAGCTGGTCTTCCATGATCTGGCAGGGAAACTCGTGTTTCTCAATGATTATGTCGGTGAACCGAGGATGCTCAATGCCGGTGCCGAGCGTATGAATACCAGTATCATTTTTTTCAGAGTTGACGACCCCAGACTCCCGGACTGGCTGCCGAAAATAGTGGAGCAGGTTCGCAGCCAACGACTGACCTGTATCTTTGCTGCAGTCGATGGAAATGCAGCTCAGCTGCAGACCATGCGGAAAAATCTCAAGCTGCGGGCCTTTCTCGTTATCGATAAATACGGCAGCGCAGCCGAAGAGCTTGGTTTTTCACCCCTGTCCAGATTCCAGCAGGCACCCAGTGCTGTCATTCTGAGCAAAGACGGCACCGTTGTCTCGGTTTTCGAAAATTTCCAAGGCACTGAGATCCCGGCCCTGATCCAGTCAGCCGCCGCTCTCAATTCTGCCAACTGACTTAATAGTTCATTTCAAAGCGTACATGATAATAGGGATGATAATCCCCTGAATGATCTTTTTCCAGGCTGAGTTCCCCCTCCAGCTGCAGTATGTTGCTCAGCAGATATCGCCCTTTAAGACTGAGCCGCCGCGTCAGAGTCTGCCGGCCCATGATCCAGGTGGTTGCCTGGTCCAGAGCAGGATCACGCTCATTATAATTCTGATTCGGATCATTCCCGATCGGATAATAACCTGCACTGCCCGGAGCAAGGGGGTTCTCACCCTTTAATAGCTGTGTAAAACTCAGGTCAAGCATAAGTCTCACTGAAGGATACATCCTTGATTGAATAAAAAAGAAAAGGGAGTTGGGACCATAGGGAAATCCAAGCCCGCTGCCGTTGTGGGTGAAGGTGTTGTAATCGTATTTATGGGTATAGGTCCAGGGACGTACATAAGAGATTTCCAGACGCAGATCCGAGGCCCAGGGAAAGGACTGTCCGCTCAGATGCATCCCCATCTGATATCCCTGCTTATTGGCCCACCAGTCATTGAACAGCTCCGACAGCACCAGCTCGTCCAGAAAGAAGGATCCGTACAGTTTCAGCCCGTCAACAGGAAACAGCTCCCCCTCAATACCCATCAGCATATTCCCGCGGTCATTGAGATTGTGCTGTGCCGACCATAGAAAAATCATCGGCAGCATATAGCTGGGCTCCACCGGCCGGTCGCCGTATACCACAAACTCACTGAACGCTGCATTCATCCAGGGCCAGGGAGAGAATTCCCAGCGGTGTCCCACAATGTATTTTTCAATATAGGTCCTATTGTTGAAGACTGAATCTCTTTCACTGGCAGAAGGCAGCAGCCAGCCGTGCATAAAAGTGTATTTCCCGTGACCGAATGAGGTATTCCACTGCAGCGCAGGGTAGGCTGGTGCCCCGTCATCGAGAAAGAGCGAATAGCTGCTGTTGCCCCAGTGCAGAGGATAATTGCTGTATGTCAGATTCCCCAGTTCACTCTGATAGCTGACATAAGCATGACTGTAATCGTAGCTGTAATACTCCAGACCCTCATCAAGTTTCATCAGAAATCCACCGCGGTAGGCATCCGACGGTTCTGCATAATCCTCATGGTAGGTCTGTATAAGCCGTGTTGCATCCAGATAGACACCAAGTCTGCCGCCAAGACTCAGACCAAGATTAAAATGGTCCCGCCAGAGCAGCCGGTGAGCCGCATCCCGGTTTTCCGAGCGGATGCTTTCAGACCAGTTCAGCCTGAAGCTGGAACGGCTGCCCTCATGCAGTATGAAGTAGGCAGGATCCCGATGCGCATCAAATCGGAAAAGCTGTCCGAATGCCTGCCGCAGATGATCCCCCGAGGCCGCCGGCCACCAGTTCTCCCTGTCCTCCGAAAGCAGTTCATGCCTGCGTTCACCCAGTTCCGGATAATATTCCCCGGCCAGAAAGTACAGCATCGCCGTCTCTTTCTCAGACAGCTGATCCTCTGCTTCCAGTGCCTGCTTCAGGGCGTCTGCTACATCGCTTCGGGTCAGGGGGTAACTGTCATTCAGCCAGCGCGGTATCAGACCGCGGGTAGCCAGGCGATCAAGAAAAACAAGCGCTGCGTCATCCGCCGGAACCAGAAGCGGCAGGGCCGACAGCCCGGATACTGTGAAGAAAAGAAGTAAAAAGCCCAACAGGGTCCGAACAGCAACGGACCCGTTCCGAAAACTGGCCGGTTTCAGTCTGATATGTTGATAGTCAGTAAACATCAACCGGAATATAGGGAAAACCCAACTCTATTCGTAGCGCAAAGCTTCAATCGGATCAAGGATAGACGCCTTGTAGGCCGGATAGGTTCCGGATACAGCACCTACCAGTGAAGAGATCACCAGGCCGATCAGTGCCCAGTCCCACGGCACCAGCGCAGACAGACCCATGGTCAGAGCGATGGCATTTCCCGCCAATACTCCCAACATGATCCCCACAATGCCGCCGATCTGTGTCAGTATCAGCGCCTCAATGAGAAACTGGTTCAGAATGTCCCTGCGCCGTGCACCCAGACTCTTTCGTATACCGATCTCCCGCGTCCGCTCAGTGACTGACACCAGCATGATATTCATAATACCTATCCCGGCAGCTATCAGAGCGATCGAAGATATAAGAGCCGCCGCGATCTTGATCGCTCCCGTGATCTTATTGAAAAATTCGATCAGCGAGGCGGAGGTCCAGACCTCAAAATCATTTTCCTCACCCGGTTTAACCTTTCTTATAACCCTCAGATGATTGGTCACCTCATCCATCGCCGCCTGAAATTCTGATGGATCCTGCACTGTAAAACAGTAATTCAGAGAAGTCCATCGGGGATTGGCATACATTTTCAAATGCGTGCTGAGCGGGATCATAACATAACGGTCCTTGCTGTCGCCGAAGGTGGAGCCCTTTCTATCCCAAACTCCCACTACACGGAATTTCTGCCCGTCAAAACGGATGGTCTCACCCACCGGGTCAGGAATCATGGGCATGATCAGATCCACAATATCCTGGCCGATGATAGCCACATTCGCCTGTGTCCTTTCATCAAGCTCCGTAATCATCCGGCCGGTTCTCAGTGTATAGTCATTGGTATGGTCCCAGCCCGCCGTAATGCCCCCCACAGAAATGTTTTCCTTGGTGCTGTTATCCTCATAACTGATCCGGCGACCACCACTCCAGTTCTCCGCCGTTGCAAAATCCGCGATCCTTATCCTCTCCTCCAGTTTCTCGAAATCCGCGTAGGTCAGGTTTTTTCGATTCCAGTATTTATGACGGTCACTTCCTCCGATATTGATGGCAGGCATTTTCTGGACCTGAAAATTGTTGGCACCCAGTGAATTGAGATTTGTCTCCAGACTCGCCTGAAGGACATTGATGGCCGTCATGACACCGATGATCGAAAAGACACCGATGATCACACCCAGCAGAGTGAGAAAACTCCGGATCTTATTCTGACGGATACTGTCCAGTGATGATTTGATGATTTCTAAGAAATTCATTGATTGAATCCTCGCTTTCCGGAGAAGACAACAGTCATGGCATCGTCCTGTGTAAATTGTCTGATCCTGCCTCCGAGGGCTGTTTTGTCACTCATAGCGCATCGCTTCGATCGGATCCAGACGGGAAGCCTGACTTGCCGGAACGATGCCGCTGATCACCCCTGTGGCGACAGAAACTGAAAGAGATATGAAGATCAGATCCCAGGACAGCCGTGCCACAAAGAATTTCTGTACGACACCCACCAGTCCTGTGGTGATCAGGATACCTATCACACCTCCGATCAGGGAGATGATCACCGCCTCTGAAAGGAACTGCAGCAGGATAATACGACGTTTCGCTCCCAGCGCCTTGCGGATGCCGATTTCCCGGGTTCTCTCTTTAACGGACACAAACATGATATTCATAATACCGATTCCGCCTACAATCAGACTCAGAGCCGTGATCCCGATCCCTATGCCTGCGATGGCCAGTTTGATCGAACTGAACTGCTGCCTGAAGGCCTCCTGCTGATTTATGGCAAAATTTTCCTTATCAAGAGGCTTCAGTCCCCGTATTGCCCGCATTATATTCAAGATCTCATCCTTTGCCAGCTCCATGTCCACATCCGGCCTGACCTTTATCGAAATACTCAGGTATCCCCAGCGGCCGTAAATACTCCGCATTGTTTTGATCGGCATGACCAGCACATCGTCCATACTGAACAGCCCGAGGAATTTTCCCTGTTCCTTCAGTACACCGATGACTTTGAACTTAACTCCGTTGACCTTGACCGTCTTCCCGATCGCACTTTCCTCGGGGAAAAGGACTTTCTTGACATTGAAACCGATCACCGCGATACGGCTCGCGTTCCGATCCTCCATGTCCGTGAAAAATCGGCCTTCCTCCATCTGATAACTGCTCACATAGGCCGCCTGCCAGGAGGTCCCGGTAAAGGAGATCCCCTCCACGCTTTTGTCGTCTCTCGCGACGTTTCCCTGACGGTTGAGTTCAGGTGTCACAAATTCGGCATACCGGCTCCGGTCCAGTATCTTCTCAGCATAACTTTCCTTAAGGTCCGGCCTGTTTCTGAAATCCCACCAGTCATCATTTCCCATGAACCAGGGAAATTTCTGGACATAGATAACGTTCTGTCCCATCATGTCCACACTTTTGTTGAACTCAGCATCAATCCCGCCGATGGCTGTTCCCATGAGAGAGACTGAAAGAATGCCTATGATAATTCCCAGCATGGTCAGAAAAGCCCGTACTTTATTAGAAAAGACAGCTTTCAGCGCAATGACCAGACTTTCCAGGATCTGACCCATCAGCCTGCCCTCTCTGTCCGCTCATCCCGGCTCACCTTCCCGTCCAGAATATGGACAACCCGATGGGCATGCCTTGCAATGTCTGTCTCATGCGTCACAAGTATGATGGTGTTTCCCTGAGCGTGCAGCTCATCAAAAAGCTGCATGATCTCCCGGCTGGTTGTGCTGTCAAGGTTGCCGGTAGGTTCATCCGCCAAAATGATGGAAGGATTGTTCACCAGCGCCCTGGCAACCGCAACACGCTGTCTCTGCCCTCCGGAAAGCTCATTGGGTTTGTGATGCATCCTGTCTAAAAGCTTGACCTTTGCCAGCGCATCCTGGGCCTTTTCCATTCTTTCCTTCTTCCGGTAGCCGGCATAGATCAGCGGAAGCTCCACATTGTGAAGCGCCGTGATCCTGGGCAGCAGATTGAAGGTCTGAAACACAAAACCGATTTTCTGATTCCGGATATAGGCCAGCTGATCGTCACTGATCGCCGGCCCTTCAGAGGATTTTTTTTCTGAAGGATTCTCCTGCCCTTCAAGGACCGCCTGATCCTCCGGCGCCGGCAGGTCGATAATGGACAGACCGTCCAGCAGATAGCTGCCGAAACTCGGTGTATCCAGGCAGCCGATGACATTCATCAGAGTGGACTTACCGCTGCCGCTGGGTCCCATAATACTGATATATTCATTTTTTTCCACGGACAGGTCGACGCCGCGCAGTGCATGCACCTCCACCGACCCTACTGTGTAGATCTTTCTGATATCCCTCAGTTCCAGGAGTCCCATATTCCTACCCGGCTTTCGGGCCGAAACCCTTTTTATCTTTTCCTTTATCCTTTGAATCCTCGACCTTGGATCCGGTCTGAAGCTCACGGCTCAGCACACGGTGCGGTCCTTCTACCACCGTCTCCCCGGCCTCCAGTCCACTCAGGATCTCAAAATAATCATCACTGCTGATTCCCAGCTGCACCGGACGGGCTACCACACTGTCGCCCTGCACAACAAATACGACTTCCAGCATCTGCTGCTTCACCACCGGCATGTCCTCAAGCACCTCCGCACTACTGTCCTCAGCCATCAGTCCAGCAGGCCGGTCACCTGAGGCTTTCTTCGGTCTCAACTGATCCTCACTGCGGATGGTCACACACTGTATCGGCACTGCCACTGCATTCTCACGGCGGCTGGTCTCGATCTCCACGGTAGCACTCATCCCCGGCCTCATCTGCTCCGGTACCTCAAGCATGGTCACAACGACTGTGAAATTGGTCACCGCATTCTGTGTCCCCAGTCCCGATGAGCTCGCCAGGTGTGCTATCTCCGACACCTCCCCCCGAAACACTGTATCCGGTATAGCATCCACTTCAATATCAACCCTGTCTTTACGCGATACGCGGACAACATCGTTCTCGTTAACCTCGACCTCAACCTCCATTTTACTCAGATCCGCGATGATCATCACCACATCCTGGCTGAACTGAGAACCCAGTGCGATCTCACCGGCCTCCTTATACACCGCGATCACCGTTCCTGACATCGGACTGCGGACCGTCGTTTTATCCAGATTGTCCCGCGCCTGCTTCAGACCCGCCTCAGACTGTTCCAGACTGCTCTTCGCTAGCTGATACTGCGTCTGTATATCCTCCAGCTCCGCCAGACTCACATTGTTGCTTCGGAACAGCCCCTCAAAACGCTGCATGTCCTTGGCCGATTTATCGAGACTCGCCTTACGGCTGTTGTATAAACTCTCATAGGACCGGACATCCGCATCGTAACGCACCTTGTCCAGCTGAAACAGCAGCTGACCCTGCTTCACTCGGTCCCCTTCCTCCACATGCATGCTGATGATCTCCGCAGAAACGTTTGCTGAGATATTTATCTGTGTCACAGGCTGTATACGCCCGGATGCAGAGACTTTCTCAACAATCTCACGATGCGTGATCTCCTGTGTCTGCACTTCCGTTCTCTGCACTTTGTTCTGACGTATATTCTGGAAAACGATGCCGCCGATCACAATGACGATCGCTGCAAATATCAGTAGTTTCTTCTTCATGTCACTGTCCTATCAATTCTAAAATTTTTGATTCCAGGATGCGGCTGCTGTGCCGCAGCTTCACCAGGTTGCTTTGGGCGTTGAGCACGGAAAGCTGGGCATTCATCTGGTCCAGGATCGTGGAAGAACCCATTTCATACTGCTGTGTCACGATCTCCAGATCACGGCGACTGCTCTCCAGACTTGTCTCGTTGATACGCTCAAGCTGCTGATACATGTCATATTGACTATAATGATCCGCCAGCTGCTTTTCAAGAGCCCGACGCGTTTCGTCAATATTTACTTCACTGCGCCTCACCTGAATACTCTGTCTCTGCACCGCATTCCGTGTACGGAAACCCTTGAACAGGGGCAGGCTCAATCCCAGACTGACAGAAGAACCGCGGCTGCTTCCCAGGCTGTTGCTGCTGCGGCCGTAAGAATAGGTGGCTCCCAGCGTCGGAAAATAGCCCTCCTTCGCAGTCTTCAGCTGAAGTTCGCTGATGCGCCGATTCAGCTCGGCACTCTGCAGCTCGGAATTATTCTGCAGCATCATGACCCGGGCCTCTTCAAGCAGGGGCAGGGTCTCTCCCGCCTCGACAACGTCCGCCAGCTTCAGGTCCGCCTCCGGTTCCCGGCCCATATAGGTATTCAGACTCCGGATCAGTGTTCTCAGATTCTGTTCCTCCGTCAGCAGCTGACTTTCAAAATTCCCCTTCTGTACCTCAGCCTTTAAAACATCACTTTCCTTGCGCGTACCCAGCTCATACATCACCCGGATACGGCGGATGTTCTCCGCCGCCACCTGAATGTTCTCCCGGTACACCCTGATCAGCTCCCGGCTGCTCAGAATCCCGAAATACAGCGAGGCGACCTGATTGGCCGTCACCGCAGATGCTGTACGCAATGCCTGCCGCGCACTTTCCTCCCCGAGAGCGGCCATCTTCAGCGCCGGCAGCATGCCGGGACTGTAGATCACCTGACTCAGACTCATTGATACAGAATTACTTCCGTTGCCACCGGGCAGCATATCACTGTCGCTATTCCCCGCATTCATTTCCAGTCCGGCGGTCGGATATAGCGACCCCCGTGCATCCCTGAGGTCGATTCCACTGCTCTCTACACTGAATCGTCCCAGCTGCATTCCTGTATTCCCCTGTTCAGCCAGGCGGATGCAGTCTTCCAGACTGAGAGCTGCCTCCTCTGCGCTGAGGGGTATCAGGAATAACAGCAGAAATACGCTCATTTTCGTACAAAATGCGTACAATTTCATGATCTCTGTTTCCTTTTTCTAAATTGGCCTGCTGTGTCCATACTTTAGATTGGACGCAGTCGTCAGCAAATAGTTGTCACAAATGTTTATCTTTTTTTTTACTGTGACATGCCGAGCAGGAATATTCCCAGAAACATGACGGCAAGAAAGGGAATGACAGTGAAGATGAAACTCTTATTCTTTGAGAATTTATACATTTCCCGAAACAGAATGAACCACAGAAAGTATTTCCAGAGTCTGAAAAAGTCCAGCTGTGCCGCGGCATTGAACAGGGGACTGCTCATGTCCACCTCAGAAAAGAACATCGCCGCCCCTGTAAAGACGTGTATGGTCTTCTGATACAGGATCAGTGGGACTTTTACCAGATAATTCAGGAGGTCGATCTGCTGAATATAGATCGATCCCGTGAGAATCTTTATCCAGCTGCCCTCTCCACCGCCGATAAAGTTCCCCAGCAGAAACATCATACCGGTGAAAATGAAGAACATGACGGCAGACTGCAATCCTCCAAAAACATATTTTAACACCGCATGATCACTCGATTCAATTCTTTCGATGATCACTACCTTCTGTTCCTCAGTGTAGCGGCTGCTCTTCTGCACCATCTCCTTGCTGAAAGTACGGTTGACAGGCTCCATCAGAGCTACAGAGATCACCGTCACCAGAAAGAAACTCAGAAAGGGCAGGGCCAGATCCCGCTTTACCGCACCCTTGCCTATCTCCCGGAACAACTCCCCCGGTGAACTGAACACCCCAATGAAACGTCTGAAAAAAGTACCGATCATTCCCATCATCTCTCACCTCCCCTATGCAGACCTCCGTTCATCTGGTCTTTACCGGATGGTCTGCAATCAGTTGTTTGAATATGTCTAAGTTCGATTCGATCCATTCCCGAACGGCTTCCTCATTATTCGGGACATCACCTTCCAGAATGGCATTCTCGATCGTGGATTTCAGCTTTCCGATCAGCGGACCTGGAGGGATGCCGAACAATTCCATGATGGCGTTTCCGTCCACCGGACTTTGAAAGTTTCTGAGTTTATCCTTTTCCTCAACGTCCTGTATTCGCTGGGCTACCCGGTCGAAATTCTCATGGAAACGGCGGACCTTTTCTCTGTTCTGGCTCGTGATATCGCTGCGGCACAGCGTGAGCAGACCGTCTATTTCATCACCTGCGTCCACCATCAGTCGTCGCACTGCCGAATCGGTCACTCCTTCGCTGGCAATGGATATGGGCCGAAGATGCAAACGGATCAGTTTGGATATCCGCTTGATATCCCTGATCGGCAGCCTCAGCCTTCGGCCGATGCTGTTGAACATCTTGGCGCCCAGATCCTCATGTCCATGATAGGTCCAGCCCAGTCCCTTTTTAAAACGTTTGGTGGGCGGCTTGGCAATATCATGGAACATGGCAGCGTAGCGCAGGACCGGGTCCTCACTGTATCTGGAAATATTATCCACAACCTGGGCTGTGTGATAGAAGACATCCTTGTGAGCAAATCCGTCGACCTCCTCCACACCGGCCAGAGCTGAGAATTCTGGCAGGAACTGATCCATCAGACCGCTGTTTTTAAGCAGTATGATGCCGATGGACGGCTTTTCAGACAGCATGATCTTGCTGAGCTCATCCCGGATCCTTTCCATACTGATGATCTTCAGACGCTCCGCCATTTTCTGTATCGCATCCCAGGCCCCCGAATCGATCCTGTACTGAAGCTGACTGGCAAAGCGCACCGCCCTCATCATCCGCAGCGGATCATCAAAAAAGGTTTCCTCCGGGTCCCTCGGTGTTCGAAGCACCTGAAGCTCCATATCCCGCACACCTCCGAACAGGTCGTGGAATTCACCCCAGTGCTCCGGGCGGATATCAACAGCCATGGCATTGACAGTAAAATCTCTGCGGCTCAGATCCTCGTCCAGATCTGTGTATTCCACCGAAGGTTTTCTGCTGTCTTCACTGTAAACCTCTCTGCGGGCAGCCGCAATCTCGATGTTCAGCTTCTGGTAAGGAATCATGGCTGTGGCAAATTTTTCATAGCGGACAATCGTCTTTATCTGAAGGCGCGCAGCCACCTGTTCAGCAAAGGCCAGACTGTCCCCCACCACCATCACGTCAATATCAGTGTTTGGACGCTGCAGCAGGGCATCCCGTACGATCCCCCCCACTGCGTAACAGCTGAGCTCAGCCACCTCTGCGGCTTTTCCGATCTCCTTCAATATGTTAAGCTTGAGCGGGTCCGATGTCAGCAGTGTATCAAGATCTATTTTCATCCGGGAATTTCTTTGAGTTTGTAAAGGGCGTATTTTAACATGATCGGACCGATGATCTGATTGACGGCGATCACTGCAATGAACAGGGTTGCCAGTTCCTGGGCCCAGCTAAAAGCATAACTTTCCCTGAAGATACTGACAAGTCCCAGAGAAACACCTGCCTGAGCAAGGTAACCCATCCAGAGATAGGAACGTGTGGGCCTGCTTCCTCCGGCAAGTTTCACACTGCTCCAGGTTGCGGCATAGATAAATAGGATCCGGGCTCCCACAAGGGTCAGGGCAATAGGCCAGCTGTCTCTCAGGATATTGAAATCGAGTTTGGCACCCGCAAGGGTAAAAAAGATAATGAAAAAGGGCATGCTGCTACGCTCGGCACTTTTGATCAGCTGCTCTCCCTGACGACTGAAATTCTGAACTGTAAATCCCGCCACCATACAGGTGAGCATGGCCTCCAGATGCATGATCTGTACAAAGAGGTAGGCGGCAACCACCAGCAGCACGAGGACCATGGTCAGATTGTAGTTGAGAAAACGCAAGCCGATAATCAGTATCCCCCCAAGGACGAGGCCGATGATGACAGAGAGGAAAATATGACTGAAGATGCTGAATCCTGCTTCCAGGATACTGTGTCCACCGTCTGACTGTATCACGGCGAGACCGCCTGCAATAAGCACAGCAAAGATCAGTATGATGAATATATCAATGAATACAGCGACCCCCAGCAGCAGTTCGGAATTGGGCCCCTTTGCATCCTGCTCCTTCATGACCGCCAGCACCGTAGCCGGACTGTTTGCGACAGCCATAACGGCAGTAATGAGGGCCATCACCAGCAGCACGGTCCCGCTCTGCTCCGCAAACAGCGGGACATGAGGACGGATCAGGTATATCAGTGCTGTCATGAGGCTGCCGACAATCAGAAACTGACCCCCGGTCAAAAATGAGTACAGTGAGATCTGACTTCGGATACTGCTGATTTTCAGTTCGCCGCCGGCCGTGATGGCGATCAGACTCAATGCAAAGAAATCAGTGAATCTGAGCATATCCAGATCCGCTGCTTTGATCAGCCCCAGTCCATGAGGCCCCGCCACCATGCCGTAAAGGAGAAAACCGCTGAGCATCGGGATATGGATTTTTTTCGTGCCTGTACCGAAAACCCAGGCGGACACCAGCAGCAGGCCCAGGACCAGGGTGCCGCTGTCCGCTCCGCCGACCACTGAATCCGGGAAGAAGACCGTGTCCGGTAGCATCCTGGCAGTCCAGGCCAACAGGGTCAGGATAAGAATAAGCAGGAACTTGATCATGACCCCTGCTCCTTGTTCCTGACAGCAAAACCCGCAATACTGAATCCGAAAATGTACTGCGCAAACAGTGCTCCGAGTATCCATGAGGAGAATTCACCCGGAACAACCATCAGCAGATATATTCCCACCGTAAAACTTAGGTTGCCGAATGGGATAATGGCCGGTGCCAGCTCTCTGACGGCAGGTGCAGTGGCCGTAGCTGTACCGTAAAAATACTTGAAGGAGAAATACTTCATCATCAGCCTGAACAGGATCATCACTGTTGCAAAGAGGATAAACCAGCCGTTGACCTGCATGTTCAGACCGGCAAACAGTAGAAGAAACAGGAAAACCGGCTTTTCCAGCGGTTCCAGTAGTTTTTTTGCCGTATCCCGCCTCATGGAAAATGTCGACACTGTCATGCCTATGATCATATTGACGAATATGGCATTGAAAGAAAAGGCCATGGCAAGTCCGCTTCCGATCATGAGTATCCCGATGATCCAGATAATGAAGTCACGACTGTGCTTCAGATCATGGATTGCAAAAACGGCGACCAGCCCCAGTACGATGCTCATGGAGATCTGCAGAAGCAGGCTCCCTCCGAACTGCAGAAGGTTCTGGGCATGTGTCATCGGAGCCAGCAGTCCCATGAGAAGTATGGTCATGATCCCGCTCATTCCCGCCAGAGACTGAAGAAACACACCGAAACTGCTGTCCTTCAGCTGCAGGTGCCGCAGGGTACTGACCGCCAGCGGACTGATCTCTATCGCTCCCAGCGCCAGTACAGCCGAGCCGATACCGGCATGATAGGAACTCGATGTCAGCATATACAGAAAACTGAAGCTCATAAAAAAGTAGAGGGAAAAGACTAACAGCGTATCACTGATCGAATAGATCCAGGTACTGAAGCGAAATCGGCGGAATTCCTGCAATCCGATGAACAGACCGCTGTACAGTCCCAGCCAGCCCATGGCCAGCAGGATGAATGGCCGAACTTCAGCACTCAGCTCCGGACTGAAGCTGCGCCTGAATAACACCGCCAGAGTGGCAACGATCAGGATAGAGAGAACCTGATAATAAAAGAAATTCCGACTGCGGAAACGCCGGAACAGATAGCGGGAGGCCAGAACGGCTGACAGCAGTACGACAATGATTCCTAGTAGAAGCGCTTCCATGCCCAAATTTACTCACAGCACCGGATTCGGTGCAATCTCCGATTCAATTCTTTTCACTAGCCCGCCTCAGCGCAGAACAGACCCGCTGAATAAAAATTCAGGGACCCCGGCAGGGCCCCTGAATAGCATTTTCTGTCGATCAGACCGCGTCTGTCTTCACAGACACTGTGTTCATGCGGGATGCAGTCCCGCTCACTGTCTCACTTCCTGAGTTCAGCCACTATGGCCGGCACAACCTCGAACAGGTCGCCGCTTATTCCGTAGTTAGCCACCTTGAAGATAGGAGCTTCCGGATCCTTATTCACCGCCACAATGACCTTGGAACTGCTCATGCCGGCCAGATGCTGTATGGCACCGCTGATTCCGCAGGCAATATACAGATTCGGACTGACCGTCTTTCCGGTCTGCCCCACCTGGTCGCTGTGTGGACGCCAGCCGGCGTCCACTGCGGCGCGGCTTGCACCCACTGCGGCTCCCAGCAGATCCGCCAGCTCTTCTATGACCGGGTAGTGCTCAGGCCCACCCATGCCGCGTCCGCCGCTGACGATAATGGAGGCTTCGGTCAGTTCCGGCCGGGCACTGTCTTTCTTTTTCAGTTCACGGACCGCCACCCCGCCTTCAGAGGCAGCCGCAGCGACAGCTTCCTGTACCGGTGATCCCCCGCCCTTTTCAGCGCTGAATGCATTGGGCCTCAATGTCATGCACACAGCTGCATCTGCACGGATATCTCTGAGCGATTTGCCGGCATAGACCGGATGGGTCGCCACCAGACTGTCACCTTCAGCCCGCAGTGCTGTCACATCCGGAATGTAGGCTGTTCCTGAAAGTGCCGCCAGATAGGGCATTGTTTCCCGACCGTGACTGCCTGCCGCCATCATCAGCGTGTCATAACCCTTTTCCTCCAGCAGTCCTTTTAAAAGGATTGCCAGTCTTTTCATATCATAACTGCTCATGGAGCTGTCGTCCACTGTCAGTACGGTGTTCACAGCATATCCGTCAAACCTTGACGGCAGATCACCGAGTCCCTGCCCCGTCAGCAGAACATCTACACGGTCAGCAGCTATGGATGCCGCTGCACTGATCATTTCAAACGCTGTCTTCCGTACTTCTCCGTTCTGATGCTCAGCAACAATCAATACTTTTCTAGCCATGCTCACCTCCTATTCCAGTACCTTGGCTTCATCCCGCAGCAGCCGGATCAGTTCCGGCACCGCATCAGACCCGCTCCCAATGATTCGGCCGGGGGCAGCCGCCGGCGGATAGGACATGCCCTCAACAGCTGTCTTCATCCCGCTGTACTGCACTTCCTTTGTCTCAATGGGTTTTTTCTTGGCCTGCATAATGCCCTTCAGTGTCGCATAGCGTGGACTGTTCAGACCCTTATCCGTAGTCAGAACACAGGGAAAGGAAATATCCAGTATTTCCCTGCCGTCCTCAGTATCCCTGCCCAGTTCAGCACCGTCTGAACGGTACTCTGCTGAACTCACTGCCGTCACCAGGGGCAGATCCAGCAGGGCGGCCGTCATCGCCGGCACCGCGGCCATATCTGCATCCACCGATTTCTTACCCATGAAGACCAGATCCGGAGCCTGCGCTCTGATCTCCTCAGCTAGCAGCGCAGCAACCGCTCCGGCATCTGCAATTCGGTCTCCGGCAGCAGTCAGATGGACGGCGGTATCCGCGCCCATCGCCAAACCGCTCCGCAGCGCACTGGCTGCCGACTCAGGTCCGACGGTAAGCAAGCATACCTCCCCGCCAAGCTGCTCCTTCACCTTCAGAGCTTCCTCCACAGCAAATTCACAGTAGGGATTCAGAATAAAACTCACCTCTCCTTCATCCAGACTCTTTCCGTCCGCCGAAATCTTTACTTTTGTCTCGGTATCAGGAACCTGTTTCACACACACGAGGATCTTCAATGCCATTCCTCCTTTTACTTATGGTTATTTACTCCGAAAAATACTGATTCAGGCGTTTCATAGCAATAATTATATACTTTAGATTTTCCCGCGCCGGCAGGGCTTTCATCAATGAGGACTTTATATTAA
>JGI11705J14877_10000386_pt1 | contig 28051 bp, 23 predicted proteins | sample Etolaghawater15m_FD_14877 | JGI IMG/M metagenome (IMG submission 14877)
TGAAAAAGCGCAAGCGATCATCGGCGAGGTCATTCGCAACAAAACCATCCTGGCCGTCATCGCCACCGATGATCAGGTGGTCACCCTGGCCAGCGAAATCGCACGAGGCCTGGGCCTGCCGCATAATGATCCCCAATCATCACAGCTTACACGGCGCAAGGATCTGGCGCGGCGACGTTTATTCGACAGCGGCTGCCACACGCCAGCATTCACCGTTACCGCACTCACCGAAGCCGACCGGATCGCGAACTCACTCAACTACCCCGTGGTCGTTAAACCACTGATGCTGTCTGGTAGTCGTGGCGTGATGCGCGCCAATGATGCGAACGAATTTAGCGCTGCGATCAGCACACTCACAACCATTCTCGGCAACGAACCCGGCACTGAATTCGAAAAGTCGCATGCACTGGTCGAAAGCTTTCTTGAAGGCGAAGAAATCGCACTGGATGGCTTCGTACACAATGGCGAATTCACCCTGCTCGCGCTGTTCGACAAACCGCAACCGCTGAACGGCCCCTGTTTTGAGGAAAGTTTTTACATCACTCCCAGTCGGCATGATGCGGCAACACAACAGGCGATTGTCGATGAAATAGAGAAGTGCTGCCGCGCCTACGGCCTGCGCCACGGCCCGATCCATGCCGAGGCGCGAATCACCCAACATGGCGTGGTATTACTGGAGATGGCGTCGCGCACTATTGGTGGACAATGCGCACAACTGATCGAATACGTGCTCGGAACGCCGCTGGAGCAGATTATCATTCAGCTGATGTGTGGCCGGCCGCTTCAACTCAACAGGCGCGACGGTTACGCCGGTGTACTGATGATTCCGATCCCGGCGGCAGGCGTTTTAAAGAGGGTGGAAGGCATGTTACGCGCGCAACAGGTGCCCAACATAAATAATCTGGAGATTCACATCCAGCCGGGATACGAACTGGTGCCTTTGCCGCACGGCGCCAGTTACCTGGGTTTCATCTTCGCCCGCGCAAATTCGTTCGACGCGGTATTCGAGGCGCTGCGCGAATCGCACCGCCATCTGCGTTTCGTGACTGCCCCAAAATGGGCTATCGAGGCGGTGTAAGACCTACTTCTTTGCCGGGGGCGGGGTAAATGGCCGGTCGGCCAGTTCGCCTTCCTTGAACAGGAAGCTGAGCATGTGTTTTTCGATCAAGGCGAGGCTGGTAGGGTCCATGGTCGACAGGCCGTTTTCGTTGATGATCATGGTCTGTTGTTCGACCCATTTTTTCCATCCCGCCTCGGAAACCGATTCGAAGATTCGCTGACCCAAGTCACCCGGATAAGGCACGCGCTCGAGGCCCGGCGCTTCGCGGTTAAGAACAACACAGGAAACCATTCTAGACATAATCTGCACCCAAAAAAATAGCGGCTGATGAACAGCCGCTATATTAGCAAATAAAAAAGTGCTTGTAATCAGAAGGCGTAGTTGAGGCCCAGTGAAATCACCGGATACAGTTCGAAATCGTCGAGGTCCTGATTGGCGGTGGCTTCGGCCGCATCAATATCCGCCTGCAATTGGGCCTGGTCGGGAGCACCCGGAACCGCAAGCGCGGCAGCGGTCAGCTGGGGGTATTGGTTAAAATCCACCTTTGGATCCATCATGACAACCCCGATTTCAAACGACAATGCGAACCCTGGGTCATCGTCCGCCTTACGCCCCCAGCCAATACCCAGATAGGGCTCAAAAGAATCGCCAAAGGATAGATTCCCGCCAACCGTTGGATCGACGAAATCGGTTATTTGATAATTGGTGCCATTAAAGCTTACCGAGCCGGTTCCATTGATACTTTTAAGGGTACCGCTGACATTCATGGAGCTGTCATTTTTCATCAAACCTGCGGTTACGTGAAAGGTACCATCGAAGGGATACCAATCGAACAGCAGTGCCGTCGACCCGAAATCCAGATTCAACTGTGCGTCTACCGCAGCACTATCCCCGCTACTGGAATCCTGTATTTCAATGGTATCGCTTTCATTGAAATCGGCCTGGGTAAAGCTGGCGCGGAGATTGATCGTTTGTGTCAACACGATGCTGACGTCAGCACCGAAACCGACGGTGCCCGCTTTCACGCCAACACCGAAATCCAGTGCACTGGCACTGGCACTGGCCATCATCATTCCGGCGGCCAAAATCAATTTTGTTTTCATGATTTCCCCTTGAATAAAAAGTGAGTCCGGCAAAGTATAGCCCCTGCGACCGTGATTGCACCCCTGTTAATGACATTTTTTGCGTGGATTGTGAGACAACCATGCTAAAATTAATCCGAGGAGTTCAGAATTCTAAAGGTCCAGATTGTCGCCCGATAACAATCAATCCACACGTCGCGATTATATATTTTCCTATTCCGGATTATCCGACACAGGTCATGTTCGCACCCGCAACGAGGACAGCTTCGCCTGCCTGCCGGATAACAACCTGTGGGTTGTCGCTGACGGCATGGGCGGACACGATGGCGGCGATTTCGCCAGCCGCACCATCTGCGACCAGGCCAGCAAATTCATCAACCAGCCTTCACTGGAAGATTCCGTGCTGCTGCTGGAGGAAAACATTCTGCACAGCAACGAATTGATCCGCGAGCGCGCCTCACATCTGGGTAAGCAGACCACCATTGGCAGCACCATCACCTGCCTGTACACCTGGCATGACCTGGCGTTCGTCTTATGGGCCGGCGACAGTCGACTTTACCTGCTGCGTGACGGCAATTTGATACGCCTGACCGANGATCACAGCTACGTCGAGGAACTGGTGCGCATGGNCAAACTCGAAGCCAATGAGGCGGACGATCATCCGGCATCGAATGTCGTACTCAACGCGGTCGGCATCGATGATGAACTGGTCATCGACATGGAGTATTACGCCATCCAGGAAAACGACCTGTTTTTGCTGTGTTCTGATGGCCTGTTCAAGGATTTGAGCGATCAGGATATAGTCGCCATACTGAGCAGCGATAACGCTTCGCTGGATACTTTGAATCGCCGCCTGATCGATGCCGCACTCGCGGCGGGTGGCAACGACAATTGCACATCGGTGCTGGTCAGGGCAATCGCAGAGGATCGCAATGTCTGAGATTTGCGAATCGATCATCAATGATTTCTTGAGCGGCCATATCAGTCACAAGGATATGGAGGAAGGCCTGTCCTCGATATTCATGGCATCGGCTGACAGCAGCCACAATGCGCTCAGCTATCTGCAGAAGCTCTATCTCAACGAAAAAATAAACGACGTTCAGTTCAAGGAGCTGTCGCATAGCGTATCGAGTATCAGCATTCAAACCACACTGTCAGGCAACCAGGGTACGACCGATGTATCCTATTTTGACGAAGATCGGACCTTACACCTGACCGATACCTCAGTACCCACCGGCCAGCAGGACGATGCGGCTGACCAAACCGTCATCATTCGCACCGATACGGCCATGCCGATCACCGATCACAGCATCGACACTGGCCCTGCGACCGGCTCGCGCGGCGCTCCGCCAAAACAGGCGACTGATCGATCATCCCCGCCGCCTGCTGCCTCATCACGGTCACGTCGCAGCACCCGAATCAAACATGAAAACCTGGGGCCCGGCGTCATTCTCAAGAACCGCTTCGTGCTGCTTGAACGCCTGGGTCAGGGCGGCATGGGTGTCGTGTTCAAGGCCAAGGACATGCTCAAGGTCGAGGCTCAGGACAAGGACCCGTTCGTTGCCATCAAGGTGCTGACCGACGCCTTCAAGAAGTACTCCGGTTCCTTTATCGCGCTGCAGCGCGAGGCCAGCAAGGCTCAGCGGCTGGCGCATCCAAACATCGCGACCGTTTATGATTTCGACCGCGATGGCGACACGGTTTTTATGACCATGGAATACCTGCAGGGCAAACCACTGAACCGGCTGATCAAGGACATTGCACAAACCCCTCTCGACGTTGACAAGGCGCTCAACATCATCGAGCAACTGTGCCACGGCCTCTCCTACGCGCATGAAAAAAAGCTGATCCATTCCGATTTCAAACCCGGCAACTGTTTCCTGCTGAATGATGGGTCGGTGAAACTGCTCGATTTCGGCATCGCGCGCGCCAGCACCGCAGCCGGTGAAGAAAAGGAAACGACCATGTTCGACCCCAGCAAGTTGAGCGCGGTTACCCCGGCATATGCGACACCCGAGATGTTCGCGGGCATGAGCCCTGACCCACGCGATGATATCTATGGCCTGGCCTGTGTGGCCTACCAGTTGCTGGCGGCTGGAAAACATCCGTATAACAAGGTCGCTGCACCCAAGATCAAGGAACTTGGGATCAAACCCAAACCGATCAAGGGGCTGAACCGTCGCCAGCAACGCACCCTGGTCAAGGCGCTTGTCGTCAATCGTGACGAACGCATACCCACGGTAGAAAAATTTCTTGAGGGCATGCAGGCACGAAAATCGCTCACCAAACAGATTATCCTGGGGGCCCTGTTCATGTTCTTGATAGGCGCCGGTGTTGGCTACAAACCGTTTCTGGCCTTTCAGGATGAACAAAAACTGTACGAAAAAATTGAAAACATCAAGGCTGGCAACAAGGCGCTAATGATTGAAACCATCTGGAGTCTCGATCAACTTAATATCGAACACAAACAGATTCTTTCTGTCGGCCTGCGTCGCGAAATCATTACCTTCTTCAACGACCGCATCAAAACCGTATTTCGCCCCGACGAGGGACTTTACGATTACCCGCAGGCGTTGAGCCTGTTGCAGCAGGCCAAACAGATGTATCCTGACTCGGTCGCCTTATCCACCATCGAGGAACAGATCAAGGAAAAGCGCGACCGCCTGATGACCAGCCTGTTGGCCCTGTACAACCGCTACCTCACCACCCGGGCGCTCATCAAAACGGAGTCGGGTGAAGATATGACCACGGTACTACCACTGCTGAAACGCGTAGACCCCAAACATTACCTGCTCAAGGACGACAAGCTGGCCGAATTGTACCTGCAAGAGGCTGAGAAAAAGCTGACGGCGAAACAGTTCGATGTGGCTGCGGAATACATTCAGACCGGATTGCGCTTTTTCCCTGAACATCCGCGGTTACAGTCATTGAACAAGATGATCAATGTCAGGCAGGCAAGCAAATGACCTTGTCCAATACGCCATTACGTATGCTGGTAAAATCCTACGCCAGTGGATTATTGACACGGCGCCAGTACCTTGAAGTACGTCAACGCCTGTTGCACACCCTGGCTGAACAGGGACAGATATCGGATGAAGATCTGGAAAAGCTGATGAAGTCGCGCGTCAAAAGTGAGTCGCCAAAAGCCTTCCGCAAATACAGCACATCGGACTGGATTATCATCATCCTTGGCCTGCTGGCGGCCGTATCCATGGGATTTATTCTGTATAACTAAGGTGCGCGACCCTGTCGCACACGCTTTGCTACTTTACCTGCAATTTAAATCCGGCCTTTGACACTTCGATCGCTTCCTGCTTGAGGTCTGCCTTGGTCAATGGGTGATTCTTGAGATACTTCTTGGGAAACTTGAGCAGGATGTTATCGTCGCTCAGTTTAATTTTGACCCGCCGCGAACTTTCCCAATCGCGACTGCGTTCAAGAATGATCGCAATCCGCAACAGAATGATGTTCAGCGCACAGGCGCCGGGCAGACGCGGCAGGGCCTGAATCATCTCCATCTTCAGCTTGCCGCGTTGCAGGCGTAACATCAGGCCAAGGGTATTTTGCATTTCACGCGAAAAACCCGGCATATCGGACTGCTCCACAATATAACCGCTGTGACTCGGGTAATTGTTGTGCGAAATGGACAGACCTATCTCGTGTAAACGGCCCGCCCACAGCAGCATTAAACGCATCGCTTCATCCTGCTTGCTGTCAAGCTGGTCGAACATGTGCAAAGCCGTATGACAGATGCGGCCGGACTGGGCCACGTCGAGGTGATAGCGCAGCTCAAGATCGCGTACAGTATCCATGCGAATATCGTGACCCTTGACGCTCTCGATCATGTCGTTGAGCAGGCCTTCACGCAATGCCCCTTCAGAGGCGACCATGGATTCGATCTGTAACTCCTCGAAGGCGGCCATCAGCACACAGATTCCACCGATGATGATCGGGGCGCGGTCCTCCGACAGGCCTGGCAGGATGATATGACTGACATGCCCCGCCTGCACGCACAGGTCGGCCAGCGCCTTCAGGTTGTCGTAATTGATGACCCCATGCGAATCGTAGTTCTGGGTCAGAATACCGGCAATGGTCTTGATGGTGCCCGAGGAGCCGATCGCTTCCTGCCAACCATGCGCGATGTATTCATCACTGATCCATTCGAGCTTACGGCGTCCGTCGAGAATGGCATTCTGGATGCGTTCCTCCGTTATCACACCATCGGTAAACCACTTATTGGTGAAATTCACGCAGCCCATACCGATGCTTTCCATCATGATTGGCTGGTAAGCCTGACCAATGATGAACTCGGTACTGCCTCCACCTATATCGATGACCAGACGGTAGTCTTCGGTCGGCGCCAGGGCATGCGCCACCCCCTGATACACAAGGCGCGCTTCTTCGCGTCCGGCCACGATATTGATCGGAAAACCCAGCGCCTTTTCGGCCTCGAAAAGAAACGCCGCCGAATTGCGCGCCTTGCGCAGTGTATTGGTGCCTACCGCCATGACATTTTGCGCGGGCAAATCCTTTATACGCTGGCCGAAGCGGCGCAGGCATTCCAGTGCTTCTTCCTTTTTGGCATCCGACAGCACATTTCTGTCGTCCAGCCCGGCCGCCAGCCGCACCGTTTCCTTGATCGTGTCTATAACCTGAGGCTGGTTATTCTGTATGCGAGCCACCACCATGTGAAAGCTGTTGGAGCCCAGATCGATGGCCGCCAACTGGCGGTTGGTATTGATCATATCTGCGCTTATCGGTTTCTGCGTTTGCGGTGCGCGCTGCGGTAATACAGCTTTTTGTGCGCCAGCGCTGATCGGCTGCGCTCTTCGGCCAAATTGATCATCTTGTCCTGGGCGCATAACAACGCAGGATCAGCCGGGACTCGTTGAACGTAGGAGCCATCCGGCTGCATGTCCCAGGCCGAAACAGGGTCATTCAGACAGGCGTTGAGAATGGTGCGACATTCCTCACGGTGCAATTCCTCCTCGATGGGTGTTAACACCTCGACCCGATGTTCGAGATTTCGGGTCATCAGGTCGGCGGAGCCGATATAGAACTCTTCTTCGCCGCCGTTACGGAAATAATAGATTCGGCTATGCTCCAGGAATCTACCGACCACGCTGATCACCGATATATTGTCCGACAGGCCGGGAATCTGCGGGCGTATGCGGCAGGTATCGCGAATGATCAATTCGATTTTGACCCCGGCAATCGAGGCCTGGTACAACTCCTTGCAGATATCCTTGTCTTCCAGCGCATTGACCTTGAATCGAATCAGGCCTTGCGATTTATTGCGGTGATGTTTGATTTCACGCCGAATCTTGCCAATCAGCGCGGCCTTCAGCACCTTGGGCGCGGGCAATAATTTGAGGTAATTGCGCTTCGGGGTAAACCCGGTGGTCAGGAAGTTAAACAATTCGGTCAGATCACGCCCAATGCCTTCATCACAGGTCAGGATACCAACATCGCTGTACAGGCGGGCAGTACCGGCGTGATAGTTACCTGTCCCCAGATGAGCGTAACGGCGTAAACCCGAGTAGTCCTTGCGGATAACGAGAATAACCTTGCAATGGGTCTTGAGGCCTACAACGCCATAGGTAACATGGATGCCCGCCTCTTCCAGGCGACTGGCCCAGCGAATATTGGCGGCCTCGTCGAAGCGCGCCTGCAACTCGACCACCACCGCGACCTGCTTGCCGTTCTGCGCGGCGGTGATCAGATAGTCGATTACCTTGGTATCCTGCGAGGTCCGGTACAGCGTCATCTTGATCGCATAGACCTTGGGATCTTCACTGGCTTCTTTAAGAAAACGTCCCACACTGGTCGCAAACGACTCGTAGGGGTGATGCAGAAACAGCGAGCCCGCATCGCGGATGGCATGGAATATATTCTGCGCGACACGCAACTTGACATGATCGATAGGACGATGCGGCGGATCATGCAGATCGGTGCGATTGACCGAAACGATTTCCCATAGATCACGCATTGACAGCATGCCGCCACCGGCAAAGGTGTCAGACTCATCCTTCAGGCCCAGTTCAGCGCCAAGCATGCCGCGGTGGCCCGCTTCCATGTCCTCACTGACCGTCAGTCTGACCACTGTGGCGAATTTACGATTGCGCACCTCCGACTCGATCGAGGCCAGCAGGTCATCCGCCTTTTCGCGCGAAGTGCCCACATTGATGTTACGCACCACGCGAAACAGCGCGCAGGTCTCAACCTTCATTCTGGGGAACAATAGATCGAGATTGTTGGCCATGATGTCTTCGAGCAACACGAACTTGTGTTGTTCACCGAGTTGAACGAAGCGCGATATACCGGCTGCACTGGTCGGCATCTTCACCCGTGCCAACATGGTTTCCTCGGTTTCCGGATAGCGCAGCGCCACCAGCAGATTGAGGGAAAAATTCGAGATGAACGGAAACGGATGCGCCGGATCGACCGATTGCGGGGTTACCAACGGAAAGATATTGCGCAGATAGTATTCGCGCAGTGCAGCCTGTTCATCCACGGTCAAATCAGAATACCGGCAGATAAAGATGCCGTTTTCAGCGAGTTGCACGCGCAATGTCTGGAAGATGTCAATAATGCGCAACTCCAGCTCGTTGATGATTTCGTAACAACGCTGAATCTGCTCGCGCGGCGAACGTCCATCGACCGACAACACCTGAACATTGGCCCCTAACTGCTGCTTGAGACCGCCGATGCGCTTCATGAAAAACTCATCGATATTGGCATTGACGATTGCCAGAAACTTGACCCGCTCAAGCAACGGATTCTTCTCGTTCGCGGCCTCGGCCAAAACGCGGCGATTGAATTCCAGCCAGGAAAACTCCCGGTTCAGATACAGCTTGGGATCGTCGAGATCGATATCATTATTGTCGGCAACCGCTTCCAGTTCAGGAACTGACGTGGTGTCGGTAAGGTCCGATTCTGTCTGTTGCAAGGGCATGTTATTTCCTATCTCTGCTCAACGGGAATGATGTAGAATGCGCTGCTCGTCGTACTGCTATGTATCGAATAACGGGGTTAAATATACCGCTTTTTTGATTATTTTTCATAACAATGAGTGACATTTCTCAAGTAATTACTCAGATACCCACTCACATCGCTGTTCCCGTCGTTGTCACTCTGATCGCACTGCTGGCCCTGGCTCACGTCAATCGCCACCGGCTGCGTCTGGCCTGGCTTAACCTGAAAACTCGATTTTGCCTGGACCGCCTCGGACTTGAACAGATCAGCGGCCTCAAGTGCCCGGATGGGTTGGGTCATGAGTTTGTCGTCGACCGGCTATTACTGCGCCACGATGGTATTACCCTGCTGATCACCAAGCAGTATCCCGGCAAGATCTTCTGCTCCGACCACATCGATGACTGGACACAAATGCTTGGCAGCAAGAGCTTCCGCTTCCGCAACCCCCTGTACGAACTGGACATCCAGATTCAGGCTATTTCCAAATGCCTTCCCGGCATCTCGGTGGATGGTTACCTGTTCTTCGATTTCCTGGCCGAGTTTCCCAAAGGGCATCCCGAGCGCGTTATTCATCCTGACAGCATCCCGGCTGCAATTCGAAAAAACAATCGTCACCAGGTCGACATGAAAGTCATGCAGGCCTGGAAATCGCTCACACTCATGGCCCAGCAGGGCTGAATGTCGACCGCGCGCCGCAATATTGCGCTGCTGTCCCTGGCGCAAGCGCTGATGATGTCGGTCAACACCCTGTTGATTACGGCATCCTCGATCATCGGTTACGAACTGGCCGACAACAAGGCGCTGGCTACCCTCCCCCTCGCGGTCCAGTTCCTGGCCACCATGCTCACCAGCATTCCGGCGTCGATGATGATGCGTCGTTACGGGCGCAAGGCCGGTTTTGTACTGTGCTCCCTTATCGGCCTGATCGGTAGCCTCATTGCAATGCAGGCAGTCAGCCTCGAATCCTTTGCCCTGTACTGTGTGGCCACCATGTTGTTTGGCATTTACACCGGCTTCGGTAACTTCTTTCGTTTCGTCGCCACCGAGGTGAGTCCACCCGACCGCGCCAACACGGCAATCTCCTACGTACTTGCCGGCGGGGTGCTGGCGGCGGTCATCGGCCCGAACCTGGCCAACCACAGTCGCGACATTCTTGACACGGCATTCCTGGGTTCATTCATCGCTGTATTCGTATTGTATCTGCTGAATCTGATCAACTTTCTGGCCATGGATCTGCCAAGGCCGGTTAATGCGGGTATAGACGCCTACACGCGACCGCTGCCGGTCATCATGCGCCAGCCGGTGTTCATTGCCGCCCTGACCGCAGCCGCGATTGGATATAGCGTGATGTCCTTGCTTATGACAGCCACCCCGCTGGCCATGATGCACGAACACCACCAATTCAGCGATGTGGCATTCGTCATACAATGGCATGTGTTGGGGATGTTCGTGCCGTCTTTTTTCACCGGCCACCTGATCAACCGCTTCGGCGCCCGGCGCATTATCATTGCCGGTATCGTCGCCAATCTGGCATGTATATGCATCAACCTGTTAGGCCAGAGCATCGCACACTTCTGGCTGGCGCTCTTTCTACTCGGCCTGGGCTGGAACTTCATGTTCATCGGCGGCACCTCGTTATTGACCAGCAGTTACAACGAGGCAGAAAAAGCCAAAACCCAGGCCGTCAACGATTTCATTGTATTCACCAGCATGGCGCTGGCCTCGTTGGGCGCCGGCGCGCTGCAGCATCAACTGGGCTGGATGAATGTCAACATCATGGTGTTGCCCATCATGCTGATTACGCTGCTGGTGGTTCTCGGCCTGGGGCCTCGCTCAACCCGGTGATTCGTGTATTCGGCATTAGAAATGAAATAGCGCCGCAATCGGCTTTACATCAAAACTGCTGCTCATAATATTTGAGTTGCGGCCGATATAGATCCCAGGGACGGGTCCAGGACCCGCTTTAATTACCAGCCAACGAGACTTGATCGATGTTTAACTTCCTAACTCGTACCATGGGACGTGTGTTCAAACTTCTGGGCCTGAGGAGTTTTGAATCTCAGTTTCTGTTCGCATTTATCCTGATTCTCGTGTGCGGTGTGTCGATCATCGTATCGCAGTACCTGACCATGGGTAACGACGCCTCGGCCATCAACATTGCCGGTCGCCAACGCATGTTGAGCCAGAGTCTGGCCAAGGAAGCACTGCTGGTTGCCCAGCAGCTGGAGTCGCGAACGACACTGGAAAAAACCATCGATCTGTTCGAAACCTCACACCAGAAGCTGTTGAGCGGCGATACCATAACCGGCATGCAGGCCGTCGACGATCAGGCGATTATCAACCAGCTGCGGCATGTCCAAGCACTGTGGCGAGATTACAAGAACGAAATCTTGGCCTTTGTTGATTCACCGGCAAATGGAGCGGCGCGTATGCATAAGTTATCATCGCAGGTGCTGACAGAAATGAACAAGGCCGTGGTGATGATGGCCGACCTTGCCAATCGACAGGTACGCATCCAACAAGGCGTTTCGCTGATCGCCGCCATCGTGCTGCTGATCATGATCATGTTCGGCCGCCTGTATGGCCGTGTATTCCTGATGAACAATATCCATGAACTTCGCCGACACCTCGAATTATTGGCCCAGGGGGACTTCTCCAGACGTCTGCCGATTGAGCAAAGCGGGATCGAAATGGAACAAACGATTGGCGCATATAACAAGGTTGTCGACGATGTAGGGCGCATGATCACCGCGGTCAGCAGTGCTGCCGATCATATTTCACAGGATGCCAACAACGCAGCCGAATCGCTACGCCGCACACAACAGGGCGTCGTCCAGCAAAACAACGATATTGAACATCTGGTACAGGCCACGAACAGCCTGCGCACAACCGTCAACGAGGTATCCAACGCCGGCCAGCAGTCATCGAGCCAGGCCGAATCGGCTCGCGAACAGGCTTATCACGGCCAGCAGATAGTCAGCGACACGGCGAATACCATAAACCGCATCGCCGACAGTATCGTCAAGGCGACCCAGGTCATGAACGAACTGGAAAGCGACAGCCAACAGGTGGGCCAGGTACTGCAAGTGATCACCAACATCGCCGAGCAAACCAACCTGCTGGCATTGAACGCCGCCATTGAAGCGGCGCGCGCCGGCGAACAGGGCCGCGGCTTTGCCGTGGTCGCTGACGAGGTGCGCACGCTGGCGCAGCGCACACAGCAATCAACCGAGGAGATACGCGCCATCATCGAACGGCTGCAACATCAGTCACAAGCTGCCGTCGAGGTCATATCCGATACCCGCGCGCAAACCGAATCCGGTGTCGAATCAGCCACCAACGCCAGCGCCTCGCTCAACAGTATTGTCGAGGGTGCGTCATCGATCTACAACATCAGCCAGCAGATCGTGACCGCCATCGAGCAACAGTCATCGGCTAGTGGCGAGATGGATCGCAACGTCAGCAGCATCTCGAATATCGCCAGACAAACCAGCGACGCCACGCATCTGAGTGTTCAAGCGACCGACAAGATCAATAGCGAGATTGGCTCATTACGCAAGCTGGTCAGCAAATTCACTATCGATCCGGTAACCTGAAGCCCCCGGCGTTCGCGCTGAAAACCCGGGTTCAGGTCGACGGCTGGAATCGCTGTAACTCGGACAAGATTTGCTCGAAATCGGCCGTTTCGACCTGGGTAAAGAACGCTCCGCCGGGGGCGATGCGCATGGCGATACCCTCGGCGCATCGACCAAGGCATACCTGCTCGACAACCTCGGCCTGGATTCCGCGTTGGTTAATCATGCCGCGTAATATGGCAATGTACTCACGACTTCCGCTGCCGGCACACGACTTCTGGCCGAGACCAAGACGTTCATTCACGCATACCACCAGGCGTTTGTGCGACATGCCGTCAGGATTCGATCACGGGCAAACCGGTCATGCTCGCCATTTTCTCAAGTATGCCGGTTTTTTCCTCGGCCCAGAAATTTGACCACTGGGTCAGCTTGTCCAATCCCTGCAATTGCTGGTCTCGGCTGGCTGCGGTCACCCCCAGACGATATTCTTCGACGCCCTTGATAAAACGCTGCAGATACATCTCGGGTAGTTTTTCATGTAGTCTGGCGAGGAAGGCTTCGTCGACCTGAAAGGCCTGGCGCAAGCCGCTGTCCATGCCGGCCAGGGCACTATCGATGCGCGTCTGGTCAAGCTGCGAACTGTGCAATTGCGAACCGGCCTTCTCGACCAGTTCGAGCGATTGCAGGAACAGGTTCTGCTGAATACCGAACTCGGTCTTCTGCATTTTTTCGCTGTTGCAGCCGAGTAAAGCTAACGAACAGGCCAGCGCGGTCAACAGCCAGCCGCGTTGTCGCGCGGCCAGCGTAGCGGTCATTTGCGCTTGCCTGCGATACGCAGGCGCAAGGCGTTGAGTTTGATGAAACCCTCGGCGTCTTTCTGGTTGTAGGCGCCAGCGTCATCTTCAAAGGTCGCAATCGATTCATCGAACAGACTGTCGCTGGCAGACTGACGCCCGGCCACGATGACATTGCCCTTGTACAGCTTCAGGCGCACCTCGCCATTCACCGTGGCCTGCGAGGCATCGATCATCTGCTGCATCATGCGCCGCTCCGGGCTCCACCAGTAGCCGTTGTAGATCAGCGAAGCGTAACGCGGCATCAGTTCATCCTTCAGATGTGCGACCTCTCGATCCAGCGTCAGCGATTCCATGGCTCGATGGGCTTTCAACAGGATCGTGCCACCAGGGGTTTCGTAACAGCCACGCGATTTCATGCCAACATAGCGATTTTCAACGATGTCGGAACGACCAATGCCGTTGTCGCCACCCAGCTTGTTGAGTTTCGCCAGCACGCTGGCCGGGGACATGTCCTCACCATCGATAGCGACTACGTCACCTTTTTCAAATCGCAGTACGACATAGGTCGGTTCATCAGGCGCTGCTTCAGGCGACACGCTCCAGCGCCACATGTCTTCCTCGGCCTCGCTCCAGGGGTCTTCCAGGATGTCGCCCTCGTAAGAGATATGCAGCAGGTTGGCGTCCATCGAATAAGGTGACTTGGCGCCGCGTTTCTGTTCGATCTGTATGCCGGCCTTTTCGGCGTAGGCCATCAACTCGGCACGCGAATTCAGATCCCACTCTCGCCAGGGCGCGATGACCTTGATATCGGGGTTCAATGCATAAGCGCCCAGTTCGAAACGCACCTGGTCATTGCCCTTGCCGGTCGCGCCATGGGAAATCGCATCGGCGCCGGTTTCAGCGGCGATCTCGACCAGCCGTTTGGCGATCAGAGGACGTGCAATCGACGTGCCGAGCAGGTACTCGCCTTCGTAAATCGTATTGGCGCGAAACATGGGGAATACGAAATCGCGCACGAATTCCTCGCGCAGATCTTCGACATAGATCTCCTTGATGCCATATTGTCTGGCCTTCTCTCGCGCCGGTTCGACCTCCTCGCCCTGGCCGAGATCGGCGGTGAATGTCACCACCTCGCATTGGTATTCATCTTCCAGCCATTTCAGAATCACCGACGTGTCCAGGCCACCGGAATAGGCCAGCACTACTTTTTTGACGGATGTCTTGCTCATGATGATTGAGGTACTCAGTTAGGTTTGTTCTTGGTAATGGAATCCAGCGACACCACCTTGGTGGTCTGCGGCTCATCGACATAACGAGGACGGACCTCGTTCTCTTCGCCGAGGTCGATATTCAGTTCGCGCTCACGCGCCGAGATCAGGGCCAGGCAATCACGAATGCCCTGAATCGTATTATCCGATAACGGGTGCTTCATGCCGGGCGGCGGAACCGTATCCCGGGCCACGGCAGACAGCACCTGGCGCATCATCACCATGATGCGTTTTTCCATGGCTTTCTCATCAGCCGTGTCTGTATTGCCTGAGTTTTCATTGGTCATCGGATATTTCCTGCAGTTCAAGTATCTTGTTGGTCGATTTGAGGTCGAGTTTTTTGAGCACATCGTAAAGACAGGCCTGCAATGCTTCTTCCATCACCGGATGGTAAAACGGCAATTGCAGCATGTCATACACGGTCATATTCTTCTGAATGGCCCAGGCCAGCAGATGTGCAACGTTTTCACCCTTGACCGACACCAGCGTGCCACCGAGCACGCGGGCATCTGTTTTATCGACATAAATTCGCATGACCCCCTTGTTCTTGGCCATGATCAGGGCGCGCCCCACGGGCCCAATTCGCATCTCGCCGACAACGACCTTGTCGTTATCCGCCAGATCGTTCCAGTTCGCGCCGACGGTCGCGATATTGGGGTCACAAAAGGTAATGCCCAGGGGGGTTTTGCGCTGAAAGCGCACAGCAGAACGATAGGCCGCGTTGTAGCCGGCAATCTTGCCCTCGTCACCCGCCTCGTGCAGGATCTGACGCGTGGCATTGACGTCACCCGCCAGATAGATCGGTAGATCACCCAGTTGCATACTGTGGGCATCAAATACCGGCATGCCGCGGTCATCCAACGCCAGGTCAAGTTTTTCCAGACCCAGATTTTCCAGGTTTGGCTTGCGTCCGATGGCAACCAGCACCTTGTCGACCTCGACCGATTGTTCACCGGCGCTGACCTTGATCTTGTCACCCGCTTCATCGAGTCGGGCCTGCGCGCCAAGCCAGATATCGAACTCCTTGCGCATGAGTTCAAGCGCCACCTCGTGGGCCGTGTCATCCTGCAGTGCGGCAATGCGTTGCGAGGCCTCGACAGCAGTGACCTTGATCCCCTTGCGCGCCAGGGCCTGCCCCAGTTCCAGCCCGATCACACCCAGTCCAATGACGGCCATGGTTGGGGGGAAATCTTCCTGTTCAAAGAATTCGTCGGTGGTCATGATTCGATCGCCGAATTTCTTCCAGGCTTCAGGCACCACCGGGCGCGTACCGGTCGCGATGACGAAGGCCTTCGCTCGCACCACGTCGCCATTGACCTCGACCGAGCCGCCATCGATGAAGCGGGCATAACCTTCTATCTTGACCTCGTCCGGCATGTTGTCAGTGCTTGAACCAAGCACCCGGTCGACGAAGATGTCACGCATATCGCGCACATGTTCCATGCTCTCCGCGACATCCAGCGCGATCTGATCCTCACCTTCAATACCGTGGCGATCGAACACCTCGCGGCGGTGATAATCCTCTGCGACCTGGATGAAGGCCTTGGACGGCATGCAGCCGACCCGGGCACAGGTGGTGCCCCAGTGTCCACCATTGATCAGAACAAAGGTTTTTCCGGCCTTCTTGACCTGCGACAGGGCGTTCAGGCCGGCGGTTCCGGCGCCGAGAATGGCTACATCGACTGTTTTTTCCACGGTTTCCCCGCTACAGACTGGCTTCAAAAGACGCGTATAATATCAGAATCTGATAATAATGCAGCGACAGAACCATGAGTGATAATCCGACCCGTATCCACGCACTTGAACTGGGCCCAATGGAGAATTTCGTCTACCTGATAGAGGATATCGAGAGCCGTCAGGCCGCCGTCGTCGATCCGGCATGGGAGGTTCCGGCTATTCTCGACAAGGCCGCCGAACTTGACCTGAACATCAGCGATATTCTGCTGACCCACAGCCATCACGATCATATCAACGGCATCAGCGGCATACTCGAACACAGCCCGGCGAGGGTACATCTGCTCAAGCCGGAGTATGACTTCTGGAATCATCAACTCGACAGGCCCGAACTGCACCATGGAGGCGATGTGTTAAGACTTGGCGCCAGTGAAATCCGCATGTTGCACACGCCCGGTCATACCCCGGGTTCGGTGTGTTACCAAACCGGCAATGACCTGATTACCGGCGACACCCTGTTCGTGTATGGCTGTGGTCGATGCGATCTGAACGGGGGTGACCCGCAGCAGATGTTCAACACGCTGAAAGACATGAAATACAAGCTCGACCCTCAAATGGTCATTCATCCCGGACACAATTACTCGGTGTGCGAGAGCACCACACTGTCTGAGCAGTTTGAGGGTAACCCGTTTCTGCATTTCGAGGACGAACAGCAATTCGTTCATTACCGCATGCACGTACATGACAGGATTCGATCCGATCCTTACGGACCGGTCACACGGCAGGAGATGCGAGTGGCTGATTTATTGAGGTGAACCGCGCTGGCGAACATGGCGCCAGTGCAGCGCATAAAAAAACCCGATTGGTCGGGTTTTTTTATGCCAATTCGTTGCTCAATCGCCCCTCTTATCCCAGTTTGCCTTCATCGCGAGCACTTCGTCCTTGATCGATTCAAACACCTCGACCAGATTCGGGTCAAAGTGCGAACCGGCATCCTTGTGCAGCAGTTCGAAGGCCTTTTCGATTGGCCAGGCTTCCTTGTAGGGCCGTTTCATGGTCAGCGCATCGAACACATCAGCGACCGCGACAATACGCGCCGACATCGGGATCTGGTCGCCTGCCAGGCCATCCGGGTAGCCCGAACCATTCCATTTTTCATGGTGCCGCAGTGCGATTTCGGCAGCCATCTGGAACAGTGGCGTATTGCTTTTGTTGAGAATCTGGTAGCCAATGGTTGTGTGTGTCTTCATGATTTCGAACTCGTCCACCGTCAACTTGCGTTTGGCCTTGAGTATTTCATCCGAGATGCCGATCTTGCCTGTGTCATGCATGGGCGCAGCCAGTTTGATCTTTTTTTGCTCGTCCACCGGCCAGTTGATCGCGCGCGCCAGCAGTTCGGCATAGTCCGCCATTCGCCAGATATGCACCCCGGTATCGGTATCATTGTAATGCCCGGCATCGCCCAGCATTTCGATGGCATCGTATTGGTTTTGCATCAGGTCGGCTGTCGCCTGTTGCACACGCTGCTCGCATGCGCGCTTCTGGTCCGCCAGGCTTAGATGCGTTTTGACCCGGGCCTTGACGATCATGGCGTTGACGGGTTTGGCCAGATAATCCACTGCACCGACCGCAAAGCCCGCGTATTCGTCCTGCTCGGCCGTCATGGCGGTCACGAAAATGACCGGGATCGCCTCCAGTTCGTGATGACTCTTCAAGCGTCGACAAACCTCGTAACCATCCATGCCCGGCATCATGACATCCAGCAAAATCAGATCGGGTTTTTTCTTTTCAGCAATCTTGAGCGCAAGATCACCATTGGTGGCGGCCAACACCGTGTATTCCGGAACCAGGATCCCCTTGATGATATCCAGATTTTCAACGGTGTCATCAACCGCCAGTATGGTTTGTTTGTCAGTCACCCGGGTTCTCCATCATTGTGCCCAGAAGTTCAGAGGCCTGTTCAAAGTCATAACGCTGCAACAATTCTTTGATCCTGCTCAGGGTATTCTGCTGAGACGGACTGGCATGGCTCAGGAATACACTCAGAAACTCGTCTGCCTCGGTGTCAAAGTCATCCACTCGCATTTTCAGCTGGTGCAGGTAGTGCGGTATATCGACCGCATCGTCGCTCGGCTCCAGATCGGATTCCGCTTGACCCTGTTGAACGCGATCAGCACCTGCAACATAGTCATCGACTTCGCCCATCAGCGCTGTAAATGCCGATTTGACCCGCCCTAGCTGTACGCTGGCGGGCTGAACGTTCTTCAGCAGCGTTTCCAGTTCGGCAACCTCGCTATTCAGGCTGACAGCGCCGATGGTCGCCGCCAGGCCCTTGAGCGAATGCACCTGGCGCAACAATTCGGGCCGCTCATTGCGCTCGTAAAGCGCTTCAATATCATCGATGACCCCGGCGTGGTTGGCGCGAAAGCTTTGCAGAATCTGCGCGTACAGGGCCTCGTCGTGATCGATCATGTCAAGCGCCCTGGTGACCTCGAGCAACCTGAAGCCCTGTGATGGCGAATGTTTTGCCGGGGGTTTGGTCACGCCGCTATCTGGCAGCATTACCTTGTGCTGCGGTTGCGGTTTTATCCAGCGCGCCAGGGTTAACATCAGGTGCCTGACATTGAGCGGCTTGGCGACATGATCGTCCATACCCGCGTTGCGTGCCCGTTCGATATCCTCTGGCGTGGTATCCGCCGACAGGGCCACGATCGGTAACGAGGCAAAGTACTGGTTTTCCCGGATTGCCCGCGTGGCCTCGTAACCATCCATCTCCGGCATGACGCAATCCATCAAAATTCCGTCATAGCGGTTCCGCTGTATTTTTTCCAGCACTTCGATTCCGTTGGCCGCAATGTCCGCCACGATGTCGTTTTTCTTCAGCAGGTCGACAATCAGTTCCTGATTCAGCAGGTTATCCTCGGCCACCAGCAACTTGGCGCCGCGCAATTTAGCCAGTGCAGTGGCTAAATTGCGCATATCGTCATCAGGGTCCGGTATGGCCAGGGCCTGTCCAGCGCCCGCCCGGCGCAGGGCATTGATCACATCGGCGGGCAGGAATGGTCGCGACAACTCGAATATATCGAATCGCTGCAGCGCTTGACAGGCTGTCGAGAGCTGCCGATCAAAATGATCGTCTACCAGCATGATCACGGCTGAACCCTGGTAGCCAGCCGGGGTTGAGAACAGCTGGCAGCCCTCTTCCAGCCAATGTCCAGACGCCTTGTCGTCGATGATAACCAGATTGAAGCGGGTCATATCGAGCTGCTCCAGGCGATCACTTTCCTGTGGCAGTTGAATACGCTGGTATGTGAGGGGTAAAGCATCAAAAAGCCGCGCCAGGATGTCACCTGCCCAGACTCCGCTATCGACCAGCAGAAGCTTCAGATCGGCAAATTCGGCGTCCGCCAATTTATGCTTCATCACCGGTCCGCCCGCCGCAGGCGCCACACGAACACTAAAGCTAAAGCTGCTGCCCTCACCCGGCACCGACTCCACCGCAATGTCACCGCCCATCAGGTTGCTGAGTTTCTTGCTGATGGCCAGCCCGAGTCCGGTTCCGCCATGTTGCCGGGTGGTACTGATATCCAGCTGATTGAATGAGGAGAAGATCTTCTCGAGGTCGTGGTCATCGATACCGGACCCGGTATCCTGCACACGGAAGCACAACTCCACATCGGTTGGCGTGGGCGATTGCTGCTGGACGCTCACGCGCACAGCGCCCTGCCGCGTGAACTTGATGGCGTTATCGACGAGATTGGTCAACACCTGGCTAATGCGCGAAGGGTCTCCCATGAATTGTTCCTGCGCATCGAAGGGCACATCAAAAACCAGTTCAAGGCCTTTGGCCCAGGCCCGGGGCGCGACCAGCGTGGACAGGGTTGCCAATAGTTCGCTTAGACTGAATTCCTGGTGTTGAATCTCAACCTTTTCAGCCTCGATACGCGACAGATCGAGTATATCGTTGATCAGATCGAGCAAGGATAGCGACGAGGCATGCACCTTGTTCAGATAGTTGGTTTGCTGGGGGGTCAGGCTGGTATTCAGCACCAGTTCGGTCATACCGATAATGGCGTTCATGGGCGTGCGTATTTCGTGGCTCATATTGGCCAGAAAACGCGACTTGGCCACATTTGCCTGTTCGGCCTTTTTCAATGCGACCTTAAGCGCCAGGGTTTTCTGCGCAATCACATCGTCACGTTCCTTTAACACATGATTGAGGCGTTCGTTGGTGTAGTACATCTCACGGCTCTTGTCCTTGAGAATGCGTTCAGCCTCGTGGCGCGCGGCTTTCTCGCGTTTGTAACGCCGGATGTATTTAGCGCATTCGTCCTCAGTCGCGGGTGAATTCACGATGACTGCCTGACCAGCGTGAATCGTTCATGATGGCCCTGCCCAGCCTCGAACGATTCGCGGCTAATGACAATGCTCTCGCCATAGTGCTTGATTGCCGCTTCGATCAAACCCATGGCCAGGTCGGCCATCGGTCGGTGAGAAAAATAATCCAGAACCAGGGTTGAGCCGTTACAAAGCTGTGTCTCGATGCGGGGCAGGCGCGCGTTGGAGTAAAGCTTTGCCACCTCGACGTGGATATGATCGTCGATGCTTTGCAGAAAGCCGAAGGTACCGGTATCGGTTTTGAAAAACTCCGGGTACAGTGCAACGAAACGTGTCATCAGGTGATGCCCGAAAGCTCGCACCAGCTCATCCACTGGCGTACCTGTTTTATCGCTCAGCGCTGTCACCAGCGCCAGCATCTCACCGGCCTGGTACAAACCGACCGACGTATAAGCGCCGCCTGAAGCGAGATTATTTTCCTCGATCAACTCGTCGACCATGTCGAGCGAGTAGGCCTGCTCGACCATTTCGAGAAACTCCGTAAATACCAGTCCCAGCATTCGCACCAACTCTCAAAAGCATGTCAATGCAACGAGTATAGTTCAGCTTTTGAAGCTCGGCAGAGCGGCCCGGTGAACGAACTATAACCCTGCTTTGACCAGTTGCGCCGCATCGCGTATGACCTGACAATCCGCACCGTTACAGTAGCCGTGCTCACTCAGATGACGGCGCCACAAACGCCCGTTTGGCTGGGCGAAATACAGGCCCATAATGTGTCGCAACAGCTTCGATAGCGGCATGCCGCGGCGCAGCTGCGCCTCGACATAAGGCAAAAAGCGCTCCAGCACCGCCTCGCGGGATTGCGCATGGAATTCGCTATCAGCATAAATGCGCCGATCGACCTCGGCCAGCATCCACGGGTTGGCATAAGGTTCGCGGCCGAGCATAACCCCATCGACCTGTTGCAGATGGCTCAAACATTGATCGAGGTCGGTGATGCCGCCGTTGATAATGATCTGGGTATCCGGGAACAACGCCTTGAGGCGATACACCGTATCGTACTGCAGCGGCGGTATCTCGCGATTCTGCCTCGGGCTCAGGCCCTGCAACCAGGCCTTGCGCGCATGCACAATCAGCGCATCGGCCCCGGCCTCGATCTGCGCGTCGGCAAAATCCACCAGTTCCTGCCAGGAATCCTGGTCATCAATCCCGGTACGATGTTTGACCGTTACCGGCAGGCCGGTGGCGTCCTTCATGGCACGCACGCAATCCGCGACCCGCGCGGGCTGCGCCATCAGGCAGGCGCCGAAAAAGCCTGATTTGACCCGATCGCTGGGACAGCCCACATTGAGGTTCACCTCATCGTAACCGTAATCCTCGCAGATGCGCGCACAGGCGGCCAGATCATCGGGGTCGGACCCACCCAACTGCACGGCCAATGGATGTTCGGCCGCATCGAAACCCAGCAGGTAATCGCGATCGCCATGCAGGATCGCGCCGGTCGTAATCATCTCGCTGTATAACAGCATACGGCGCGATAACAGGCGCAGAAAATAACGTGCGTGTCGATCGGTACAATCCAGCATCGGGGCGATACTGAAGCGGCGAACAGCGGCATCCATGGCGGGCGTTACTCGGTTCGCTGAACCGACATGACGTTATTGATATTCGACAGCTTGTCCATCATCAGAACAAGCTGATCGACGCTTTTGACCTCGATATTGAGCACCGCTTTGACCGTCTGTTCGATCTTGTTGGTATTCGACTGGATATCGACGACATTGACCTTTTCATTGGCCAGCACATTACTGATATCGCGCAACAGGCCACTGCGATTAAAGGCCAAGAGTTCAATCTGTGCACTGAACACGGAACCGCTGCCAGTGCCCCACTCCACCTCGATCAGACGCGCGCGTTTGTCGTCCGGTAACGCCTCAATGTTGTTGCAATTCTTTTTGTGAATGGTGACGCCTGAACCAATGGTAATAAAACCGATAACATCATCGCCCGGCAGGGGCTTGCAGCATTTGGCGAACTGGGTCAGCAGGTTGCCCACACCCTGAATGACGATATCGTCATGGGCATGACTCTGACTCTTTTCCCCTTTCTTGAGCTTTTTGAAAGGATCTTCTTCGCGTTTCTCACGTTGCTGCAGAAAACCGATGATCTGCGCAGCCGTGATGAGGCCACGGCCGATATCGGCATAGAACTGTTCATCGTTGTCCCGATGGAAGTGTTCAATCAACAGATTGAGGTCGACATTACGCAGGTTATAGCGCTGCAACTCGCGTTCATACAGGTTGCGTCCGTCGGCCACATTCTGCTTGAAGTCCTGCTGATTGAACCAGTTACGCACCTTGGCGCGATTACTGGCGGACTTGAGAAAGCCCATGTTCTTGTTCATCCAGTCGCGGCTCGGCCCGCCCTCCTTGGCCGTCATGATCTCGACCTGCTCGCCGGTTTGCAGCTCATAGGTCAGGTTGACGATGCGCCCATTGACCTTGGCCCCACGACAGTGGTGGCCTACCGCCGAGTGGATGGAATAGGCGAAATCCAGCGGTGTCGCGCCCGCCGGCAAGTCGACCACCTGGCCTTGCGGCGTGAACACGTATACGCGGTCAGTCGATAACTCGGTGGACAAACCCGAAAGCGCATCCTGCGCGGTTTCCTCCGACCCTTCGAGCATCTCGCGCATGACCGACAGGCTGCGCTCCATGCGCTCATCCAGCCTCACGCCTTCCTTGTAGCGCCAGTGCGAGGCCACGCCAAACTCTGATTTCTCGTGCATCTCGCGGGTGCGGATCTGTACCTCAACCACCTTGCCGCCCTCGGCGATCACGGCGGTGTGAATGGACTGGTAGCCATTGTCCTTGGGGTTGGCGATATAGTCGTCAAATTCATCCGGCACCGAACGCCAGTTGGTATGCACAATACCCAGCACCGCGTAACAGTCCGCCACGCTGGCAACCAGCACCCGCACCGCACGCACGTCGAACAACTCGTGGAATTCCAGCTTCTTGCGCTGCATCTTGCGCCAGATACTGACGATATGCTTGACCCGGCCACTGACATCGGCGTCGATGCCCTGATCCTTGACCAATGACTGGAGCTGACCGGTGAAGGCCTGAATGAACTTTTCGCGATCATCGCGCCGCTCTTCAAGCAGCGTGGCGATGCGTTTGAAATTTAAAGGTTCCAGGTTGCGAAACGCCAGATCTTCCATCTCCCATTTCAGGCGACCGATACCGAGCCGGTTCGCCAATGGCGCATAGATATCCAGCGTTTCGCGCGCGATACAGCGGCGCTCCTCGTAGGAACAATACTTAAGGAGTTTGAGTCGGCTGACGCGATAACACAGCTTGATCAGCATGACGCGCACATCTTTGACGATCGCCATCAACAGACGACGCAATTTTTCGGCCTGCTGCGGTGTGTGGAAGCTCAGCTCATTGCAGTCCTGCATGCTATTCAACGTAATGACGCCGCGCGCCAGCTTGAGCACATCTTCACCAAAACGCTGGCGAATATCCTCGTCCTTTAGACTATCTCCAAGCCCGGCATCGCTGATCAGGGTCGCGATAATGGTGTTGTTGTCGACATCGAAATCGACCAGCCGTAACACCGCATCCAGCGCACGCGGCTTGCATTTATGCGGCTTTTTGGCGCTCCAGGCCAGTTGCAGCGCGGCTTCCAGATGGTCGTCCCAGTTCAGGCGTCGGGACAGGGCCGAGCGGTAATCTTCGAGGCTTTTTTCGCTTTCATCGAGCATGGCGCGGCTTCTTTACAGGCAGTTCATCGATTAACTTCGCAACAGCCGCATAGGGCTGGTGACGAAGGCGCGGCGAGTAAACCACATACCCAGCACCGAGATCAACACCACCGCCAGACCGATACTGACCAGCCACATCGTTGGCGAAAACGCCATCGGCAGATCAAATAGCCAGTAACCCACGGCAGCGCCTGCCAGACTGGCAAACAGCGCAGCGAAAAATCCCACCAGCAATCCCATGGCGGCGAACTCCATCAACTGCGAGGCGCCTTTCTGCCGGCCATCCGCACCCAACGCCTGCAGCAGCGCAATCTCCAGCTCGCGGATTCGGTTGGCCGCATTGAGCGCGGCTAGCAACACAATCACCGCCGACACTCCGGCAAACACAAAGAAGAAGTTCAAGGCCAGCGTGGCGCGCGCGATGATGCCCTTGACGCGTTGCATGACCTCGGATATGTCCAGCAGCGTGGTGGTTGGATACTGTCGCAGCAGTGGCTTTAACAGTTGCTTATTGGCATCGTCGAGATAGGCGCTCATCAGGGACGTTGCAGGGCGCTCGCCCAACAATGACGATGACGCCAGGATGTAGAAATTAGGCTGGAAATTCTCCCAGACCACGCTGCGGATGCTCGTAACCGGGGCCTCGAAACGGTCCCCGGCGACGGTGAATTGCAGCGTATCGCCAATCTTCAATTCCAGGTCCTGCGCCATGCCCTGTTCGACCGAAAAGCCCGACATGACGCCATCCGGATCGAACCAGGCGCCCTGCATGATCTCATTGTCCGGCGGCAGCTGTTCGCTGTAACTCATGTTGAACACATGGTCGATGAGATGGCGCGCACGCTCGCTGGCAAAGCGCAAATCCTTGACCGCCTGACCGTTGATGGCCGTCAGTCGGCCGCGCACCAGGGCATAGGCCTCGGATGCGGGAACCTGGTTATCGCGCAGAAAATTGCGGATACCGTCCACATCGGCCGGTGGAATATTGACGAAAAAATAATTCGGCTTGTCCTGGGGCAGTTGATCTTCCCAGTCCGCGATCAGGTTGTCCTTGACATGCGATATCAGCAACACGCATAACAGGGTCAGGCTGAAACCGCTCATGACGAATAGCGCATTGCGCGGCCGGCTGAGCAGGCGGCTGCGAACATACCCGGCCAGCCAGAAACGCCGACGTTCGAGCATGACCAGTGACTGCAGTATGCCTCGCAATATGAGCGGAATCAGCAAGGCGACAGCCACCACCACGGCGAACAATATCAGGGTCAGGCGCAGGTCTGCAATGATCAGCAGCAGCACGATAAACAACGACAGCAGGCTGCTGGCCAGCCACACCAGCGGCCGGCGCCGGGGCGAGCCGGTCACGCTTTGCCTGAGCACCTGCATCGGCGGCGCATCCAGCACCTGAACGATGGCCGGGAGGCTGAACCCGATCAGCGACACCAGTCCCACCAGCGCAGCCAGCGCGTACGGCTCACCGCCGGTCGCGGGCAGGCGCGCTCCAAACCAGAATCCCAGCGCCCATTGCAGTGGAAACTGGGCGGCAAATCCGGCCAGCAGACCCAATGGCAGCGACCAGGCCCAGGTCAAACCAAGCTGGCGCAGGTAATAACCCATCAGGCGTTTTGACGAAATACCGAAGGTGCGCAGCACCGCAACCTTGCGCGCCTCGCGCGAGGCCGCATAACGCGCTGTAATGGCCGTAGCGATCATGGCGATCACCAGAGTCAATACGATGGAAAACCCAAAAAAACTGCGTGTTCGTTCCAGCGCCCGACGCATCTCGGGACGCGCGTTATTCAGCGTCTGCAACTCCACCGCGCGCGTCAGTTCAGGTTTAACGGCATGTTCGAAACGCGCCAGCAATTCAGGCTCGCCCGACACCAGCAGGCGGTATTTGGCGCGGCTGCCCGGCCCCAGCAAAGCGGTTGCATCGAGATCATCCAGATGCATCATGATGCGCGGGGCCAGGTTGAACAGGCTACCGCCGCGATCCGGCTCGTAGTGCACAATGCGCATGGCAGGGAGCCGGGTCAGGCCCAACTCGATGGACTGACCCAGCAGATGACTGACACGGCTGTCGATCCATATCTCGCCAGGGTGCGGCCCCTGCATGCTGCGGCTGACCTCATCGAACAGGCCTGTTTTGACCTCGAGTATGCCGCGCAGCGGATAGCCATCGGAGACCGCCTTGAGTTCGATCAGTTGCGGTTCGTCATCGATAAAGATGGCGCTGCGTAACGACACGGTATTGGCGGTGGCCAACCCCAACTGCTCTGCCTGGCGCTGAAAACGCGCGTCCAGCGTCTCGCTGGAACTCAGGACCAGATCAGCGGCAAGCAACTCTGCGGCCTGTTGATCGAGCAAGCGACTGATGCGATTGGTGAATAACTGACTGGCGGCGACGATTGCCACGGTGATGGCGGTGGACAGGCACAACAACCACCAGGCATGCAGATCGGGTTTGAATCTGGCCATCATGACTCCATTCGACCCTCGCGCAGGCGCACCAGGCGATCACCGCGTTCGGCCAGCCTTTCCTCATGTGTCACCAGCACCAAGCTGGCGCCGGTGCGGTCGCGCAAATCGAATAACAGGTCGGTAATCTGCGCGCCGGTCTTGCTATCGAGGTTACCGGTAGGTTCATCGGCAAACAGAATTTCCGGTTCGATGGCATAGGCCCGGGCAATGGCCACGCGCTGCTGTTCGCCGCCGGACAGGCGCTCGACCGGGGTATCGAGGCGTTTTTCCAGCCCCACATCCACCAGCACCTGGCGGGCGCGCTGATGGCTATCGTCCATTCCAGCCAGTTCCATCGGTAGCAGCACGTTTTGCAGTGCACTCGCGCCGCTCACCAGATGAAATGACTGAAACACGAAACCGACGCGACCCTTGCGGATCGCCGCGCGTTGTTCCTCGTTTTTGTCCGACAGGGTTTCGCCCAGCAATGTGATTTCACCCCGTTCCAGGCTGTCGAGGCCCGCCATCAGGCCTAGCAGGGTGGTTTTACCGGAACCGGATTCTCCCGCTATTACCAGCGCCTCACCCCGCTTCACATTCAGATTGATGTCCTGCAATATGGTGAGCGGCCCGGAGGCCTCGTTTACAGATTTGCTGAGACTGGTTACTACAATGCAATTATCCATGCTTTTATTACTGTGCGGCTCGTTGATAGCTGGAGTCTTTTCGACGGCAAAGGCGGCGGAACGTTCCACCGTTTTGATTATGGGCGACAGTTTAAGTGCTGCCTACAATATTGCAATCGAGCACAGCTGGCCCGAACTGTTTCGTGACAGACTGAAGGCGCTGGACCCGAAGCTGCAGCTGGTCAACGCCAGTATCAGTGGCGAAACCACGGTCGGCGGTGTCCAGCGCCTGCCCGCGCTGCTCGAACGTCACCAACCCGCCTACCTGATTCTTGAGCTGGGTGGGAACGATGGCCTGCGCGGCTTCCGCTTTGCCGAGACCCGCGCCAATCTGGAAAAAATGATCGACATGGCGCTGTCGCGTGGC
>JGI11705J14877_10000388_pt1 | contig 27989 bp, 30 predicted proteins | sample Etolaghawater15m_FD_14877 | JGI IMG/M metagenome (IMG submission 14877)
ACCTATTTTTAAGTGGACACCTATTATGGATCAATTATCACCGACCATCTCCCCCAAAGGCCGCCGACGTTATTCGGCCGAGTTCAAAGTCAGGGCCGTGCGGGCCTGCGACGAACCCGGGCAGTCCGTGGCTGGCGTCGCCCGGCGCTATGGATTGAACGCCAACCTGTTGCACAAATGGCGCAAGCAAACCACGACAAACAGCGCGGAGGACTTCATCCGCTTGCCCGTACCTGCCAGGGCGGCTCAGGTGCCCGCCCTGACCATTCGCATCGACCTGCCTGGCGGTATCGTTGTGCACTGGCCGGCGCATGAGATGGCCGACTCAGTGGTCTGGCTCAAGGCGCTGATGGCATGATCCGTCTGGATGAGATCTGGCTGTCACGTGAACCATTGGACATGCGTTCGGGGCCGGATACCACGCTGGCGCGCGTGGTTCGCTCGTTTGGCGAAGCCCGGCCACACTGCGCCTATGTGTTCGCCAACAAGCGCGCCAACCGCATGAAGGTGCTGGTGCATGACGGCTACGGGATCTGGCTGGCGTCACGCCGCCTGCACCAGGGCAGGTTCGTATGGAGTGCGCTGCGCGAGGGCAGTGCGGTTGCGCTGGACGCCCAACAGCTCCAGGCCCTGGTGGTCGGGTTGCCGTGGCAATACGCCAGAGCGGATCATACGATCAAACACCTGTAACGCCGTTCATATCGAATAAGCCCCGTCCATACAACCAAAGAGAAATCGCCAAGAATCGTTCACTCTGGCACAGTATCCGGAATGAACAAGTCGTCCGATCTCAGTCAACTCTCAATCGACCAACTGCGCACGCTGGTAGAACAGCAAGTACAGGCGTTGGCCCAAAAAGAGGAGATTATTGCCCAGCGCAATGAAACCATCACTCAACACCGGGCGGAGATCGTCCAGCGGGACGAAGCCATTAAACGCTACCGCATCCGCGAAGAGCAGATGAGCCATGAGATCGCACTGCTGCGCCGCCATCGCTATGGTAAAAGCAGCGAGGGCCTCGACAAGCACCAGTTGAGTCTGTTGCAGGAGCTGATCGACGAAGATACCGCCGCGATAGAGACCGAACTGGAAAAGGCCTCGGTTAAAGATCGCGCGAAGGCCGATAAACAAACACCCAAACGTCAGCCGCTGCCGCCGCAACTGCCGCGCACCGAGATCCACCACGAACCCGAATCAACCACCTGCACCTGTGGCTGTGCGATGACGCGCATCGGTGAAGATGTCAGCGAAAAGCTGGATTATCAGCCGGGGACCTTCAGCGTCGAGCGCCACATCCGCGGCAAGTGGGCCTGCTCATCCTGTGAAAGCCTGATCCAGGCGCCGGTCGCGCCGCACATCATCGACAAGGGCATTCCCACCACTAACCTGCTCGCGCAGGTGCTGATCTCGAAGTATGCCGATCACCTGCCGCTGTATCGTCAGCAACAGATCTATGCCCGTGCTGGCGTGGAGGTGCCGCGTTCAACCCTGGCCGATTGGGTCGGCCGCTGCGGTGTCGAACTGACCCCACTGGTCGAGCGGTTGCGCGAGGTACTCAAACAACAGGCCGTCTTGCATGCGGACGAAACCCCGGTCGCCATGCTCGCGCCCGGTAAGAAACGCACCCACACGGCCTATGTCTGGGCCTATGCGGCCACCCGTTTTGCCGATATCCAGGGCGTGGTCTACGACTTCCGGCCCAGCCGTGCCGGTCAGGCGGCCAGAGACTTCCTCGAAGGCTGGAAAGGCAAATTGGTGTGCGATGATTACAGCGGCTACAAGGCCGGCTTTGAAGAAGGCATGATCGAGATCGGCTGCATGGCCCATGCGCGGCGCAAGTTCCACGATCTCCACGTCGCCAATCAGAGTCCCATCGCTGAAAAGGCGCTAAGTTACATCACGTTGCTCTACGACATTGAGCGTGAAGCCGCCAGGTTCAACCACCCGGCACGTCAACAACTCAGGCAAGACAAGGCCAAACCCATCCTCGACAAGCTCCGGCAATGGCTGATCGGCCAGCGTGAACAGGTCACCAATGGCACGAGTACCGCGAAAGCGATCGATTACAGTCTCAAGCGTTGGGAGGCTTTGACCCGTTATGTCGATGACGGGCAGGTACCCATCGATAATAACTGGGTGGAAAACCAGATCCGGCCGTGGGCGCTGGGTCGTTCCAACTGGCTGTTCGCCGGATCACTGCGCAGTGGTCAGCGTGCCGCCAATATCATGAGTCTGATCCAATCGGCCAAGATCAACGGCCTTGATCCGCAGGCCTATCTGAAGGATGTGATGGAGCGCCTGCCAACGATCAAATACTCGACCTTGGATCTGCTGTTACCGCATAAATGGAAACCCAACAATACGGGATGACCGGCCCGTTACTACCCGAAAGCAGGCATTAACGTTCAGCTTTGAGGGGTACGGAAAAGGACGGCGTTTAGCTTGATTATTATTTAAATTGTACCTGACCCCATTTATTTTGTCCTGAATTCCTGCGTGGATGAGCGACCAGTATGCTGCCGGGCGGACTTTAAGCAATGGGGTGATTACCCTAAATGCTGGTTATGGGTATCGATGGCTGCTATCGATCCGAAGCTGGGATATAAATCTGAAACCTTAATGGCTGTAGCTGCGACATAGCTGGCATTCGTGATTCTGGCATTTGAGGGACCGGAATAGGCTGGTCTCGACCCCCTGCTGACATTGGGCTAACGCAAAAAAGAGCGCTGTCTGTTCAGGGACTGCCACACCCCAAACCTGTCATTTGTCTTTTTGTTAAATCCGGCAGCCCGCTTTGAGCGCCTCTGTGTTCGAACGGATTAGATTTAGAAGAAACCAATCACGCCCGGCATTGCAATTAAAACAATTGCGCTCACCAAGGCTCAGCGAATCACCGGAGTCGCTTTCACATCTTCTGTTTGATCGGGGTAAAACTTTGGTGGCGAGAACGGGGTGACCAACCAGGCCGGATTTCCTTCATCATCAAAAGACGGATTTTCTTTCGCCATTTCCATTCCAGGAGGTCATTCGCACCATGCCCCGATCAGGGAATGATTTTGACGATCTTTTCGACCAGATCGTCCTGCGTGATCCCTGCCGAAAACTTGGTAATAAAGCGTCCATCCGGACCCATGAAAAACAGGCTGGCGCTGTGATTTACTGCGTATCCCTCGGGGTTGGAAAGATCAGCGGAATATTTCTCGAATTTAACCTTGTATTGCTGGGCCACCCGTTTGATCATTTCGTCGGAACCGGTCAAACCGACCAGGCGGGGGTGAAAATACTTCACGTATTCAGCCATCACGGCAACGGTATCTCGCTCGGGATCAACGGTAATGAATATCGGCTGGATCTGTTGCGCTCGCTTACCCAGGTCTCGCATGGCCTGGGCCACGACTGTGAGGCTGGTCGGACAAATATCGGGGCAATGCGTATACCCGAAAAAAACTAACGAGTATTGTCCCCGCATATCACTTTCCCTGAACACATTCCCCTGGTGATCTTGGAGCAGAAAACGTCCGCCTACCCCTCCAGCAATCGAGACATCGTCGCTGGCGGCTTGTGTTTCGATTGTTTTGCCAGATCCCATTTCTGCTTTCAGACAGTTTTTTATAACGCGGGTGTTGTATTCCATCAGTTGCAGGTAGAGCTCAATTCCAGGTTCGAACTGCCCCCCCAATACATCAAGCTCCCCCTGTTTGATGTGCTGGTTCAACGTCAAAAGTTCCAGATTATCCGCCGGCATGCTTCGATCGAAGAGCAGGCACGATGCTTGTCCACTATCGATCAGGCCACGTACCTGCAACAGCCTGGCAGCCTCAATCTGATCCCATGGGGTTTCTACTACACGACCCAGGGTCTTTAACGCATAGGCCTGCTCAAAGTATTGCAGCGAATCAAAATACGAGACTGCCAGCCCCGCTTTAACGCCTCGATAGCCGTACTCATACTTACGATCAATACGCAGCAGGGGTTTCAGCATGGCGAGCCGGTTACGTGTGTACACATGTGCGCGCGCAGGATCAGCATCCACCAGGGTTTGTGTCAATTCATCGAGCACAATGAGGATATTCCGATCGTCCATCCAGAAGTAAGGATCGCGCAGTTCATCATTATTCCGCGCAGGAAGAATCTTCATTCCCGGGCTGGACAATAACTCGATGACCTTGCTTCGCGGCAGCTCGTCAATCAACGGAACAAGTGAGCGCTCTAGCTCAGCACCAACCCAGAATACGAGCGAAGCACGAGCTAGAAGGTTCCTGTCTTTTTCATCCGGTTCAAAATTGAATGGCGTCTTTTGCCCGTCGATTAACAGCAATGGCGGCGACATCCCCTGCATCAGCCCGGCAAGCAGGGAATGCACCGGGCGAATGCTTACAACAACAGTGAAATCGTTCGCTGCCAAGGTCACCGAGCTGCATATCAACCACAATGACAAGACCGCTCCGATCGAAATCCGTCGACATCTGCCTCCGTTCATTGGAAAGCCATCTCCAGTTTCAAAATTGCATTATCAAGCCTGGCAGAGAATTCATTGACCGGCCCACAGATACCATCGTGCTGCATAAATGCCATAAAGGACTTGTTTGTCTCCTGTTCAAACCACTGCCCAAGCGCTCTTTGTTTTGGCAGAATCTGGATCAGCGAAATCTTAATTCGCTGCACTTCATCGAAATGGCGACATTGCAGGGCGATACCGTTTAGTCCGGCCACTTCGGAAATTGCCGCCAGCTGCTTATCCGTTGCGGCCTGCGCCAACGATACTCCGGGGATCGAAGACAATATCAAGGTCAGAAAAACTATATTTGAATTCATGTCAGGATTACCGATTTGTCTCAGTTAAAAGTAGTCGTTTGTTGCATTAAGATAGCCGGGAATACCTAATTCGTTCATAGATCCCGGCTGTGGCCACAGCGACCCCCAAAATGCCAGATCATGGCCAATCAGGTTAACCCGATATTCGTCATCAGCTATTTGATATTGATCAAGGGCGTAGCCGTTTTCTACAGTACTATAATCAAGCGACAATCCGGAACCGTATTCCATGAGCGTAAATCTTTTCCGAACATTAGCCATTCTCGGCAGCCTGCATTGCTCTCCAGTGCTGGCGTTTGATTATGATCCCGGCATCGGTGAAGAGATAAACGAGGTATGCGCCGGCTGCCACGGAGAATTCGGGCAAGGTGGAAAAGACGGAGAGTACCCCCGTCTGGCCAGGATGCCCGCAAATTTCATCATCAGACAACTGGAACTGTTCCGTGCACGCGAGCGGCCCAATATAGCGATGATCGAGTACGTCGATCACCGCCAGATGCCAGACGAGGACATCTATCAAATTGCGCATTATCTGGCCGCCACCAAGCTCAACACCCGCCTGCCACCCGTGGACGAAAACGCTGCCGACTTCGACGCCTACCAACGTCTGCTGGAATCCAAGAAACTAATGCAGATACCCCGCAGCGAGGGTGACGTCGATCTGGGCCAGAAAATGTACCGCAAGGAATGTGCCAGTTGTCATGGTCGCGATGGTTATGGCGATATCGACGAATCCGTTCCTCTGCTTGCCGGTCAGTACACCAATTATCTGTGGCGACAGGTGAAGAAACTCAGGCAAAAGATTCGCATCCATGATCTAGACGATCCAGCGACGGAGTTGCTGGACGAATTCAGTGATGACCAGATTAGGGATATCTTCGCCTGGCTGTCGATCGCCGACGATTGATTTTTGCATTTAGGCAAATCCATGCAAAATCAGGGTAAATCACTGCGCCGAAAAAGCGTATAACCCAACCCGGCACACAGGCTGCCGAACAGCATCGGGTAGATCACCGCGAAGGCGATGTAGCCGCCCTCGCTGAAGCGGTCAAGAATGAGATAGGCGGTCGGTCCCAACAGCACTAGTTGGGGATCGAACAGCATCATGGTGGCGGTGCGGAACACCTGCATAGGGTTGGCCAGCGCCAGCGCAACCGCAGTATCGGGCGACAGGTTCCCGCGTATAAGTACACCGAGCAAAATCAGGTCCAGAAACAGCAGTAGCAACAACCACACCAGGAAGGCCGCGCCCTGGGCAACGTCGGACGAACGCGCCAGCGTCGAGATCAGCATGCCTATGCCCAGAAAACACCAGGTCAGCGCCATCAACAGCGCCGAATAGTAGCCGAACAGGCGCCACGGCACTTCGCCACCTTTAATCACGCCCCACAGCACGGCGCCGACCATTGCCAGTAATACCGGCAGGAATACGACCAGGAAACGCCCGATGAAACGCCCCCAGAACCAGGCCGCCAGCGAGATAGGTAATGACAGCATGTACTCGAATACGCCTGCCTCGCGGTCACCGGCCACCGAGCGCACCGTGGTGATCAGCACGAACACCGGCAGAATCGCCATCGATAGCTGAATGTAGGTAACTAGAAGGCGCGACAGGCCTGTAAAGCCCATCACTCGCGAATCGGACAGACCAAAGGCGAACAGCACAACCACTATGCCACCGAACACCAATGAGTAGATCAGAAACCAGCGAGCGCGCAGCGATTCGATCATGTCGGCATGCGCGGTCAGCAACAGGTGCTTCATGGACGGTCACCCCGGATATCGATCGGCGGCGGTTCGGGCGTACCCTGCACCGGGTGATGATGGTCATGCCCGCCAAGCCGGCTATGGCTCTTTTCCACGGCCATGATCTGGTCAACCGCCTGAGTAAAATTCATACCCCTGGCATCGGCCATGGCCTGTGCGCCAAGACCATAGGCCATGGGCGTCGCGTTGCGCGGTACGAACGTGGCCACGCGCGCGTCGAGCCATTCGCCACTGGCATGATCGGCAACCCAGATCTCGGTGCGCGGATCATCTTTCCACTGTGAATCCTGCAGCCACACCACGGCACAGCCGAAATCATCGAAGCTCAGTAACCGCGAGCGTTCGCCTGCCGGAAAATAGCGCAGCTGGGCGGCATACTGGCGGTCGCTCAACACCATGCGGCAACGCTCGCAGGTATCTCGGTCCCAGCGCACCGCTGTGGGGCCGCTGAGTGGCGCATCGTTGCACGCGGCGATCAGCGCCAGTGCAGCCAGTACGGCCGTTCTAAGCCACGTCTTCATAGTTCGATGCCCCCTTCAATTCACCCATCTGCAGGCCGGCCAGCAACCCGGCGTAACGAGAGATCATGCCCAGAAAACGCAGGCGGTCGGGACCGGCGACAACGCCCTCCCACACCAACAGCTCCTGCACCGGCTGGAAGCCCCACTCGCCGAGCGCGTGGGCGAAAGCCTGCTCCTCACTGACCAGGGTCACCCGGCAGTGCAAGCGGCTGGCCATGTCGACCAGCTCGGCCACCTCGTCATCCAGCACGATGTGGCCCTGGTCCATCTCGACCACGCGGTTGACCAGCGACGCAACCTCATCGAGGCGGTGGCTGGAGATCAGCATGGCGGTATCATCCTGCTTGTACGCCAGTAACTGGAACAGGATGTGCCGCGCCGCCGGGTCGAGATTGGCGGCCGGCTCGTCCATGATCAACAGGTCACTGTCACGACCCAGTGCGATTGCGATCAACAGCTTCTGCTTCTGCCCGCCCGACAGCTTGACGAAGGGCTGGTGGTGAAAGCGCTGCGAATCGAAGCCCAGCTCGGTGGCCACCTCGATCATGCGCGCCGGATCGGCGTTGCACAGGCTGGCAGCAAAGGCCACTAGCTGACCGACCGGCATGCGCAGTGGGGGCGGCAGTTGTGGCACAAAGCCGATGCGCGACAGCACCTGCTGACGCCGCTGGCGGGGATTGAGGCCACCAATCAGTACCTGGCCCGTGCAGTGGTATTCGCCGAGCAGGCAGCGGATCAGGGTGGTCTTGCCAGCGCCATTGGAACCGACCAGCGCGATACGCTGACCACGTTCGATGTTCATGTCTATGCCCTTAAGCACATCATGGCCGCGAAAGCGCTTGACGACGCCAGCCAATCGGACCATCGCCCCCTGTCCAGCAGTCATGAGAAGCGATCCAACCACTTGATCGTGAAGTTCAGCGAACCGGTAGGGCATATGTCCACGCACATGCCGCAGCGGGTACAGTCGGATGTGACGTCCTGATTGATATCGTGCGCGCGGTTGCGGATGGTCATGTCAAGCACGTGCGGCACCTCGCAGATCTTGCGGCAATCACCCTCGTGATGACAGGCCTCGGCGTTGTAGGACACGCGTAGCGGCGATAGTGCACCGACTATGCCATAGGTCACTCCGATCGGGCACACGTAACGGCACCAGGCGCGGCGCGACACGAATATCTCGAACAACAGCAGCACACCAACCCAGATCAGCGCCACGCCGGGCCCGTAGATCAGTGCGCGGCTCAGAATCCCGGTCGGCGAGATGGTCTCGAACACGGTATAGCCGGTCGCCAGCGCCAACAGCGCGAAGATCACGTAGAACACGCTGCGCGTCTTGCGGTTGAAGCTACGGTCCCTGACCAGGTTGCGCCCGGCCAGCCACAGGTGCAGCGATTCGGCCCATTCGGCCAGCAGGTGGTAGGGGCACACCCACGAGCAGAAGGTGCGGCCGCCCAGCAACAGCCACATCACGAACACCGTAATGGTGCCTATAACCAGGTTGAGCACCACGTGCTTGAAGGCCAGCATAACCTGCAGCGCAGAATTGAGGTCGGCAAAATGAAAACCGATAAAGCGCGAGGCGGTCATTGCACCTTCCAGCAATTGCACGTCGAATTTGTAGGACAGCAGAAACAGCAGATTGACGGCCAGCAGCGTTAGCCAGCGGCGGCGTTTCCATTTTTGGAAGAACACCCCGTGGTGCTCCTCACGTGCGGCCTCTAGGTCCGCCTTGTTGAGCGCGCCAACCTTGCCCTGGTAAATGGCCTTCAGTTCCTCAGGCTGCTCGTGTTTGGGAATACGCCGCGGCGCGTTACCGAAAACCTGTGACAGAGATTCAATCAAGTACTTCATGTGTTAGCCCCAGTTGGTAACCTGGTCTATATCCACCACGATGGCTGCTTCTTGCACCGGGCAGATCATCTCGCACACGCCACAGCCAACACAGCCATCCAGTACCACCGGACTCATACGCATGACACCATCACCACGGTCCAGCGGACGCAGTTCGATCGCGTGTTGGGGGGGGCATTCGTTGCCGTGCTGCTCCGCCACCCGGTCGAGCCGACCTAAAGCGCGCGCTTCGGCACGTTTTATCTCCTTATCGACGCACTCGGTGATACGGATCTCGATCGGGCACTGGCGCACGCACAGGTCGCACAGCGCCAGGTCATAAGGATGTTCAGCCACCGCAATCGGCGTCCAGCGATCGATCTCCTGATAGCGCAACCGGCCGTTGAAAGCGGGGCCGCGCGCCAGGCCCTTGAAGCCACGGCCCTGCACCGCAAGGCAGGTTTCGGGCCGAGCCAGGCGGGCAAAGCCCATGCGCACATCAGCTGGGTAGTTGAGCTCGTGGGTCAGAGCACCGGTCGGACAGGCCAGCACGCATTGCAGGCCGTCGCAGGAGAAATCACAGGCCTGGGCACGCGCCTCGATGTAGGGCACGCCGATGCCGGCGCCGTCATCCAGATCGGCCAGGCGGATGGCGTTGACCGGGCACACCTGCACGCACTGACCGCACTTGATGCAGGAGGCCAGGAACTGCTGCTCGTCGAGCAGATCCTTGAGCGCACCCGGTGGACGCAAGCGCGCTGTCGTGCCACGCGCGACCGGGACCAGCCCGGCCAGGGCGATGCTCACGACACCAACCGTGAGTGCCGCCGAGCGCAGAAACTCGCGCCGCGCGCGGGCCTTGCGCGAGTTGTCGACCGGCCTCGCGGCTTTGCCGTCTTCGCTCATGATTCGATGTCTCTCGACGGCTGCTTGCCCGACATCAACGGACGCTCGTCACGTACCAGCATGCTGGGCGTGGTGAACGGTGCCAGCCGCTCAAGAAAATCGATCAGCGACATCACCGGCGTGCCCTTGAGGAAGCGCGCCGGCGGTACGTCCATCCAGATGCGGTCAGCATAGCCGTACAATTCGTATGGCGTATCCCCGATGCCATCCTGATCCAGGTCGAAGCCCTCGTAATCGTCCCAGTAGTTTCCCTTCCATACGTTGCGGTTGGCGGTCTTGCCGCCGGCCACGGCGATCTGGGTCTGGTTGCCCTTGAACACGTTGCGCTCGAACTCGTTGCCAGTCCAGTCGTTGAGAAAATTCACCCCGATATTGGTGAACGCGACAACATTATCGTGAATATAGTTGGTGGACTCGGGATCGAAAGGCGAGACATCCACATACATGCCGGTGGCGCAATACAGGATGTGATTGCCCTTGATGGTCACGCCCGAGGTTTCCTTAAAGCCTATGCCCATGCCAGTCGGACCATTGGCATAGGCGATGTAATTGTTACGCACCACCACACCATCGCTGTACATCAGGAAGATACCGACCGAGTTGTTTTCGTAGTGGTTGGAGTCAACATCGTTGAAGCGCGAGTACATGAAGTGCAGCGAATAACGCCCGTTGCGCGCATCGTTGCGCGCGATCAAGTTATCCGCCGAGTACCAGACCACCATATCGCGGCTATCGCGAATAACATTATCGGTGATCTTGTTATTGAAACTGTACCAGAGTCGTACCGCATCGCCGCGCACGCCGAGTTCTACCGGCTTGGATGAAATTCGGTTGCGACGAATCACGTTGTGATCAGACTGTTGCAGATCGATGCCAAACAGGGTGTTGTCGATGACATTATCCTTGATGACGTTGAACTTGCCGCGGACCTGAACCCCGGCATCAATGTCGTTGTGTGATTCGCCCGAGTTGGTCAGATGCAGATTCCTGATCACCGATCCGTCGGTATCGAGATAAATGACGGAACCTTTCCCGCCGCCATCAATGGTGACCTGGCCCTTGCCATCTATCGTCAGCGGAAAATCCAGGATCACCGGCCCCGAATAAATACCGGGTGGTGGAACTAGCGTCGAATTCTTTTCAGCGGCATCGACGAGAGCCTGAAAAGGGGGGTGCTCCGCTGCAGCGCTTATCGATGGCGCCAACAGCAGAAGCAGAAAGGCGATTCCGTACGGCATGGCTACCGCAAGTCTGCCTTGAACTGCTTGCGCCGCAGCAGCGCGGCCAGCGATAGCACCACGAACAGCAGCAACATCAGGAAGAATCCACGATCCGGGTAGGAGTGCGTGGCGAACTGGGCAACCTTGCCATCGCCGAACACCGTGGGCATGAATGGCTTGACGGTGAATGCACCCATGTCGTTCAAGGTATGGCCATACCACCATAACCAGGCCGAGTATTCGATGATAAAAAACAGCGGCAGTGCCATGGGTACCAACACCAGTAGCCAGTAGAACAGACCGCCACTTTTCCCCGCCCCCACAACCAGGACCAACATGGCGCCAAGCAGGCCCCAGAAAACAACATGGATAGCGAACTCAAGGGTGCTGACCATAGGGATGATTTCGTCCTGGTTATTGAAATACCGTCCCAGGCTCTTGGCGTAGTGCCAGGACATCACCTGGAATGTACTGCCGTTCCACGGTTCCAGGCGATCAGATTTAGCCTGATCGATATCATAGGTCACCTTGAGCTGACCGATGATCTGTTGCTTGTCGGTCAAAGACTGTTTCTGCTTTTTGTTCTGTTCCAGTTCCGAAGGCAGTATCACTTCGACGCCCGAATCCTCCAGCGACTTTTTCAGGACACCAGTAATACCGCCGATGACAATTTCCGGTTCCGCGCTGGTTTTATCCCCGGTATCCTGATCCAGGGCGGCCATCATAGCCTCGACGTAGCCCTCGTTTTGCAACGCAAAACCGTCTTCGGCGTATATCGCCATGTACATCCACAACGCGATTGTTGCGAACCCGACCCCAAGTATCGTCTGGCGAATTGCTGGTCGTGTACACATGAAGCCCAGCAGCATGACTGCAAGAAAGCTCATCAGAAACTGGCCAAAGCCTTTTTCCACGGAACCGCCTGCGGCGATGGGATACATGCCGACATAGTGGTTAATCGTATCCATCTCATGCACGCAGTCCAGCGCTTCATCCTCCTGGATTTCTTCCTTTTCCTGCTTCCTGCAACCATTGAAGACTCCGTTGATGTGGAACTGGATACGCACGCCATCGGGAAAGGACTCCACCGGGTAATTGGGCGCGGTCAATGATACCCACCAAATCGGCGAATAGAAAATAACCCCCAGCAACCCAATGCCGATCAGGGAAAGAATACCCACTTTCAGGGTTTGCGGATTGAATGAATCGACGCTCATAACTAACCGAACAGGATGTGTTTTACAGGGGAATTGAGCCCCTGCCAAAGCAAGGGCTCAGTCGACATTAATTGTAGTCAGGGTTTATCCAGTTCGCCGAGGGCGCGAGGTCCTTGGGATCGACCGGTTGCTGGGTCACCCAGTTGATAACCATTTGCATATCCTTGTCGGAGAATCGTTTGATCTGATCAACCATGTCGGGATTAGCATTACGCCGCTTGCCATCGCGAATCCACTCGAACTGACGCACCATGTATTTGTAATGCTGCCCCTCGATGCGCGGATAGTATTTGTCTGCATTGCCCTCGCCGTGCTCGCCGTGGCATTTGACACAGTTGTCCTTGTACAGTTGCTCGCCCTGAGCATACTCTGGCGTACCTTTCGGCCAGGGCCCCTTGCCCCATTCCGGGTTCATAGGCAGGGTGGCGATATAGGCGGTAACATCGGCCAGCGCCTGTTCGTCACCAATCGACTCCGGCAGCGCGAACGGATACATGGTCGGGTTGTCCCGGTTCAGGGCGCGGATATCCGCCAGTTGTTTTATCAGTACCTCGCGGTGCTGACCGGCCAATTGGGGGAAAGTACCGTCCGGTCGGCCCCAGCCCTCCAGCAGGTGACATGCGGAGCACACTTCGTAAACCTCGATACCGTTTTGACGGTCTGGCTCAAGCAGCATCGCTCTCGACTTTTCACCGCCTTCAGTATTCCATTCAACCGATTTGTCAGCTGCCAGAACACCATTTGTGGATCCCAGGAAAACACCCAGGAAGATTATCTGTATTACTGTTTTCAGTTTCATAACATTAAACTCTTTTCGTCGGCCCCGCAGTGCAGGGCGTTGATCGTTGATGGAAAATTCACTGACCTGTCTTTGCAGTATTATATAAGTCGTTACTAATATGCTTGATCAAAATCAATTCTCGCAAATTCCCGCTCAGTTGAGGGTCGCCAGCCAGTTGGCAATCTCACGCATTTCGGCGTCGTTGACGAGGCCCATGACGCCTTGCATCGCCGCCGATTGCCCATTGGCACGCACACCGGATTTGATGTCCTTCATCTGGTTGAAGGCATAATCGGCACTCTGTCCCGCCAACCTTGGATAGGTTGGCAGCAAAGGCGTTTTGGCATCTTTGCCATGGCATGACCAACAGGTTTTTGATTTGTACAAAGCCGCTCCGTCTGCCTGCGCGATTCCACTCAGGGACAAGCAACATAACAGGCCAGTCAGCAACATCGAAGATTTTGATAAGTTCATAATTCCACCTTGTTTTGTACGGATTTAAACAGTCTGAACGAATCAGGGGGGCCTGAAGGCCCCCCTTGATCCTGTGCAGATTTCAGTTCAACAACTAACTCACTTGGTTTTGACCTTCACCGCGCCATGCTCTTCGAGGAAGGTCTTGGCGCGCAGCCCGAGGTCTGCGGTCTTTACCTGGTACTGCCAGTGCTGCCCGGCCCAAAGAGTTGCGTTCTGAAAGTCACCCTTGGCGGCAAAGGCTTCCGCCTTCTTCTTTGCCTCCTCGGCGAAACCCAGCTGATCGGTGGCGTCCTCCACCAGTGCGACCACTTCTGGAAAGTCCTTGTAGTTATGGCTGGTGATGAAGGCCACCACCGAGTCTATAACCGCCTGGGTATCGATATTGGTCTTAACCTGTTTGTCGTAGTCGGCCTGTGTATACGATTCACCTTCCTGGATTTTACCGGCCTTGGCCTGGTAACCCTTCGGCTTGACCAGCAGGTAACCCTGCATCTCCAGGTGCAGCGCGGAGCAGAACTCGGTGCAGTAGTAGGGATAGACGCCGGCCTTGTCGGCGACGAAAGTGGCTGACGCGGTCTTGCCGGGTTCAATCGATAACTGGACGTTCTCGTTGTATACCGCGAAACCGTGCACCTCGTCCTCCGCGCGCTCCAGATTTGTCAGGTGCAGCGATACCGTCTCACCTTCTTCGACCTCAATGATCTCCGGCGTGATATGTGAGCGGATTACGGTGCCATAGACATGCACCAAGCCGTCCTTACGTTCTACTTTCTCACGACCGGCGCGTGTTTTGTAGGGTGAACGCTGGTCGCCACGGCTGTCCCAACCCGACTTGTAACGCACCACCGGCTTCAGCTTGTCGGCCTTGATGGCGACCGCGTAATGCGGCTCGCCCAACGGCAGTGGCATGTCGTACAGCAGCTGCATCTTGTCGCCGCTGATGTCGATCAGCTGGTGGTTCTGCGGGTGCAGCGGGCCGACCGGGTTGAAGCGGTCTATGGCCAGCTTGTTCAGCGCGACCAGGTACTTGCCGTCGGGGCTCACCGAATCACCTTCCATGGTCATCAGGTGGCCGATGTTGTAATGGATGTGAATCTGGTCAACCACCTTGCCCTGGCAATAGTCCCACTTGGTGACCATCGAGTCGACGTAGATCGAGGTGTACACCATGCACTGCTTGGAATCGTACTGGGTATGCAGCGGGCCGAGTCCGACCTGGACCTGCTTGTGCAGCGCGTCCTTCATGGCAATGATCGGAATACCGTAAGGGTCCTTGCCCTCGAACTTGTTGTTCTTGATTGCATTCTGGATCTTCTCCCAGCTATAGACCCAGGCGTGGCTGTCGAGCTTGCCGGACACGATGATGTGGGTGCCATCGGGGCTAACGTCGACGCCATGCGGGCTCTTCGGCTCCGGCACCAGGTACAACAGGCCTTCACTCACCGCCTGCTCCATTGGGATCAGGTAGGATCCGTTGACCTTTTTGACCTTGCCGGCAGCCACCAACTCGGCGGCCTTCTGCCAATTGGTGATATGCAGGAAGTCGGTATCCTTCTGCGAACAACCGGCCTCGAACGGGGGCCGTCCGCGTTCCACGCCACCCACGTAGCGCTCGGAACAGAACGAGTTGGTGAAACCCCAGCCCGCGCTGACCTTCTTGCCAGCATCGGAGAGATCCTGACTGTAGGGTGGCAGTTCAAAGGTGAAGGAGTTGGCTTCGTCGATGCGGCCTTTTTCGTTGTTGAACTTCCAGTAGGTCAGGCCGCCGCGGTATTGATCGTTGAATTCCTCCAGCGGTACAAAGCCGTCGCCCATCGGCGCGGCATATTGCGCCGCATCCATGACATACTCGGTGTTGGGAGTGACGAAGGCGCCGCCATGGGCCGATTTGAAGAACGGGTTGGCGACGATCTGCTTGGTTTCAAAATCGTGCAGATCAATAACCGCAATACGCGGGTTGGCCTTGTCGTTGATAAACAGCCAGCGTCCGTTGTATTCACCCTCGGTCTCGGAGATGGCCGGGTGGTGTGTATCACCGTAGGTAAGCCCTTCCGGATTGCCCATCGCCAGCACGGCCTTTGATTCATCGTCAAAGCCGTATCCCTGCCATGGCTCTGGTGTAAACACCGCAATATACTTGAGAATGCGCATTGACGGGATGCCATAAACGATCACTTGGCCGCTCTGACCACCCGAACTGAACACCATGTATTCGTCACGTCCGCCAGTAGGCGTATAGGTCTTGGCCGCTGCCAGGATATCTTTCTCCGTCAGGCCGCGGGCTTCCATGACATCCTTCAACGACTGTTCGGCGGCAGCCGTTGTCGCAATGCCAAGGCTCAACCCGGCGCTCACCAGGGCGATGCCGAGTTTTTTCAGTTTGGGGTTCATGTGTGCTCCTCCCGATTGGGTTGAATAATGGTTTCTGAACAGGTTGGAAACCGTGGCGGCATGGTGTGACCTGCGGCAATTTGTCACATTGATAAAAATCAAGCCTTCATACCCATCTAAGAATTAGATGATCTGAATCAACAAAGCTCCAATTGGTCGGGGAATCGAGCGAAAATGCGCTAAGCGATTTTCTCGATTAAGCTCGCCGGAGAATGACCTGGATGGACTCGGCAAGTTGCACAGCAACCCGCGGATAAAAGCGCTGGGAGTCAAAACTAAGGGCAGCATTTCCGGGCAGACACATCGTGGTCCGTTACCAGCAGTGGGGGTTTAGCGGCGGACGGGCACATCGGCAACCGGTTCATGCGGCGCGTACATGTTCCCGACAAACCCGCTGAACATCGGTCCCGCTCAAGGGCGCTTTGATCAGGTTACAGTAAAAACCACCATCTTCATCGACACCGTTATAGCGGCATGAGCGGCAGACCCCGAAGCTGCGAGAGCCGTTGGCCTGCTGTAGCCGTTCAAGCAGCAGGCCCAGACTGTCGCCCATCTGGCGGCGCGATTCTGACCCCACCACCTCCAGACCCTTGACGAAATTCGGCGCCGGCACAATGCCGGATAGCAGATGTTCCCCGGCCCCCGTTACCTTGAGGTGGGTCACTCGCTTGTCCGCTTCGTCTACCCGCCGCTCCAGCAACCCCTTGCGTTCAAGCACCTTCAGGGTCTGCGACACCGTCCCCTTGGTCTGCCCCAGATACTCGGCCACCCCCGTCGAGGTATCCGAAAAACGGTTACAGATCGACAGGTAGTGCAAGGCCTCCAGCTGCACCGGCAACAGGCCGGACGTGCTGCCCAACTGGCGGATTTCGTTTCGCAGCAGGTTTGCCAGTCGTTCGATGTAGTTGTGAATCTCTTTCGCGTCCATGCGGAAATAGTATCGACTAAAAACTATATTGGCAAGGCATCGAGCCAGCGCTATCGTAATTACAGTTTCGACTCGAAACTATATTTCTATGAGCTACAACGAGGTCTACGATGCAACTGGAGGTCTACAACACCTATGCCACACGCGGTGATAACGAAACGATGCATTTTGACGTACTGATGCCCCAGGGCTCATCTGAGGCGGAGGCCCGGCTAAACGCGGCCACCTGGCTGCGGCAGATTGGCGTGGTCGACCACCAGTTCAGGCTCGACAGCTGCAAGCTATGCCACGTCGAGCAAGCAACCCCCGAATATGCCCGGGATATTAAACAGCAGGGCTACGCCATCCTGCAGATGGAAGGCTGTCCTGCACCAATCTTTTAGAGGTTTACGATATGAAATTCATGAAACTGATCCTGGCTGGCGCCATGGCCTGCACTTTTACGCTCGATTCGATCGCGGCCGACGAGGTTCCCTACCCGACGGGATACCGCGACTGGACGCATGCCAAGAGCATGGTGATCCAGCCCGGACACGCGCTGGAGAATCCGTTTCAGGGAATCCATCATGTGTATGTCAACGATGCAGCAAGGCGCGGGATGCAATCAGGCCACTACGCGGACGGCGCCGTTTTTGTATTCGACCTGCTGAACTACGTCGAAGGCGGGAAAACCCTGCAGGAGGGTGAGCGTAAACTGATCGGGGTCATGCAACGCGATAGCGAGCGTTACAGCACAACGGGGGGCTGGGGATTCGAGGCCTTCCTCGGTGACAGTGACAGCAAGCGCATCGTAGAGGATGGTGGCGCCAGCTGTTTCAACTGCCACGAACAGAAAAAGGACGCCGGTTACGTGTTCACCCAGTACAGGCGATAAGCGTGCTCATGCCGGGTAATCTCAAGCCTTTTTAGGTCATCCACAAGGGGAACCCCGGTTGTGTCCCGGGGCTCCCCTTTGTTAAGCCGGGTGTTGCTCGGACGCCATCCGTTGCCCACCCTGGGCCACAGCCCTCAATGCCTGTGATGACCATCATCCACCTTAGCGCGCGGATCACTCACGCGGATCTGGTAGACATCATGACAGGCGATGCATTGGTTCATCAGCCTGCCCAACTGATCGAGGGTGAGATCAGGGTCAGCCATTGATTCGGCATCCGTGGCTATTTCATCGAACCCCAGATGCACCGCCTTACCCAGCTGCATGAATTCCCTCGGCAGCGCTCCCTTGAGATGCTCCCCTGCTGCGCGCGCCATGCTCATCCCAAGTGGGCGGGCCACCTGCGCGACCCGGGGCATATCATTGGTGGAAAGCGCCTGCACTATACCCTGCACACCGGACAGCAGCGCACGCATCTCGGCGAGCACATGCGCGCGCTGGATCTCGGATAACGCTAGACGTTGCCGTGGATCGGGTTCAGCAAACGCCGCCGAGACGAACAACGACATGCCAAGAATGAGACTGATGGTGTTTTTCATGGAAGGCTCCAGATTGATAGATCATTTACGGGTTGGTAATTTTGCCGCTGATAAGGCAACACCGGCAATTGCATGCGCATTAAACCGGGCTCAAGCGGACCGAGTTAACTGCACATAGAGTTTCGGCAGGTAACGTGGCATTTGCAGCGGATCGCGTATTACGATGAAGCCATTACTGCCGAACAGATGTGGCAGGTAATCATTGCCCTTGCAGTCAATCGTCACGCAAAACGGGCGCAAACCCATCCGTCGGGCCTCAATGATGGCATGTCGTGTGTCCTCGATGCCGTAACGACCCTCGTACTGATCGAGGTCGTTGGGCTTGCCGTCGCTCAGGATAAGCAGCAACTGGCGCGCTGCGGGGCGTTGCCGCAGTTGCGCCATGGCATAGCGGATACCCGCGCCGAGACGGGTATAGTAACCGGGCTTGATACTGGCGATGCGGCCTCGCACGCGCGCGTTGTAGGCTTCATCGAAGCCCTTGATGCGATGTACCCGCACCGGGTCACGGCGGCGCGACGAAAACCCCGCCATGGCGAAGGCGTCACCCACCGCGTCGAGGGCTTCCGCAAACAGCCACAGGCTGTCGCGAATGACATCGATGACGCGTTCATGATCTGACACCCAGGTATCAGTGGACAGTGACAGATCGGCGAGCAGCAGGCAGGCAAGGTCGCGTTTACCCGGCCGGAGATCCCGGTAAAAACAATCGCCGTTGACCGCCAGTCCGGCATTCCGCTCGGCCATAAAGCGCTGGTAGGATTCCAGGTCAAACTCCTGACCATCGGCCTGATTGCGCAGCCAGCTACGTGCTGGCATCAGGCACTGTAGCTGTTTCTTGAGTTTGCGCGACGTTGACCTCAGGCGTCCCGGTAAGGCGATGGACTCCACTGCGCGCGCCTCCATCTCGATGATACGGCAATGTCCAGGCAGCAGTTCGCCCTTCTTCCAGTCCCACTCGGGTAACAACAATCCCGCGTTGAGTACACGGTCGTCCTCCGCCTCGGAGGGCAGGTCCAGATCGAATTTGAGGCGGATCCCGCTGGATTGACGCTGCCCTGACACAGCCAAGCGATCGAGATCACGCGCGACTTCCTCGGCGCGGGCCGCGTCATCCTCTTCCTCGTGACCGCGATCGACGTTGACGAACTCACCCCAAGTGAAGATATTCTCCATACGGACCGTAACCAGTCCGCGATGCTGCTCGGGCGTTTTGACGCGTTCCGCCTTGCGCCGTGCCATGTCCTCGGGCTCGAGACTTTCACCCGGTCGCGCGGCGGTTTGTTCTTCATTCCCAGTCGCTGTGGCTGCGGCGAGCAGGGGGCCTGGCTCGTACAACCACAGCGGTACGGGGAACGGGTCACGCCTTGCCGACGGCAATCGATCAACCGAACCTGGCACTGCCAGAGCGTCGCGTATAGCCTGTTCTCGCGCACGGTCCTCTGCCGGTAACGATGCCGGCAGCGGGCGCTGCGCCAGATGCGCACTCAGCAGGCGCTCATAACGCGTGGCCAGCCCCGGAAAATGCTGTAGCGCCAGCAGCGTGGCCAGTTGATTATGATTGATCCAGTGATCGAACCGGGCATCGACAATGCGCCGATGGTGCGCGGCCAGTGCGGCCAGCCAGAAATACAGATCACGATTGAGTGAAGTATGTTCGAAACAGGTAATACGCGCCGGCAGGCGCAGCGCGCGCTCGTCAAGGCTCGCGGCATCGATACGACGGCCGGACCCCGCTATACGCTGCAACCAGCCACGGCGCTGGTTCAGGGACCTCGCTTCGGCAATCTCCAGTGGCAGGCCCGCGTCTCCACCGAGCGCGCGAAAGTAAATGCCGAGCCCCTTGCGCAATTCGACCAGGCGAACCTCTGCCCCGGCATGGGCATCATCCGCCGCGTGGGTAATTATTCTGTGCCACAATGCGCCGACCTGTTCTTCCATCAGTGAAGCTGCTCCACACCCACCGGTGGTTCGGATTGGTGTTCGACCTTGGCGCCGTCGGCCCAGCTCAGCAGCGACGGTTTGCCCTCCGCTGCAACATGAACCTGGCAGGCACTGATGCACTCGGTGCACTGGGTGCACGCGAACATGTGCCGCTTGCGGTTGCGCGGCTTGAGACGCATCGGGCAGGCATTATCGCAGGCATTGTTACAGGATTTGCAGGCAGCGGAATGCTCACGTGCGAAATCGATCACCATGGCACGCCGGTTGGCCATCCATGCCAGGCTCTGGAAGAAGCCGACCGCGCAACCGAAGCGGCAAAAAAAATGCCGCGCCAATGTGAATTCGATGGTAAGCAAAAGCGTGGCAGCGGCGATGAACAGGAACTGGTTGCGTGTCAACGATGCATTGAACAGGTTGTAGTAGATTTCGAACGGAGGCAACAGGTAGGTGAGCAAGGCCACGGCCCATAACAAAGCAAAAAACAGGATCGCAAGCAGCGTCGGAATCCACCACCAGCGACGTGGTGTGATGATCGAGCCATCAGGCTGGCGTTCGGGTAACTTTTTGCGTTCCCACAGGCTGGGTTTGCCCGAGGCGCGCAGCATCATGGCGTTGATCAGCTCCAGCACCGAATAATGGGGACATAGCCAGCCGCAGTACAGGCGGCCATAACGCCAGGCCACACCGAGCAGCAGGGTGGCGAGCAGGGCCAGTGGCAGAAAACCGTATAAAAACAGGTTCATCACCGCTTGTGCCGCGTCGATCTCACCGTTCTGAAAAGCCACCAGCCCCAGGGTCCAGTGCTTCCCGAACAGATAGAAATGGTTTTGCTGCAGATCGAAGCGAAAGATATCGAACACCGGAGCCAGTACGAACAGGATGAAAAATCCGCTCTGGAACAGAAAACGTCGATGTTGCAGACGCGTGCGTTTCATCTGAAAAACGACCCGATCAGCGGGTAACACCACCGCTGCCCGGCCATGGCCTTGATCAGACCGATCATACCTAGAATGATCAGGGTGGAGTGCGCCGTGGTGAAATAGAGGATGACGATTACCCAGGTCCAGGGGCCGTCGTAGCCGCCCAGCCACAGGATCAGGCCGTTGCAGGCAACCAGAAGGATGCCCGCCCACAGGCTCGCGGACAGCGCCTGGCGCAGGTGGAAACGGGAAAAGTCGTCTGCGGAGCCCATGCGTCTGAGGTTAAGCAACAACAGCACGGCAAAGGCCAGAGCCGGCAGCAGCAACAGGTTGAGCAGGTACAGCACCTGCGCGGTCACAGCCAAACGCGTGTCCGGCTCGTTCTGCTCAGGCGAATGCGGCATCGACCACCTCCATCAGCGCGGCGATGGTTTCAGGTTCGTCCGACAGCGGCTCGACGAGCGCCGCGCGGCAGGCCGCCCGAGGCTCGAGCCCGTCCCGAATCAATGTCGCGCAATAGACCAAGAGCCGGGTCGAGGCGACCTCTTCGAGGTCATGATCCTTGAGCGCGCGCAGGCTGGCGGTGAGCTGAACAAGACGCTGGGCAAGGGACTCATTAATCCCGGTTTCGCCAAGCACAATCGCAATTTCGAGTTCCGGCGGTGGGAAATCGAAGGTTACGGCAACGAAACGCTGGCGCGTCGATGGCTTCATGCCCTTCAGTAGATTCTGGTAACCGGGGTTATAGGACACAACCAGCATGAAGCCAGGCGGCGCCTTCAGTATTTCACCGGTGCGTTCCAGCGGCAGAATTCGGCGGTCATCGGTCAATGGATGCAATACCACGGTGGTGTCCTTGCGCGCCTCCACCACCTCATCTAGGTAACAGATCGCGCCCTCGCGCACCGCGCGGGTGAGCGGGCCGTCATGCCATTCGGTGCCCTCGGCACTTATCAGGTGACGACCGACCAGGTCGGCGGCGGTCAGGTCATCATGGCAGGCAACGGTGTAGAGTTTTTGCGCCAGCCGCGCCGCCATGTACTGGATGAAACGTGACTTGCCACAACCGGTCGGTCCCTTGATCATCAGTGGCAAGCGGTTGCGAAAGGCATATTCGAACAGCTCAATCTCGTTGCCTTGCGGTTTGTAGAACGGCAAGGCTTGAGTTTCGATAACAGTTGCGGTTTTCATTTCCATCATTGTGTCCCAAGTAAAAAAGCCCAGGTTATCAGCGAACCGGGAATCGTCAGCCAGCCGATGACGAGCCAGCGCCAGCCGCTGCTCACCCTGTTAAGACCCATGTAGTAATCGCCGATCAACTGTCCCTTGAGCAGCGCAAACCCCAACACCAGCAGCGACAGCATCACGCCTCCTAGCCCGGCCGCGGCGACACTCCAGGTCAACAGGGTGAGACCCATCATCACGAGATAAACCCATGTGCAGGGCCGCAACGAAAACACCTGGCGCGACATGCCTTACCTCATGACATACACGAGCGGGAACAGGATCAACCACACCAGGTCAACCATGTGCCGATAACTGCCGCCGGTTTCCAAACCGGTCGTGTTGCTCGCTGAATAAGCGCCATTCCCCGCCTTCCACGCGTTAGCGGCAAGGATGATCATGCCCAGCACGACGTGCATGGCGTGAAAGAAGGTCAACGAGAAATAGAACATGTAGAACAGGTTGGTGCGCAGGTTGACGCCGTGATTGTAATGATGCGCGTACTCACCGAATTTAGTGACCACAAACAACCCGCCCATCATCAGCGCTGCGAGTAGCCAGCGCACGCACTGGGCACGTTTGTCCTCGCGCATGGCCGACAAGGCGCGAACGACGAAATAGCTGCTTGTGATCAGCGCCAGCGTATTGGCAAGCGCCAGATCTTGATCGAGCTGCAACTGCATCTCGTTGAACAGCACGACATGGTTGGCGCGGGTGAAGGCGTAAGAGGCGAAGAATATCGCGAATACCAATAGCTCGGCGGCAACGAAGATCCAGATCGCCAGATCGCCGGGCGGTGCGGAGGAGGCACGGGCGTATTTCATGAATGCGTGTTTGCCAGGAAAAACGGCGGGCATCGGCCAGATGCCGGGGCCCGCCAAAAAACCGACTGCACTGGGGATTATGCAGCCGCCTTGTCTTTGACCGTTGCTTCAGGCTCGTCCTGACCGACAAAGAAACTGACCACGTACAGCACCAGCCCGATCAGGAACACCACGCCGGCAACCTCACGCATCCAGTAGAACAGGGCAATCTGCTCCTGTGCCTGCATGAACGGGATGGGCGTCTCGGTATAGCGCTGCAACCAGGTCTGCAATACGCCCGCGCCGGTCAGGAACAGGGTGATGAACACCATGGAAATCGTCATCAGCCAGAACGACCACATCTCGACGACCTGGGACTTGTTGCTGTTGGCCGCGATTTTTCCGCGTAACAGCGGCATCGCATAGGAAATCATGGTCAGCACGATCATCACGTATGCGCCGTAGAACGCCATGTGGCCATGCGCTGCGGTGATCTGGGTGCCGTGGGTGTAGTAGTTGACCGGGGCCAAGGTGTGCATGAATCCCCACACACCGGCGCCCAGGAACGCCATCACTGCGGTACCCAGCGCCCACAGCACTGCGGCCTGGTTCGGATGATTACGGCGGCGCTTGTTGACCATGTTGAAGGCGAAGATGGTCATCATGAAGAACGGGATCGGCTCCATCGCCGAGAATACCGAACCCCACCAGGTCCAGTACTCGGGCGTACCGATCCAGTAGTAGTGGTGACCGGTGCCGATGATGCCGGTGATCAGGGTCATGGCGATGATGATGTATAGCCATTTTTCTATGACCTCGCGATCAACACCTGTGGTCTTGATCAGCACGAAGGCGAGGATCGAGCCGAGGATCAGTTCCCATACGCCTTCGACCCACAGGTGCACCACCCACCACCAGTAAAACTTGTCCTTGACCAGGTTATCCGGGTTGTAGAACGAAAACAGGAACAGCAGCGCAAGGCCGAGCAGTCCGATCAGCAGCACCAGGGTCACGGCTGTTTTCCGCCCCTTGAGAACCGTCATGCCGATGTTGAACAGAAAAGCCAGCGCGACGACGACGATGCCGATTTTGGTGATGGTTGGTTGTTCGAGGAATTCACGGCCCATGGTCGGAAGGATCGAGTTGCCGGTCATCTCGGCGAGACGCGCATAGGGTACCAGGAGGTAACCCAACACCGTCAGCGCACCGGCGACCAGAAATATCCAGAACATGGCCAAAGCCAACTTGGGGCTGTATAACTCGGTTTCACATTCTTCAGGCACCAAGTAATAGGCTGCCCCCATGAAACCGAACAGCAGCCACACGATGAGCAGGTTGGTGTGCACCATGCGCGCCACGTTGAACGGAATCTCGGGAAACAGGAAGTCACCGACAACGTATTGCAGGCCGATGATAAGACCAAACAGTATCTGGCCTATGAACAGTCCGATGGCGGCTATAAAATAGGGTTTGGCTATGGCTTGGGATTGGTAGGTCATGTTAAATCTCCTGTTAACCCTGGATGTTGGGTGGCCAATTGTTGGTATCGATCTCCGAGCTGTACTTGAGGAACTCGGCAATTGCGTCGAGCTCCTGTTCACTCAGATTGAACTGGGGCATACTTCTGCGCCCCGGGATACCTTCGACCGGACGGCTCTTAATGAAGGCAATGATGGCCTCCTTGCTATGACCGAAACGCTTGTACACGTTACCGAGTTCCGGCGCGAAATAGGCACCCTCACCGAGCAGGGTATGGCAACCGATGCAGTTGTTTTCCTCCCACACCTTTTTGCCCAGCGCCACCTGAGGCGTGATGGCGCCGCGATTGTCACGCTCGGGCAGTGCGGAATTCGTATCAAAGGTCAGCGCGAGGAACAGCAAAATGAAGAACATGCTGCCTCCATAGAAGATGTTTCGCGCCATGGACTTGGTAAAGGTCTCGGACATGGTTTCACCTGACGAGGGACTGGTTGATAGGCGCCGCTAAAATAGGTAATGTCGATTGAACTTGATTTGATATTTATCAATTTTTTTATCAATGACGGGGCAAGTTGATCCACCTCAATGGCCAACAGGGATAAACCGGGGCGGAGAGGATCATCCCGATCAATCAGTCCCCGGCGAAAAGGGGAGCGTGGGTCCAGATGTCTAACGGACGATACCGAAACGGTTAAGATGTAGAGCGAATAGATGGCATGAACGACAGTGATTCGACAGACACACATAAAACGGCCCTGAAACACGAGCTACGCAAAAACCCGTTGTTCCGTTTCCTGCAGGACCACCAACTCGATCGGTTGCTGCGCACCACGCGACGTCTGGAACTCAAGTCAGGGGATGTCGTATTCAATCAGGGGGTTGAAGCGACCTTTTTCTACCATGTCGTCAGCGGCCTGATAAAGCTGCACCGCCAGTCACCCGATGGCCAGGAGAAAATATTTCACCTTGCTCGCCCGGGCCGCGCCTTCGCCGAGGCACTGATATCTCGTCAGTACAACCAGTATCCCGTTACCGCCACTGCGGTTCAGAAATCAAGCGTAATCGCGATCAATATCCGCGACTACACAAACACGCTCGAATCATCGTTTGACACCAGCCTCGCGGTGATTACCGATCTCAGCCATCGCCTGCACGAACTGATCGCCGAAATCGACCAACTTAGCCTGCTATCCGGACGCAGCCGCCTGTCGACATATCTGTTGGACCACTACCTGCAAAAAGGCCCCAGCTTCATGCTTGAGGTGCCGAAAAAGGAGATTGCCTCGTTGCTGGCATTACAGCCTGAAACATTCTCTCGATTGCTCAAGGAGTTATGTGATGATGGTGTAATCGCTTCACAGGGCAAGGATATCACCATTTTGGACGACCAGTTATTACGCAAGAAAGCCGGCATTCTTTAGTTTTTTGGCCCAGAATCTAATGGTATTAACGTGCTTAAAAGATAACACCAGGGCATACGGGTTCCAAGCTACCGCAGCCCAGGAACCAATTGCGTGATTTTTTCAGAACGGCTGGACCTCGATCAGTTTCCATATTCATCATTTATTGGAAATGGATATTTCTTGTGATTGGAGTTTATTTACTTGCTACTGCGTTCGGGATTTTTAAGCGGAAGGCAGTCGCAAAATATTTGGCTTGGTCCGCGACTGTAATTCTCACCTGCTTTTGGATTCTAGGTTTGGTACTAAATACTTACTATGGATGGAAACAGTATGATGTGTATACCAATATTGTATCAGTGTTAACTGGGTTGGGAATAATCGGCCTTGCCTTCTTGCCCAGCTTTTATATAGCAAAGAAAGTAAACAATAAGTCGCTATAAACTTGATTACCTGATCAGCATGAAAAATTGCTCAATCCATCCAGCAGTATGAGCAGACTTTTCTGGTTTCGGTGTGCAGCCCATTCCAGCACGGTGTGAATTCTGGACTGGAATACGCAGTAATAGATCTAAAAATGAGTGTATGGTAGAAAAGCTGGTCGATTGAATGACTGCTCTGGAATGACCTCCCAATAATCATCGACTGACCGGCAACGGCAGAAAATGGCACATCACAGACGGACACCAAGGCATTCTGGGTCAGACAGAGAATGGCGGCTTTCCTGCCGATTGCTGGCATTGCCCTGGTCGAGCAGCCCGAATGCCAGTAGTTGCGACATAACTGGCATTCGCGGTTCAGGGATTTGAACTCACTGAATAGGCCGGTCTCGACCCGTTGTTGCCATTGAGAAACAATTGGCCGTCCATGCCGTAGCGCCGTTTATAGGCCTGGATGCGAACAGCGTCCAAACTGGCGCAGCCCAATGTTGTGGAGTAGTAGGCCGTCAATTTTCCGTTTGAATGCCCGGTAACAAAGTATATACTTGTGCGTATATACTTTTAGGCTTATTCATTATGCATGCAAAAATATTCAAATCCGGAAACAGTCAGGCCGTGCGTTTGCCCAGGGAGTTTCGTCTGGATGTATCCGAGGTCGAGATATTCCGGCGCGGTGATGAACTGGTGCTCCGGCCGATCGAACAGAATCTGGCGCGAGCATTTCAGGTTATGACCAGCATGCCGGATGACTTCATGAGCGAAGGGCGCGAGGACGAAGCCCCTCAGGAAAGAGAAGCGTTTTGATGCTCGAGTACATCCTCGATACCAACATCTGTATCTACATCATCAAGCAGAAACCGCAAAGCGTCCTCAAAAAATTCACCTCCCTGAAGCCTGGGACCGTCGCCATGTCGCTGATTACCCACGCGGAATTAATGTACGGCGCCGAACGAAGCCAGTCCCGGCAGGCATCGCACGATCGTCTCCAGGAGCTGACCACCCTGATCCCCGTTCTGTCCCTGGAAGCGACTGTCGCGGAACACTACGCCGACATCCGGGCCAGGCTGAGCCTTCAGGGTGCGTTGATCGGAAATAACGATCTATGGATCGCCGCGCATGCCCGCGCACTGGACAAGGTGCTGGTCACCAACAATCTGCGTGAGTTCGAGCGCGTGGAAGGCCTGCGACTGGAAAACTGGGTGGTGTAAACCCGATCGTCAGACAAAGTTTTCATGCATTTCCTTTGCATGATCTGACTATCTTTCCGATTCGGGTGAAGTGCAGGCCGAAGTACACACCCAGTTGCTGATAGGAATAGGCTCCGCTGGCATAGGCATTGACGATTGCTTTATCGCGGGTTCGACTGGTGTTTTCATAGGCGCTGAGCGACTTGGCGACAGGCCGTTTTTGTACCCGGGGAATCTGCACGTTATCGTGTTTTTGCTCAAAC
>JGI11705J14877_10000395_pt1 | contig 27755 bp, 23 predicted proteins | sample Etolaghawater15m_FD_14877 | JGI IMG/M metagenome (IMG submission 14877)
GGAAGATGCAGGCGAAGTTTTGCCGAGTACGGAATTCAGATCTTTGTAAAATCTGTGAAGCAATCGTAAAACCTAAGAAGCAATCCCATCAACCCCATAAATAATCGCTTTTATGTTGAATGAGCGTATACTTTCCATTCAAAATGAGCTGCAAATTGCAGAAATCGAATCGGAAGAGATGCTGGAGACTTTCCGACTTACCTATCTATCCAAAAATGGTGTAATTCAGGCACTGTTTAAAGAGATGGGCAGTGTTCCGCCAGAATCAAGGGCGGAGATGGGGCAGAAAATGAACGCTCTTAAGACGCTTGCACAGGAAAAGTTCCAGCAGGCAAAGTCGAAACTAGAGGGAGTTCAATCGGATTCATTCCGGGCTGCAGATGATATTTCGATCCCTGCTGACCCCACTCCTGCCGGTTCGCTTCATCCATTGAGTATTACGCATCGCGATATCAAGCAGATCTTTTACCGGTTGGGATTTACGATTGCAGATGGTCCGGAACTGGAGGACGATTTTCATAATTTTACGGCACTGAACTTCCCCCCGGATCATCCTGCGAGAGATATGCAGGATACATTTTTTGTGCGTAAATCGGAGCGACCTGATGAAGATGATCTGGTTCTGCGAACGCATACCTCTCCGGTGCAGATCCGGCTCCTGCAAAAAACAAAGCCTCCTGTGCGAGCAATCATGCCTGGTCGAGTGTTCCGAAATGAGTCCGTAACGGCTAAGTCCTATTTTCAGTTTCACCAGGTAGAGGGGCTGTATATTGATCGTCATGTTACAATGGCTGCTCTTATCGATACACTTGTGAAATTTGTTAAGATGATGTATGGCAATGATGTAAAATATCAGGTTCGTCCCTCCTTCTTCCCATTTACGGAGCCCAGCATTGAGATGGATATCTGGTGGGGAGACAAAAATAGTGGCAAATGGCTTGAAATCTTAGGTGCAGGGATGGTAGATCCTAACGTTCTGCAAGCAGTAGACATCGATCCGGAAGAGTTTTCTGGATATGCGTTTGGCATGGGGGTCGATCGTATTGCTCTCCTTCGGTATGGAATGGATGATATCCGGACGTTGTATGAGAACGATATTCGTTTTCTGGAACAATTCCCTTTGTAGATTCTGAATATAACGAGATTAGATATGCTTATTTCAAAACAATGGCTTTCCGATCATATCGATCTGTCCGGTTTCTCGAATGAAGAGATTGCTGAAAAGCTTACAATGATTGGTCTGGAGGTCGATGGCGTTACTTCCACCGGGTCGGATTTTGAGTCATTTGTTGCTGGATTGGTCACAACTGTAAATCCGCACCCCAATGCAGACAAACTACGATTGTGCCAGGTGGATATTGGAGAAAAAACCCTTCAGATCGTTTGCGGGGCTCCTAATGTTGCAGAAGGGCAAATCGTACCTGTTGCACTACCGGGNGCTGTTATACCTGCAACTATGCCGGATGGATCCAAACTAACGATCCGAAAAAGTAAACTTCGCGGTGAGGTCTCGGAAGGGATGATTTGCTCGGAGGTGGAACTCGACATCGGGGACGATCACTCCGGCATTCTGGTATTAGACGAATATATTAAAGTCGGCACACCACTTGCATCGATTTTTGGTTCTACAAAGGATACGATTTTTGAAATTGCACTCACACCAAACCGCCCGGATGCTGCGAGCCACATGGGAGTAGCACGCGACTTGAGTGCCGCATTTGGCAGAGACCGGAAAGGAGCACCCTCTGATGAGCCAGCCACAACCCAAATTAAGATAGCCAAATCCGAAACGGATCTCTCCGGCATCATCGAGATATCCATTTTGGATCCAGACAAATGCGCCCGTTATACTGCTATGGTGATTGAGGGGGTTCAGATTGGGCCTTCACCGGAATGGTTGAAAACCCGACTAACCTCGATCGGTCTGCGATCTGTGAATAATGTGGTGGATGTTACCAACTATGTACTTCATGATATGGGACAGCCTTTGCATGCGTTCGACATGGACAGGATCCGAGGAAGGGAGATTGTAGTCCGCTCCTTTGATACCTCGCAGACTTTTGAGACACTGGATGGCGTGAAACGGGACGTGCCTGCAGGTACACTTTTTATCTGTGATGGGGATGGACCCGTTGCCATCGCCGGGGTTATGGGGGGCGCCAACAGTGAGGTTACCCACGAAACTACGACGATTCTGCTTGAAAGCGCATGGTTTGATCCATCCCACATTCGAAAGGCATCCAAATCCATACAATTGCAAACCGACAGTTCGTACCGGTTCGAACGCGGTATTGATCCTATGATGCAGTTTGCAGCTGCGGCGAAGGCAGCATCGATGATTTGCGATCTGGCGGGGGGTACAGTTCGACCAGAGTGCACCGATCTGAACCCGATTCCACACAAGACTGTAACCGTTCGGTTGAGACCATCCAGGGTGGATCGTATTCTTGGAACGGATCTTACAACGGCCAAGATTCAGGACATTCTCGAACGATTGGAAATACGAACTCAGGAAACCCAAATCTCTGACGGTAAAGAGGTTGTGCTGGAGTGTACGATTCCATCCTTTCGACCGGATCTCGAGCGAGAGATCGACCTCATCGAAGAGGTCGGCCGGATTCTGGACTATAATTCCATCCCTGCACCGGATTCATCCGTGTTTGTAAATTCAGATCCCCTTCCTGAGTGGGAACGGTTTAAGGAGCGGATGAGAGATCTGGTGATGAATTTAGGGTATCGAGAAATCGCAGGAAACTCATTATTGTCGAAACAGGAGGCTTCTGTTTGGATGGATGAAAAGCTTCAAATCGAAACCTTGAATCCTGTATCCCATGAAACGACCACACTTCGTCCTGTATTGGCATCAGGATTCCTGCGAAATGCCGCGTTTAATCTAAACCGAAGAAATCGTTCGGTCCGTTTTTTCGAAATGGGACAGGTTTTTCAAAGAGCTACGAAAGAGAAGCCTGGACGATGGATTGCCGGGGTATCTGAACGTACTTCCCTCCTACTAGGGCTCAGTGGAATTCGTTCTGTGGAGTCATGGAATCGTGAGGAACTTCCGTTTACGAGGTTTGATTTAAAAGCGGATTTAGCAGCATTCTTTAAAAGAGCCGGTATCAAATCTGTTTTGTTGGAAGATGTTATCTCATCGAGTGAACTCCATTACTATCTTCCGCAGAATGATGATGCTGAAAAAAAACATAGCGGCACACCTGTTGCGAAGTTGATGATCCCAGAAAAGGAGAAGCTAAAACTATACGGACTGGAGGAAACACCGGTCTTTTTTGCAGAGATCGACCTGACGGCACTTTTCGATTCCGGGTCTGCTAGCGACCAGATTCGGTTCCGGAAAATTCCTAAGGTGCCATCATTTGAATTTGATGCAGCATTCCTGGTGGACGCATCTGTTCGGGTTGGTTCCATGATGGTCGAGATCCGTAATTGCAAGATTCCAACGCTCAAAGAGATCCGTGTATTCGACATTTATGAAGGAGATCGTCTCGGAAAAGGAAAAAAAAGTGTTGCATTTCGTCTTACTTTTTTGGATCCTCTTAAGACTCTGAATATCAATGATGTAGAACCATCGGTTAAAATCATTGAAAAGGCTTTGACTCAACGGTTTGAGGCTCGGTTGCGTTCTGAATAATCGGCTGTTTTAGGAATATGATTCATGGGTGCCCGACGTGTCTGGCACATACAACTGAGGTAAAGATCTCACATACTCGTTCTCATAACATGGGTATTAACGTATAACATGGGTACTGTTGAATAGCATGGGCACTGTTGAATAACATGGGCACTGACGAATAAAATGAACACTGAAGAGCAGCGGTTTCACGATCTTATGAAGCGGTTTCGTTCCGAGGTTCAGCAACTCAAGACAGAGTCGCGCGAACTTAAACGGTCTCAGATGAAACTAACTTCAGAGTTAGAACTCAAACGCAAAGAACAAACCGATATCTTTTCCGACTTTAGTCAGTCCGAACGGCTGGCCATCAAAAATCGTGTCGAAAGACTCATTCAAAAGATCGATTCACATCTAACCGGTTCGTGAGTACTGCTAGTCTATCCATGAAGTCTATCAAACTAAATATTTACGGTAAACAGATTCCTCTCAAGGTGGAGGATGATCAGGTGGAGACGATGCAGCAGATCGCTGCGTATGTGGATGAAAAATTAAAAACGTACCGAAATCAGCTCTCCAATCAACCAGATTCCATGGTCATGATTTTGGCATCACTAAGTATCGCTGAGGATCTGTTCCAAATGCGGAATGAAATACACCAGATAAAAATGCAAGATGAAGATCGCTTAAAAACCATGAATGACCTGCTCGAGAAAACCCTCGATGAACTTTTCTAACGCATGATGTCAAGCGCTTCCGATCCGAACAAAACGATTTTTTTTATTGCTGATGTGATCGGAGAACCCGGAGTGACATTTCTGGAAACCTTTCTGAAGCCACTTATCGGCAAGTACAAGCCGGATTGGGTGATTGCAAATGCAGAAAATACACATGAGGGACGCGGCCTAAACCACGAAATCGTACAGCGCATGTATGATGCCGGCGTCCACATTCTCACCGGAGGAAATCACTCTTTCGACAAGTGGAAAATTTTTGGGTATATGAATGAAGATCCCAACCTGCTTCGTCCTGCAAACTACCCGGACGGAAATCCCGGCAAGGGGTATGGCATCTATTCGCTCCGTGGGAGCCCGTACAAGCTGGGAGTTCTCAATCTGCAGGGTAGAACGTTTATGCCGGATATCGATGACCCCTTCTCCAAGGCCGACGCGTTGCTGGCAGAAATTAAAAAGGAGACGCCGGCCATTTTTGTAGATTTCCATGCGGAAGCAACGGCTGAAAAGATGGCGATGGGGTGGTATTTAGACGGAAGAGTGTCTGCTGTCATTGGTACCCACACACATACCCCAACCGCAGATGCACGAATCCTACCCGCAGGAACCGGTTATCTTACCGATGCGGGTATGACCGGCCCGTTCCAGTCTGTTATTGGGATGAATCGAAAAACAGCAATCCGTCGATTCACGCATGGGGCACCTCAGCGTTTCACGGTAGCAACCAAAGATGTACGTTTGTGTGGTGTTCTAACGAAAATCAACATGATTACCGGAGTATGCACATCCATTCAGCCGGTAATCTACCCCGAATTTGTTACATCAACCCGAACTACAGATACCCGAACTACAGATACCCGTAACAAAGAAAACGGTACCGAATGAGCACAGTGAACTCCTCCCCTGTTTTATCGTGCCGGTCTTTGGTGAAAAGTTTTCCGGCAAAAGATGGCCGGGACAGGCTTCAAGTGCTTCGGGGTGTGGATCTTGAACTCAAATCCGGTCAAATGATCGCCATAACCGGTTCTAGCGGGTGTGGAAAAAGTACACTGCTGCACCTTCTCGGGGGATTAGATCGGCCGGACCAGGGAGAGGTTTGGTGGGGGGAGCAGGCATTGAACGGACTTTCAGGGAATGAACTTGCCAACCTGCGAAATCGGATGATTGGTTTTGTGTTCCAATTTCATCACCTCTTGCCTGAGTTTAGTGCACTCGAGAATGTAATGATGCCTGCACTTATTCGGGGTGATGGGTCCAGATCTGCGTCGAATCGAGCTGCCGTACTTTTGGAGCGCTTTCAGTTACAAGACCGGATGCATCACAGACCTTCTGAGTTGTCGGGAGGTGAGCAGCAGCGGATTGCAATGGCCCGTGCATTAATGAATGAGCCGCCTGTTGTGCTTGCAGATGAGCCTACTGGAAATCTGGATGAAGAAAATACAGAGCAGATGCTGGAACTTATTTTCGAAATACGGAGTGAGTTCCAAACATCTTTCATTCTCATCACGCATGAAAAGGACATTGCCGCGCGATGCGATGTTCATTTTTTGCTTCAAAATGGCCAGATTGACACGCAGGAATTTGGTTAAGAGTTGAAACTGTGATATTTTTACCGACCCCAAAATTAACCTTAGAATTATGAGCAAGCAATTATCCAAAGAGGATCTGGAAGAGGATCTTTTAGTTGAATATTCATCACGAATCCTTCATTTTTATCAGGAGAACAAATCGACAGTCATTGGAGGGGGATCCGGTCTGGTTATTGCCCTTGGTCTGATTTTCGGCTATTTCTTTTATTCCGGTCAGCAGAGCAAAACCGCTGAGCAACTGATGGTCCAGGCAGAAACATTATATCGCGCAGGTAGTTTTGAGCAGGCACTTTACGGGGATGATGCATCCTTTACGGTTGGCTTTGTGCAGATTGCCGGGAACTATGGTTCTACGGACGCTGGAAATCTTGCTCACTATTATGCAGCATCGTCCTATGCAGAGCTTAGGCAATATGAAGAGGCGCTGAGTGAGATCGAAAAGTACAAGGCTCCCAAAGGAATTCTGGGGGTGGCTCCACGCGCTCTGCATGCGTTGATATTGTCAGAAGTTGGTTTATTCGAGATGGCCGCGAAAAAATATGAAGAAGCAGCGAATCTTGTAGATAATGAATCTACGACGCCTGTATATCTTTTAAGTGCAGCTCGAGCCTATCTGGAGGCAGGTGATCCTGCAAAGGCAGAAGTTCTGCTAGATCGTATTATTGCGAATTTCAGAAACAGCCAGTACGCTTCATCTGCCCAAAATATCAAGGGGCGCATCGGTTAAGATTTCAGAAAATCTGGCAAGTACCGAACTTATAAGAGAGGATCCGATTACATATTTCTGCGGTACTTGCCTCCGATTTCGTAGAGGGCAGCTGATATCTGTCCTAGAGAGGCTGATTTCACAGTTTCCATCAACTCCTCGAAGATATTCTCTCCTTGTTTTGCTTTTGATTTGAGCTGTTGTAAAGTAACTGGGGTTTTGTTTGCATGAAGTTGCTGAAAGCGATTTAAATGCTCAATCTGCTGTCGTTTTTCGCGTTTCCCGGAACGAATCAGATCCACTTGGCCAGACTTCTCCTCAGTACCGGAAAGAAACGTATTCACTCCTATGACAGGCAATTCCCCTGTATGTTTCAGAGTTTCATAATGGAGACTCTCTTCCTGGATTTTGCTACGCTGATACATACGCTCCATCGCTCCAAGCACACCACCCCGATCGGTAAGACGATCGAACTCTTTCAGGATCGCCTCTTCCACAAGGTCTGTCAATTCATTGATAATAAACGACCCTTGAAGAGGGTTTTCATTTTTAGCAAGACCCATCTCCTTGTTGATAATCAACTGAATCGCCAGAGCCCTGCGAACGGAAGCCTCGGTCGGAGTGGTGATTGCTTCATCGAAGGCGTTAGTATGAAGAGAATTGCAATTATCGTAGATGGCCATCAATGCCTGTAAAGTGGTTCGGATATCATTAAACTGGATCTCCTTAGCGTGAAGTGAACGCCCACTGGTTTGAATATGGTATTTCAGTTTTTGGGAACGATCATTGGCTCCATAGCGGTCTCTCATGGCAATTGCCCAGATTCTTCGTGCCACCCGACCGATGACTGCATATTCCGGATCCAGTCCATTGCTGAAAAAGAATGATAAATTGTGTGCAAAATCATCGATCTGCATACCCCTTGAAAGATAGTATTCCACATAGGTAAATCCATTGGCAAGCGTGAATGCGGCCTGTGTTACCGGATTGGCTCCCGCTTCGGCAATATGATATCCTGAGATCGAAACAGAGTAATAATTGCGTACGTTATGTAGGGCAAAATACTGCTGGATGTCTCCCATCATCCTGAGGGCAAATTCAGTCGAGTAGATGCAGGTATTCTGTGCCTGATCTTCTTTGAGGATGTCTGCCTGTACTGTGCCCCGAACCGTTGAAAGGGTATGCTCTTTGATTTTTTGGTACTCTTCTGCAGATACCAGCTGATCTCCGCTGAAACCCAAAGTTCCCAATCCAATCTGATTGTGTGAGGATGGAAGGGCATCATCATAGTAGGAACGTTCGATGCCCCGCTCGGTCGTAATAGTATCCATGTAACGCTGCGTTTCCTCCCATCGTCCCTGCTCCTTCAGGTAGATCTCCACCTCCTGATCGATGGCCGTATTCATAAACATAGCTAGAATCATTGGCGCAGGACCGTTGATCGTCATCGAAACCGAGGTAGTTGGATCGGTAAGGCGGAAACCGGAGTAGAGTTTCTTCATATCATCCAGCGTACAGATACTGACTCCGGAATTTCCAATTTTTCCGTAAATGTCGGGGCGAAGATCCGGATCCTCCCCATAGAGCGTAACGGAATCAAACGCCGTGGAAAGTCGCGCAGCTGGCATCCCCTCACTGAGATAGTGAAACCGACGATTGGTTTGTTCAGGAGTGCCCTCCCCTGCGAACATTCTGGTTGGGTCCTCTCCTTGTCGTTTCAGATGAAATACACCGGCTGTGAACGGGAATCGTCCAGGCAAATTCTCTTTGAGGGCAAAACGAAGTAGTTCTCCGGGGTGATGCGTTGCCGGAAGCGCTATGCGTGGAATTTTAAGGCCACTCAACGACTTGTGAGTCAGTGGCTGCCGAATAACACGGTTCCGGACTGTAAACTCTGTGTGGTCGGCGGTAAATTCCCGGACGGTTTCGTCCCATCCTTCCAAAATTGCAACTGCATCGGGATCAAGTTTGGTTTGATGAGATTCCTCGATCTTCTGGAGAAGTTGCAGTGCGGACTGTCTCCCATCTACTTCGGAACTACTCGTCTGATTCCCTGAACCCGGCTGATGAGCGCCTCTATCCAGTTGTTGTATCTGTTTGATGGCTCCGCGGATTTCTGCAAGTGCGGACGCGATTTCGACCTGACGTTCGCTCCAACGATGATATTCCCGAACGGATTCGGCTATTTCCGACAGATATCGCTCCTTACTTCCAGGTATGATTGTGATAGGTTCGGGCTCGGCCACATTTACAGCTTCTTCAATCGCCACAGGTAGTTTCCATGAAAAAGATCTTCCTTCAGAAGCCAATGGTGCTTCTTGTTCGGATGACGAATCTTGTTCGGCATTTTTATGCCCATGAGTACTGACTTCTGCTAACCGTGCTACCAGTGCATCAAACAATCGGTTTACCCCTTCATCATGGAACTGAGAGGCAATGGTTGGAAATACTGGCATCTTTTCCGGTGGCGTATGCCACTCCCCCCTGTTACGCTGCATCTGTTTCCGAATATCCCGAAGAGCGTCGCGGGATCCTCGCTTTTCAAACTTGTTCAGCACAACAAGATCTGCCAAATCCAGCATGTTAATCTTTTCGAGTTGAGTGGCTGCTCCGTATTCATGCGTCATCACATAGATAGGAATGTCACAGAGTTCCGTGATTTCGGCACCGCTTTGCCCTATGCCGCTCGTCTCCAGAATCACCAATCCTGCACCGGAAACTTTACAAACCTCCATAGCACCCCGTAACTCCTCTGAAACGGAGCTGTGGGATGATCGGGTTGCCAAGCTCCTCATATAAACTCTTGGTGTATCAATGCTATTCATGCGGATCCGGTCTCCGAGCAGCGCTCCCCCGGTCTTAATTTTGGTAGGATCCACGGATAGAATGGAGATGGTTAACTCAGGGAATGACTCCAGAAAACGTAATACAAGTTCATCCGTGAGAGAGCTTTTCCCGGCTCCGCCAGTTCCTGTAATGCCAATAACCGGTGGGTCCCATTTTGATGGAACGATGGTCTCTCCATTCGCAAGGATCAGGTTCTTTCCGTCGAACCGAAGGAGATCATCCCGATGATTTTCGATCGCACTGATGGCTCGTGATACAGCTGCATGGCTTCCCCGAATTAGTTCCTTTGGCGAAAATGCGGTTCCACTAAACCGTGAAATATCACAAACGGAGAAATCACACTCCTCCAGGATTCGATTGATCATGCCCTGAAGTCCCATGTTCGCTCCATCGTCTACCGAGAATATTCTGCTAACTCCATATTCATGTAGCTCTTGGATCTCCTCACGCACGATCACGCCACCTCCGCCGCCAAATACACGAATGTGGGAGGCGTCTTTTTCTCGAAGCAGGTCGATCATATACCGAAAATACTCCATATGTCCCCCTTGATAGGAGCTGATGGCGATTCCTTGTACATCTTCTTGAATGGCACAATTTACAATCTCCTGGACAGACCGGTTGTGACCAAGATGGATCACTTCAGCGCCACTTTGTTGTAGAATCCGTCTCATGATGTTAATACTGGCATCATGCCCGTCGAATAGACTGGCTGCCGTTACAATTCGAACGGGATTGTTTAGTTGATAGATGGATGGATATTCATCCGGATGTTTTTCCGGGTGTTCATCCTGCTCTTCCAGGGCCTGACGGTCTCTCATAGTGATTCACGCAATTGAATTGATTTCTTAAGGAATTTATCGTCTCTATATCATCAAAAAAGCGCTTTTAAAATACAAAATGAAGCACAATGTTGGAAGATATAAATTGGTTATTACTGCACCTCGATTCGAACTTCAGTTGTAAAACCTTCCGTCACCGGAATCCTTCGTCGGACAATGTAGGGCTCCGGACTCTCGTAGGGAGAAACGGAACCAGCATCCCATACTCCGTTCGCATTTCGGTCTTGGTATAGCCGGAGTTGGACTTCACCAGGAATGAGGTTGCTGAATAGTACCTGACCGGTTACCAGGGTATCGATTTGTACACTCAGATGCATATTCTGTATTGCATTTTGTGTTGTTGAGAGCGGTTCCCTGAGCAACTGTGCATTCCATGTGGAGCGTGTAGAGTCGGTGAGTATCAAATCGATCTCCCCAAGACGGTTTGGATACCAAAATTCAGGTTCTACCGATTGATGTTCCTGCATAAATGGATTCCATACCAGAAAACGAACCCGGTCGCCGGTGGCCCATCCCCCCTCCGGCGGGTCTACGATGATCTGATTGCGTACAATTTGTTTTTTTAAGGTTCCGGAATCCAGTGCATTATTGATAATTATTTTTAAGGAGTCCAGAGCATTGCTCTCATCCAGAAAACCAGAATAGACAAAACGAGCAGACGTATTCGGGCGAAGACCGATGCTGGGGTCTAATGCCAGATATTGTATCGGCTCCTCCATAATTGTATTATTTCCCAAAAATGGTTCTTCGTATGTCTGTGGCTCTCTCCCCAATGGATCGGAAAACCCGAACAGTTCAATGGTATAGAGCGAGTCTTCCAAAAGTGGCCGCTCCGATTGCAACCGAATTACATTTGGCTCCATGTTTTGACCCTCCGTGGATGGAACAGGCCAGGCTAACAGAGAATTGTCTGTATCATTGTTAGCAGAGGAAGTGATTCGGCTGTATGCATTTTCGGAGGCGATGACCGGTGTATTGAATCGAAGACGGAGTCGGTCACGAAAAGGTACTCCAATTCCGGCGAGAATTGGTGCTGGCGGTTCGGCCGGTTTCAGGTACAGACGACCAAGATCCAGTGTGTCCCCATCAAGCAGGGTGAAACGGGGTTGATCAAGTGGCTGAGCCGGTTCCCGTTCCGAATCCCAAATACGGTCGCGGTCCAGATCATCAAACCAAATGGCTGTGTACTCCCCGTCACTCAAATAGGAAAACCATGCACGCCCGGATGTATCGGGTTCTGCAACATACATGGCTTCATTTTCAGTATCAGCTGTCTGAGGATTGGTACGTTCACTTCCATCAAGAGGATCTTTTTTTTGATCATCCAGCCGAAACAGATAGATGGTCGTTCCGGGTTCGGGCAACTCACCATCTAGGTTGCGAACCGATACCGAAGCAACGCCTTTTGCAAGTTCTGCACCGGTTGAAAATGCTAGTTTGTAGGGAGCGTTCATACGATTTCTGCGCACGTCCGCAATATTGGAACCGAGCAAGATTGCAAGTGTCGTATTGGACGGCAGATCCTCTTCAAAAAGAATATCAACCCGCTTTTTCGTAAATTCTACTCGAAACGGAAGATCCAGACTTGGCTCGAGCCGGATATTTTGGCGAACTGAATTCCGATCTGTATACTCATCAAAGTAGATCTGGATTTTGCGTGTATCTACAAGTACTGCCTCATTTTCAGGTATCGTACGAATGATTTTGGGGCCTTCTGTATCTCGAGGACCGCCGGATGGAGAAACAGGAACAGCACAACCGGAAACGAAACATGCCAGAGCAACGATGTAGATGAATAATACCGAAGGGAAATTTGTTTCGGAGAATTGTGTCTTTAAAATCATCAATTTCATCAAGTGGTACATGCAGATTATGACATACAGATTAAGAGGAGATTGTTGTTAATCAAAATGTAACGCAATTGTGTGCGAAATTCACCTCATCAACATGGAATAAATCAACTAATCTGATACCAATACAATGAAAACTGGAAAATCTAAAACAATCGATGATGCGGTTTGATGTTTTTATTCTCGGGGCCGGAGTGGCCGGTTGTTCACTTGCGGAGGCTTCCCTTCGAAGAGGTTTTAAAACAGGTATTTTCGATCCTAAGAGTCCAGGTTCGGGGGCATCCGGAGCTCCTATCGTGATCACCAATATTGCTACAGGACGAAGAGCAAGACGGGTGAATCGTGCAGATGAATGCCTTCATACATTGCATCGGACATTACAATGGGCACAGGAACACTCTGAACCGCCATTTTTTAAGCAGACGGATGTCCTGAGACCAGCATTTACTGATGCGATTGCCGATGATTTTCGGGCATCTCTTCATAAGTATGAATGGAAATCAACCGAACTGGAATGGATCGATAGGGCTTCCTTTGCAAAGCAATACCCATGGATCGGATCGCATGAAGGGGGATTGCGAATTCGGGGAGGCTTCACCATTGATGCACCATTGTTCTTGAAAGCGGTTATCAAAGCATCGAAGCGGATGGGGCTGCATACGTACTTCCATCAAACTATTCACAACATCGAAAAACGGGGAGCAGGTGATGGTTCAAATTCCAGGGGGACGATGGAAGAAGGACAATATTACGGGAATCCAGAACGGAAAAATAAATTTCGACAGCTTCTCAGGCCGCGACATATGAGTACAAATCGAGCGAAATCCCATACCGTAATTCAGTTTNCAGATGGATCCCAAGTTGAAGCCAGACATGTGATTTATGCAGCCGGANCAGGTATGAAATCCTATCCGATCTGGAATTTTCTACCTCTCTCCTACCTCAAAGGGGAACTTTTGGAGATGCAGTTGAGAGAACCCATGCCTGCGGAATTTGCATTTTCCGGGATTGGTTATGTGGCTTCCGATCCTTCCGATCCGAGAAGAGTGATCACAGGCAGCACGTTTGAGCGGGAGTACGATTCGATGAATCCTACGACGGATGGACATGCACGGCTGCGGAAAATATTTCGCCGATTACTGCCGGGCTTTTCCGAAAATGTTGAGTCTGAAACCGGATGGGCTGGAGTGCGAGTTTCTTTGCCCGATTATCAACCCGTGGTTGGTGAGCATCCGGAATGGACTGGTCACTGGGTTTTTACAGGCCTTGGCTCGAAGGGTATGCTAATGAGCCCTTATCTAGCAATGCAGCTAATCGATGTCATTGCTGCGAATGATGATTGAGCAATAATTGAGTGATTTGTACCCGGAGTGGGACTCGAACCCACACGATGTTGCCACCACTGGATTTTGAATCCAGCGCGTCTACCAGTTCCGCCATCCGGGCCAGTATGTCAACGATATGATGGTGTCCATGTTCGATTCTCAGAATGCAAAACGGATCAGCGATCATGTAATCATTTCAAATCTAATGAGGGAACGAAGATACGGACTGAGCCACTACCGAAAAAGAGAAATCTTGTCTAAAAAATGGCCCATCAACTCAGCACGGTTCCAACCTCCTCTTCACCCCGGCTGTAGTTCCTCGCCACATAGTCGTTCAAGATCTTCATGAACTCCCCACCAATATTATCACCACGCAGCGTAGTGAAATGTTCTCCGTCCACATACACCGGAGCACTCGGTTCCTCAAACGTACCCGGCAGAGAAATTCCGATATTTGCATTACGCGACTCGCCAGGGCCGTTCACAACACAACCCATCACGGCAACATCCATCTCCTCCACACCGGGGTAGATCTGTTTCCAAACCGGCATGGATTCAACGATATATTTCTGAATATCATCTGCAAGTTCTTGAAAATAGGTACTCTTGGTACGGCCGCAACCTGGACACGATGTCACCTGTGGAAGGAAACTCCGAATCCCCATTGATTGGAGAATCTGCTGCGCGATCCGCACCTCTTGCGCACGGTCTGCCCCAGGCATGGGCGTCAGCGACACACGAATGGTATCTCCAATCCCCTGTTGAAGCAACACTGCAAGCGCCACAGAACTGGCAACCGTTCCTTTCATACCCATTCCAGCTTCGGTTAATCCAAGGTGCAGCGCGTATGGTACTACGTCTGCAATACGCTTATACACAGCAATCAGATCCTGAACTCCAGACATTTTNCAGCTNACCACAAGCTTGTTCGAAGCAAGTCCAACATCTTCTGCCAGTTCCGTCGAACGACGGGCACTTTCTACCATGGTNTCCAGCATCACCTCTTTGGCACTTTTNGGCACAGATCGACGGTTATTTTCGTCCATATATTCGGCCAACAACTGCTGATCCAGCGATCCCCAATTTACACCAATCCGTACAGGTTTATCGTGTTTCACGGCCTGCTCCACAATGGTACAGAAATTTTTGTCGCGTGTTTTTGTTCCTGTATTACCGGGATTAATGCGATATTTGGCAGGGCTTGTGCCATCTCAGGATATTTAACCAGCAACTTATGTCCATTGTAGTGAAAATCCCCAATCAGTGGTACAGTGCATCCCCGATTAATCAATTTCTCTTTGATGTAGGGTACCGCCTGCGCCGCCGCATCATTATTCACCGTAATTCGTACCAGTTCTGACCCAGCCTGATGCAGATGATCGACCTGCTCTACAGTTTCGTCGATATCAGCCGTATCGGTATTGGTCATCGATTGTACTACGACCGGATTTCCCCCGCCCACCGGGATCCCTCCTACAAGCACTGGAATCGATTCTCTTCGTTTGTCCATATCTATTCTTTATCTGTTCTTTGTCCGTTCTTTGTCCGTTCTTATCTGTTTCTTAACCGTTACGTATCTCCGCGTTTACTCATATCAAACAGACGCTGTTTTTCCTCTTTCGTGAGCGAATCATATCCTTTTTGTGAAATTTTCTCAAGAATCCGATCCATTTCACTCACTTTCTCCTCATCCAATATCTCTACATCTTCTACTTTACGCATATAACTTTCGGCAGATTTCCGTTTTGTTCGGGGTGATGTAAATACTTTTTCTCCCTTCATTTTCATAAGGATAGGCTCGACCCATCGGCTGAATTGTTCCAGATCTCCTCCGTTTTGCATATACCGAATCAGTAAATATCCGGTTCCAGCCCCACCTAAGTGCACGATTCGGGCTATGTTATCTGCATTACCCAAAAAGAGCAGATCCAAAACCACCCATATCGCAACAAAAAACCGGGCTTCGATCGGTGGAAAAAAGAGTAACATAATTGGAGTGGTTGGATAAAGCATGGCAAAAGCCACCATCACCCCGAGAACAGCACCTGATGCCCCAATAACAACAGGAGCACCTAAAAGAGGACTAGCTGCAAGTTGTAGAAGTGCACCGCCTATACCGGCACCCAAATAGAGAACTGAAAAACTATAGGCGCCGAGCCTCTCCTCCACCGCTCTGCCCATCCACCAAAGCCAAAGCATGTTAAAGAGGATATGAAACCCGCTCGCATGGATAAACATGTATGTGAACCATCTCCATGGTTGCGTGAGAGCGGTCATAAGTTCCGGTCGGAACCCAAAAAAGGATACAAACCATTGATTGAATAAGGATCCCCCAATGGCCTGAAGTACAAACACGGCAACACTTATGGCGATCACAGACCGGATAAACACAGGCATACGCATAAAACCGCGCTTTGCTGTATTCCAGAAAGAGTCGTAAGAGGATTGAGATCGCATGATTGGTTTACACAGTTCTGTTAATAATATTCATTTTCTCCCTTTAGTCCCCAGATTCGAATCAGTACATAACCCACAATCATTCCTCCGAGATGGGCAAAGTGGGCAATGCCACTACCTGGTCGGGTGAGTCCGGAGAAGAGCTCGATCGCACCAAAAATCATCACGAAATATTTTGCTTTAATTGGAACCGGTGGGATCAAGAGCACGATATAACGATCTGGAAACATCATCCCGAAAGCCAACAGAATCCCGTACACGGCGCCCGATGCACCGATTGTGGGTGCTCCACCTCCGGCTACCAGCATGTGGATTAGAGCAGCACCGATTCCGGTGAGCAGATAATATATGACGAATCGTTTTGTCCCCCAGAATGCTTCGATCGATTGCCCGAAAATCCAAAGTGCAAATAGATTGAATAGAATGTGACTGAAACCTGCATGCAAGAACATGTATGTGACTAATTGCCATGGTCTGAAAAGACCCGATCCAAGAGGCCATAAAGCACCTAGTTTGAAAATAATATCACCAATGGCCGGTGTAACGAGTGCAAAAAATACAAGACCATTTATAATCAAAAGGTGCTTTACAGCGGGCGGAAATAGGGAAAAATTGGTGCTGGGTGAGTAGTTCAAGGATGATCTCGGTTAAGAATAATAGTCTTCTTGAATTCGATGTCTGGCCAGAATGCCGCTAAGGGCAACTCCGGGAATGCCTTGACCCGGATAGACCGTATCGCCTGTTAAATATACGCCTTTAAACGGAGTTTTGTTGGGTGTCCAGTCTAATATTGAACGGCTCATACTCTGGGGAAGTCCCCCAACTCTGCCATGTTTTCTATACACCCATTTTTGCCAGGTTTTCGGGGTCGCAGAAAATAGGCTGATCCGCTCTGCATCGGCAAATCCTGGAAGATTTCTCTCCAATAGTTCCGTGATTCGTTTCTCAGTGGCCTCTTTGTTCCGATCATATATCTGCTGGTTTGTGAACCAGTCTTTGGTTGGAACATGAGTAGAGACATTAAGAACCCTGGTTCCCGGTTTTGCGCGAATGGTATCTTGCGGATGGGAAAACGAAACAAACACGGAGTAGTCTCTGGGATCTTCTGGTGGTTCATGANTCTTACTTGGATGTTTCGTCTTTGGATGTTTCGGCCATAGATGATCCGGCAGATGTTGATCCAGCAGACGGTGATCCTGCATAGGAGGATTGGATCCATGGTTGCGCCAGTCATTGTGAATCTGATGGTGTAACGTCATNTCATCCGGGTACGTGTCGGTNGTAACGATACCCATGGTGAATGCACCCCAGCCTACATCATATCGTGAGGATTCTTGCTGGAAATAGGTCTTCATCTCTCCATGGGTGAGATCTGGCAGATTCCAGATGGGAATGGAGGATATGATAATCGGTGCCTCGTAGACCTGTCCGGATGCAGTTGCTACTTTATACATCCGTGACCCAGACCGAGCATCGCCTTTATGTATCGTGTTAGCGACATCTGTTTGCTGAATCGGCGTAAGAGAAACGACACGAGATCGATTCCTGAATACCCCGTTATGATCTTCAACAAAAGCTATCAACTGATGTATCATCTCAATGAGTCCCCCCTGCACAGTGTAGTTCGTATAATTGGTATAAGTGAGAGCGGGAGCTCCAAACAGGAAGGAGGTCTCGGAGGANGTTGCCTGGGAAGAGATCAATAGTTGCTCGTCCAGAAATCGGTAGAATCCGGGATGGCTGATTCCTATTCGGGATGCAACCTCTTTTACAGAACTGATAGCATACGGTAGAATTCGTGCATCTCTGGGATCATTTCGTAACAGTTTGATAAAATCCTTGATATGTTTAGGAGGAAAGTTGCGGTTGTGGCCAGACACTTTCCACACGATGTCCGAAACGTCTTTGGCACGAGTCCAGAATGCTCGTTGTTCAGCATGCTCGCCAAACACAGAGGATACTTCTTGAATCCACTGCTCCAAATTTTCCCAGCGGATGATAGACTGTCCATCCATATGCACGGTCATCGATGGTTCAATCCGGGTTTTCCGAATGGTGAACCCCAGTGTTTCTTCCAGTTCTTTGAGAGGTTGATGGGCATCAAATCCTATGAGCGTGGTAGCCCCGGATTCAAAGGTATATCCCTTTCTTTTGTAGGAGGAACTACATCCTCCCGGGGATACGGCAGCTTCCAGAATCAACACATCCAATCCATCGTTAGCCAGAAGGGATCCAGCAGTCATGCCCCCCATCCCGGATCCGATCACAATGGCATCAAAGCTGGTTCTTTTATCTCTTTTTGATTTCATAGGAACGAAACAACTCCACATCACGGGACGTTCCTTTGTATCGATTCTTAGGGAGCATCGGTTCTTAAGAAGTGGCAAGTTGTGTCTTGCGATCGCTCTCAATCACGCCATCTCTAAGCCGGATGACACGTCTGGCGTGTTCTGCGATATCTTCCTCGTGTGTAACCAGCAAAATCGTGTTGCCTGCGCGATAGAGTTCTTCGAATAGTTCCATAATCTCCACACCGGTTTTGGTGTCGAGGTTCCCCGTAGGTTCATCAGCTAAAAGAATGGAAGGGTTATTCACAAGTGCTCTGGCAATGGCTACGCGCTGGCGCTGCCCGCCGGACAGTTCATTCGGTTTGTGGTGAGTCCTATCACCCAACCCTACCTTTTCCAACGTCTCTCTTGCACGTTCCTTACGCTCCGAGGATTTCATGCCCGAATAGATCAGAGGCAATTCAACGTTTTGCAGACAATCCGTTCTTGGAAGCAGATTGAATGTTTGAAAAACAAATCCAATCTCTCTATTTCGGATTGCGGCAAGTTCATTGTCGTCCATTTGGCTCACTGAGGAGCCATTAAGATAGTAATCGCCCGAAGTTGGGGTGTCAAGGCATCCGATCATATTCATGAGTGTGGATTTTCCCGATCCTGATGGTCCCATGATTGCGATATACTCATTCCGTTCTACATCAAATGTAACTCCATTGAGGGCTTTTACAATAGAATCGCCCATTTTGTAGATCTTTTTCAGATCGCGTATCTGGATGACTGCATTCGGCATGATGGACTTTATTTATTGTTTTCAACTAATAATTTGTCGCCGTCGGCAAGATCTCTGGAAAGGATTTTATAACTCCCGGTCACAACTTCATCCCCCTCTGACAGACCGCTCATGATTTGAATGTGGGTATTATCGCTTATTCCAGTTTCAACCTCACGAAGTATCGCATTTCCATCTACATGTAGAAAAACAACTCGCCGCACGTCTCCCTCCTCTTTACCGGACGGACTCGCGGTTTCGGTACCCTCTCCCGGCAAATCATCACTGGAAATTGTGGATTCACCCTGCTCATCTTCGTTATTCGATCGATTTGATCGATTCTCCAACTCGGCAAAATCCCGAACCGTAACTGCCTGAATCGGAACCGATACGACATTCGTCACTGTTTTCGTACGAATATCAACGGTTCCCGACATACCTGGTTTAAATCGCGGTGGTTCTTCACGGGTGTTGTCCCCAGTTCCAAATGATGCAGGAATAAAGGTTCCCGAAAGATTGTCCTCCAGATTGTGCGGCGTCGTAATTCGAATTTTCACCATAAAATTTGTCACCTGCTGTGCCGACCCGCTTCCAGTGATATCCGCTGAATTCGCAATCTCTGTAACAATCCCCTCAAAAGAGCGATTGGGATAAGCATCAACTTCAATACTTGCTGTGTCATCAATCGAAACATGGATGATGTCATTTTCGTTAACTTCAACCTCCATTTCCATCTGCTCCATTCGTACAATTCGCATCATTTCAGTACCAGCAGTTTGTGCCTGACCAAGAACTCGTTCGCCCTGTTCCACTGCGAGGGAACTGATGGTTCCTGCCTGAGGTGCCCGAATGACCGTTTGCTCTAGTTCCTCTTTTGCACGTCGAAGCTGTGCAGAAGCACTTTCGATCTGGTATTCCGCGGCATTTAGCGAAGCTTTTTGTGATTCATAGTTGTTCTTAGACTGCAGATATTGAATCTCGGAGATGAGTTTTCGTTCGTATAACTCCTGGTTTTTTACGTGTTCAGCCTCTGCCTGAAGAAGTCCGGAACGCGTTTGCTCCATTCTGGCACGTTGTGTGAGTAGTTGCGCATTCAGTTCATCGATCCGGGCTTCATATATATCCGGTTTGATGCGTAAGAGAAGATCTCCCTCTCGTACATAGTCGCCTTCAATGACATTTAGTTCGATAATCTCCCCGGACACATCCGGACGAATAATCACTTCAACTTCCGGTTGAATACGACCGGATGCAGCTACCTCCTGTGATATGGTTCGAAGAGCTGCAATTTCAGTTTGAACGGTATATTCGCTCCCGTCGTTGTCCATCCACCCCATGGTTTTTGCAAGCACGGCTAGAACTCCCAGCGCCACTATGAGGATTACAAGTACATAAATAAGGGTTTTTGTTGATGATCGTTTTGCCATGGTTCTGTGCCCTGTGGTTACGTGTTACCTTAATTTTCGTTTGAATTCAATTTGGGTGTGAGCCGTCCGATGTAAAAATCAAGCAATTGATTCTGAAAATATGCATTGTAAAGTGTTTGAATTTGTCCAGATCGAGCCTGTACAAAATTTGCATTGGCCTGATTCAATTCAATGAGAGTAGTTGCTCCAATGGTATACCTTTGCTGTTCCGTTTCAAAGGCTCTTTCTGCAGCAATAAGAGCTTTTTCTGCGGTTTCAAGTTCCTTCAACACAGCCTGATAATCGGAGTATGCTTGCCGAACCTCTTCCAGAATCTGAAAACGAATATCCTCCAGGTTTAACTCAGAATTCCGCAAATTGACTTTTGCACTCTCAAGACTCACTCTTCGATTCCAATTGTTGAATATGGGCAGGTTAAGTGAAATGCCCAAAGAACGGTTTACGTTTCTGTCGAAAAACTGATCTGTAAACCCAAGTTTTTCACGAGTGATTGGATCTGTAAACTGATCATTGTAGGATGCATTAATACCAGCACTGGCAGAAATACTGGGGATCATCGCAGATCGGGCGATGACAACACCACTTTTGGCAGATTCAATTCTGTATTCCTGCGCTTTTAGATCGCTTCGAAGACTCATTGCCATGTCAATCATCTCTTCTAGTCCCAAATCGATTAAAAACTCGCTCTCTTGGGAAAGATCGGGAGCCAAAAATACAAATTGAGCCTCAGAATCGGTTTGCATGATACGATACAGTGCCATTTCACTGTTTCGGAGCGCATTCTCTCTCTGAATAACGGCAAGCTCATCTTGTGCAACCGCGGATTCTTGATTGAACTGATCCACAGCCGGACTGGTACCCACCTCAACCTGAGCACGAATTTGCTCCAGTCGGCTTTGGGAGGCCTCTAGATTCTCCTGAGCAATAATCAGAAGTTCACGGTTCAAAATCAGTTGCAGGAATCGACCCGCAGTATTGAAAATGACAGATTCTCTCAAGCGCTCTGTCGTCTCTTTTTGTGCCTCATAATCAGACTGACTTTGTCTCAAATTCTGAATCTGCTGAAATCCGTTAAATAAAGTAATATTTCCTCCAAGGTTTCCTCCGATGGATGATGTAGCTTTATCCTCAAAGCTCACAGTTGCCTGATCGAACTGCTGTCCTACCCGTCTTGTTGCACTCATGTTGGCATTAAGCGTAGGCAGAAAATCTGCTTTTGCACTCAATACACCTGCCTGAGCCAATTTTTCATTATTCTGAGCCTGTTTTAGCTGGAAATTGTTGTCTAGCGCGATGGTAATGGCATCTGCAAGCGTGACAGTATCTCTAGCTGTCTCTGTCATTTGAGCCATTGATAAGGGAATATTCAAGAACAGGAAATAAACGAGAAGAAGGGTGATTGTAACGGGTTTACCGTTCTTTACAACGGATAATTCAAAGTAACTCATAGAAGGCAAGTTTATGATCGATGTGGTTTTTTTGAAATGTTTCGATGCTCAGAATTCGATGATCAGAATCACTCATTCTATGTGTATAGCAGATTCTGAAATAATTACATCCGAATACAGATTCTTTTTCGACGATAGAATCAGTTACAAAGAGACAGGTTAAAAAGAAGCCCCGGAATCAGTTTGCAGCTTTGGATCGTTTTTCAAGTATCTCAACAATTGTCTGAACGCCTCGTTGTGCAATTTGACGTTTCACTTCATCCGCAACAAACTGAGTTAGTCCAGGGTTGGATGCAGACATACCACGATTTCGCCTTTTGGAAGAACTTTTACCAACTTTGTTACCAATATTGTTAAGAATCGATCCCGCTAGAAATCCAGCCGCTACAGATACAAGAAGTGCGGGTATCGGATGAGATTTTGTTTTTTTTCTGCATGTGTCAATAACTGAGGAGTCTTTATGATACTTCCTCTCGAGTCGGCGGATGTTAGCCTCCAGCTGAGCTTTTTTCTGGATCAGATCCCGGTTTTTCAATGAATTCGCTTGCTTCACTCGGTCTCCTTTTTATCGTTTTGAAATAGTGGTTGAAACGCATCAAAAAGCTCTTTTTCAATTCTTGAAGAAAGCGTTTTAGAACGAGTGTGATGGAAATAGATTCCCAAAATCAGAAATGGAAGGGCAATAAGAGCAAATCCAAGTGCGGTACTATCGAGCCATTCTCCTATCTGAAAAGCCGCCGCAATCATCAGAAACAACAGCGCTAAAAGGGAAAAAATAAGCGTCGTAATCTTCTGTATTACCTTCGTTAGTAAGGATGTGAGGCTCTCAATTCCCTTGAGAGCGAGAAGTTGAAACTTGGCTTCAAGATACTCCGTGAGATCGTTTTTTAATTCGTTCACACGACCCATCCACTTTTCTGCGGAATGTAACATATCTTTCCTGTCTAATAGGTTCAAATGGGTTCTAATTCTATGGCAGCTTCGTTGTTATTTCGAACCACCAACCAGTTTACTCAATAGAAAACCGGTGGCCACACCTACCAAAACGCTCTCCAAGGGTCTCTTTCGAATCAACAACTCCAGGTCCGATTTTAACTCCTGCGCACGGTCTGTAAGCCGGGCCTCATCCAAGATCTCTTTTCCCTCATGAATCACATTTTCCAATTCCCGATTCAAGTCCTGTAGAATATCATCTTCCATAGTATTGTATTTTGTCTATGATCCAAATTTGTTACGGTAAAATGTACTCTTCTTCTAACGAAAGAAATTGCATGATATTGGTCAAACCTGCAACTTGATTCCCGGTTCTGAAATTATCATTTTACCCTGATAAATATACCAAATTTTCCGGTGTACTGTTTCAATTTTCCGTTTTTTGCTGTCACTCACGCCAGATCATTCTATGAGACATCCATCCATCTTTCTTCGAATCGTTTCGGTTTCATCCGCTCTAGCTCTGATTCTCATCGCATTTTTTTTTCCTGCGATTCTAGCAGGCATTGAACTTCCCCTACTTTTTCTTTCTGTTTTTTTGATTGGGATCCCCCACGGTGCCATTGATCATGTGATGGCATCCGAAATTTTCAATCTAAAGAAAACACTTGGCAGTCATCTATTATTTTATGGCAGCTATCTGCTAATTATGCTATTTGTAGGCGCTATTTGGGTGTTTCTACCGGTATTGGGAATGATCTTCTTTTTGCTAATTTCAGTATATCATTTCGGGCAGGCAGATATGGAAGACTTCATGGTGGATCACCGGGGGCTATCAGACCGGTTTTTGCACAGCATTCGTGGAGTTCTCATTATCGGATGCATCGTTTTTTCGGATCTCTCCATGACAGTCCCTGTGATGGCGGATGCAATGGCTTTGCAAGCCAATGAACTGCTCGCCTGGATGCCAGATGCCAACGTCGCATTGCTGGTAATCTTTGGTATCTACTTGATTTCAATCGTATTTGCTACGTTTCAGAAGCGGTTCACTTCTCCTGTTTCCGTACTGCTGGATTCTGTTCTCCTGATTGCTATGTTTCTCATAACGGGTCCCTTTATTGGTTTTGCAGTATACTTTGCACTATGGCACTCGGCTGGTCATGTGCAGGAGATGCGGGAATATTTTCAGGAGCATCAAAAAAACCTTTCCCTGGCTCGTTTTTACTGGCTGGCGACTCCTTTTACACTCATCTCTGTTTTTGGGTTGTTTCTTCTATGGGGTATCAATGAGGTATTTATGCTAGAAGAGCAGATGATTACGTTGATGTTTATTTTGATAAGTGTTCTCACCTTGCCACACATGCTTATTGTAGACCGCATGTATCAGAAGCCTGCTGCAGCTTCATGATGGTATTTTTTCATCGATCGAGGTCAGACGTGCCCCATGCTTTTCACCAAATAGCTCGAAGGGAACATGATTGGTTACGACTCGCTTTACTCCACTCGCCTCTATGATCTCTTGATACGTCTCATAGCAGTCGAGTGCATCTAAAAAAGCTTGCATATCTTCTTCTGTACAGGTTTCGATGAACTGGATATCCTCATCTGCGGATGCCTGTAGTCGAAACTTACCCTTGGTGTCCGTTTCGCCCATTCTGGTAAATAAAGCCAGACGTCTGGGTGCGTTTGTCTCTGTTTCTCGCAACTTGCAAAACGTTCTTTTTACGATGGCATGCGTTACAAGATGATCTAGAAATCCACTGACACCGTGCACTGCATAGGTGACCAGTATATCGGGTTGAATTTCCAGAATCTCTTTTTCAAGAATTTCCTCCAGTTTGATGGGATTGAGTTCTTTGAGTTGCCCATCTGGAAGATCCAATATCTTCATGCCATGCAATCCCAGAACCTTCTTTACACAGTGCATCTCGCGGACTCGAACCTCCCCCATCTCTTTTTTTGAAAGCTGTAAACGGAATCGCTGTTTCGTAGCTTCCCCTTTCGTTAACGTGAGCAAGTGTACTTCATGCCCTTGACGAATCTGAGCATGCATGGCTGGCGCAGGCCCAAAACTCTCATCATCGGGGTGAGGAAAAATATAGAGTATTCTCATGCAAGGACTATTCCAGTATTCGGTTCTTAGGATCCAGAATACCGTTCTCAGGAGCAACCCGTGGTAGATCCACAAGTAATGCACTTAAGACAGGTCCCGTTTCGGATCATTGTCATACTCCCACACTCTGGACAGGAGTCCCCGGTATAACCCATCTGTTTGGCTCGATCGTAATCGCTATCTGCCTCGCTGGAATATTCCTGAGATTGTGCGGATACGGCTGAAACCGCATGTGCCACCTGTGTCTGATGGTCGGGCTGTACTGCATTTGCGTTGGATCGGGCCGATACCTCACGTGCAAGTTCCTGTTCTTCTGACGGCCGAAGCTTTCTCATTAAAATATCTTCCGGCGGAACATGGGCAAGATCCTCCCTTCCGAGATACGTTACCGCAAGCTCTCTGAAGATATAATCGATCACCGATGTGGACATCTTGATGTGCGGACTTCCGTTGACCATCCCGCTGGGCTCAAACTTCGTGAATACGAAGGCATCCACAAACTCCTCGAGTGGAACTCCGTGTTGAAGCCCCAATGAAATTGCAATAGCAAAACAGTTCATCAGGCTGCGGAATGCAGCACCTTCCCGATGCATATCGACAAAGATTTCACCCAACTGACCATTATCATACTCTCCGGTCCTGAGATAGACACTTTGCCCACCAATTTTCACTTTTTGAGTATATCCTGTTCTGCGGAACGGCAATCGCTGCCTTCTGGCTACATATTTATGAATGATTTTTTCCGCTACTTCTACAATCTGTTCCTGTCTGGTGGCAGAAATCTGAACATCATCCTCATCTTCCTCTTCGATCTCATCAAAAAGATCACTCATGGCGTTGAGAGGTTGGCTCAGTTTCGACCCATCTCGGTAAAGTGCATTCGCCTTCAGCATCTTCTCCCATGACTCCAGGTAGGCCTCTTTGATATCCTCCACCGTTGCTTCATTTGGCAAGTTGATGGTTTTGGATATAGCACCAGAGATAAAAGGTTGTGCTGCTGCCATCATGTTGATATGTCCGCTGGCAGAGATGTAGCGTGTTCCGGTTCTTCCGCATTTATTGGCGCAATCGAAGACGGGTAAATGCTCTTTCTTTAGGTGTGGAGCTCCCTCAACCGTCATGGTTCCGCAAACATAATCATTTGCTTCTTCGATCTCCTTCTTGGTAAATCCAAGATATCGAAGCATATCGAATGAAAAGTCATTAAGCTGCTCTTCACTGATATTCAGTACCTGCTTGCAGAACTCTTCTCCCAATGTCCAGTGATTGAAAGCGAACTTTATATCGAAACTGGAGGGCAGAGCCTCATTGATAAGGCGTACCTTCTCATCGGTAAAACCATGATTTTTCAGGGTTTCGGGGTTGATGTGAGGACATCCATCAAGCGTACCACTCCCCTTTGCATATCGAATGATTTCATCCGTTTCATGCTTGCTGTATCCAAGGTTTTTCAATGCGAGAGGCACACTCTGATTGATAATTTTAAAATAGCCACCTCCAGCTAATTTTTTGAATTTCACTAATGCAAAATCAGGTTCAATTCCGGTTGTGTCACAATCCATGACAAGGCCAATGGTTCCGGTTGGAGCAATCACTGTTACCTGTGCGTTGCGGAATCCATGTTTCTCACCGAGTGTAAGAGCCAGATCTGCATCTTCTTTTGCGGCTTCAAGCAGATATGATGGACATGTCTCCTGATCAATTCCAACGGGTTTGATGGTTAGTCCCTCATATTCCTCTGCCTGGTTGTAAACAGCCCGCCGATGATTCCGGATCACCCGTTGCATGTGTTCGCGGTTTCTCTCATATCCCTCAAACGAACCCAGCTCTTCCGCCATTAATGCACTGGTGGCATAGGATCTCATGTGCATAATCGCTGTCAGCGCTCCGGCAATCGATGCTCCCTTTTCACTATCATAGGGTACCCCTTGTACCATTAATGCTGCACCGAGATTTGCATACCCGAGTCCCAGAGTTCGGAATTTGTAGGAGAGTTCAGCAATCTCTTTGGATGGGAATTGTGCCATTAGTACAGATATTTCAAGTACTACGGTCCAGAGAGTAGAAGCATAGCGGATAGCCTCTGTATCAAACTCCCCGCAATCGTCATCTTTGAAAAATTTCATTAGGTTTAATGAGGCCAGATTGCAGGCAGTATTGTCCAGGAACATATATTCCGAACAGGGATTGCTTGCTTTTATGGGGCCGTCTTCAGGGCAGGTATGCCATTCATTAATTGTGTCATGATACTGAGTGCCCGGATCTGCGCACGACCAAGCTGCATACGCAATGTCATCCCACAAGTCTCGTGCACGGAGATTCTTCATAGGCTCGGGAACTCTGCCCTCCTGAGCAGCTTTTTTCTTCTCGATACGGCCATAGAGATTCCATTCCCTATCCTCCATGACAGCCTTCATAAAACTGTTTGGGATCCGTACGGAATTATTGGAATTTTGTCCGCTTACTGTGAGGTAGGCCTCTGAGTTCCAGTCTGTATCGTAGGTGTCAAATTCGATATCCGTGAACCCCTGGGATGCAAGTTGCATGACTCGCTCGATATAATTAAGCGGAACATGGTTACGTTTTGCTTTCTTGATCTCCTGTGCAAGTTCTTTGTGTTTGAGTGGATTTCTGCTGACCTCCCCGTTCATCATTACACCTTCAACTTCAACGGGTGTATGACAAAGTTTTATGATTTTTTTCAGATGACTTTCCGTTGTTTTGGAACCCGCAACAATGGCAGCAACTTTCTGCTCCTCTCTAACTTTCCACTGAATGTACTCCTCGATATCAGGGTGATCC
>JGI11705J14877_10000399_pt1 | contig 27667 bp, 20 predicted proteins | sample Etolaghawater15m_FD_14877 | JGI IMG/M metagenome (IMG submission 14877)
TAGAGTAAGCTCAGTTTGAGCGGCTTAATTACTTTCATGAGAACCTAACTGAATATTTTAATACCGCATTTTTCCAATGCTATGGCACCATATTTTTGGATAAGAGCATTGCCGTCTTTTAGATCCATTGCTCCTTTGCCAAATCTCAAGCCATAGTTAATTTCTCCTATAATAGCTGAGCAGGTGACAAATTTGGCACCAACAAAATTTTCCATTGCTGTGCCGATGGTGAGGGTGTAGTCCTCTGCAAAATGTATCGTCTGAACACTCCCACTGGATATTGCCCGTGTCAACCCGTTACTATGGCCGGTATGATTCCCCCCGACATCAATATGACGATCGCCTGTTACTGTGTATTTATCATTTCCTCCTACAGAAAATTCTCTGTTTTGGTCGACACTATAAAACTGATTTCCTGTAACAGAGAAATCTTCAACGCCATCGACAATCTCAATCCTATCACCATTGCAATTGATGAGATCTCCACCTCCAATAATATCAGTTCGTCCTCCACTTTCTATGGTAATATTCTGTCCTTGTCCAATGGTGACATTTTGCATCTGATTAATTTCGACATTCTCTTCTCCGGTAACCTCAACTTTGCGATTTCCATCAACATAAATATATTGTTTGTCAGAACCTGCACCAAACGCAAAAGTTGAAGTACCTACGGTTTTATTTTCACTTCCTGCAATTCCAATGTATTTACTGCCACCAACGGTTTCATCAGAGTTTTCATCGCATTCCGAAACCATTGTCCCATCCGTATGCAAATAAATATTACCGGCATTAACTGCCCCTAATGACACAATGGATCCTTTAGTTGGTGATGACATATGGATCTGTTGCCCACCGTTGGAATCTTCAATCCGGATTTGATTTCCACCTGCGGTACGAATCATTGACTGAGTCTGGTTGGCACCTGTTACCGGGCTGCCAGTCTCAGGATTTGGAACTGTTCCGGAAATGATGGGTCGATCCGGATCTCCATCAATAAAGGTAAGCAGTACCTCGGTTCCCTTGTGCAATGGAAAATGCATGCCATAGTCAGCACCGGCATAGGGCTGTGCCATTCGCACCCACCGGGAAGCCTTTCCATCTGCAGAATCACTTTGATCAAAGGGGAGTTTTATCTTATAGCGACCTTCGTCATCAATTTCAGCATACTCACCATCTCCACCCGCATCAACCGTACCATTAAGTGTCCCCTTCAGTTTGGGCTTTTCCGCCAAACGTTCTGGCCTGAATTGGGCGTCGGCTGGGATACAGCTGAAATTATTAAAATAAGATGGACCCTGCATATCAGTTTCTGCAACCGTATCACCGGTTCCGGTCAGGTAGGTGGATTGCACTCCCTGATGGGAGAGCTCCGTTATCAGATAGCGTTGATTATAGGAGTCCCTATAGTGGTCGTGCATCTCAAAAATATAGCCGGTAAGAAAAGGTGGAACGGTCCCTTCACCATAAAATATAGCCTCCCGGCAGAGGATCTCTTCTGCACGTATTCGGGCTAAGGCATTTCCTTCCTCCGGTGTTTTGAAATGTTCTCCATAAATATAGACATGACCACGTCCCTCTGAGTCCACATCTGCCTCTCCCTTGAGGTCAAGAGAAGGCTTGCGATAGTTGTAGTCTTTCAGAATGACTTTTTTAGGCAACGGGTGCTGATGGCAGGTGAATTCGCGAACCTGTTCAATGGTAGAGGGAGAGAGAGAATCTGGTGGTGAATACCGGATTGATTCTCCGGAAGGGATATCTTCATGAGCCGTGGAGGCATCTGCAATAATCAGTTTTTCTGCATCATCACCCTGCTGAAAATAATAATAGATTCCTTCCCGTTCCATCCATCGGGAAATAAAATTAAAATCACTTTCGTTATACTGGCAGATATACTCCCATGGAGCATAGTTGCCAGTCAGTTTTAATTCGTAATCATTAGTGGTAAGACCGGTTTGTTTGAGCACTTCTTCGATAATATCTGGAATACTTTTATCAAGAAAGAGCTGATTCTCACGATATTGGTCGGAGATCCATAGCCGTGGAACCAGTATGGCCCGAAAATAAATATGTCCGGAATACTCATGCAACTGTTCAAAGCGGGACAGAATGCCATGGAAAACTCGAAGCTCTTCCCCATTTTTCTCAATCCTTAATTTAACAGGATTCTTCAACACCTCTTTTAAGTTTATGTCAGGGTCATCGGCATAAAGAGTTATGTCAAATTCATACAGTTTAGAGATTGCCTCTGTACCGTGAAATTCAGCAACGGTAAAGGTGTCGTCCGGCTGAGATGCGGAAGTGAAAATAAATCTAATGTTTTCCTCGACTGGCATTAGTCATTCCCTCCAAATTGTATGGCAAAATTACCCTCCTGATCCATATCCAGCTGAACACTTGCAGGCATGGCCTCAGCACTCATGAAGGTGAGAATTTCTTTGGACATTTGTGGTAAAACTGTGCCATTCATGATGTGATCAATGTTTCTTGCCCCGGTTTCCACTTCGGTACACCTGGCAGCGATCTGTTTAACAACTTCATCACTGTAGGTTAATTTCATCTTGTGAGTCTCGGCCATTCGTTTAACCAGCTTGTTCAGTTTTAATTTTACAATATCACTTAAGATGTCCTGCGGTAAAGTCATATAGGGGACCACCGTCATTCGTGCAAGGAGGGCTGGCTTGAAATGATTGCTTAAAATAGGCCGAACGGCATTCATAATGACCTCTGGTGGCAGATCTGCGTCGCCGGTCGTCATTTCGGTGATGACATCGGTTGCCAGATTGGAGGTGAGAAAAATAATAGTGTTTTTGAAATCGATTTCTCTTCCTTCACCATCGGAGAGGGAGCCTTTATCAAAAACCTGATAAAAGAGATTCATCACCTCAAGATTGGCCTTTTCAACTTCATCCAGAAGAACGATTGAATAGGGACGCTGGCGAACGGCTTCGGTGAGCACACCTCCTTCACCATAACCGACATATCCTGGAGGAGAACCTACCAGTCGACTCAGGGTATGGCGTTCCTGAAATTCACTCATGTTAATGGAGGTTACAAATCGCTCCCCTCCAAGGATCAGATCAGCAAGAGCCAGGGCTGTCTCAGTTTTGCCGACTCCACTTGGTCCAACCAGCAAAAATATTCCAAGAGGCTGATTCGGATCTTTAAGCCCTGATTTTGCAGCTTTGATTACTTCAGCAATCGCTCCAAGGCCGTGATCCTGTCCCTTTATGCGATCCTTCATCTTTTCTTCAAGATTTACTATATTTGAGGCCTGATCACGCATGACACTGCCAAGTGGGACACCTGTCCAATCCGATACAACTTTGGAAACGATATCCGGATCAACTTCTATGCGAACCAGGGACTCGTCTTTCTGGATAGACTTAAATTCTTCTGTCAGTGTTACAAGTTCTTTTTCGAGTTGCGGAATTATCTCTTTGTTCTCTGGCTCTTCAAGGGTGGCGGCTTCCTTGAGTTTAAAAAGCTCTTTACGTGAATTTATTAATCTGCCAGCCACTTCCTGCTCGGTTTTCCACTGCAGGGTGAGAGCTTCCAGTTGTTTGCCAAGATCCGCTATTTTGGTAACGATTTCCGTAAAACGTTCTCCGTCTATGGCAAAACCATGAAGCTGATCCCTTTCCATGGCTTTTTTCTCACGTTCCAGAGCCTGGACACTCCGTTCTCTGTCCTCAATAACATCGGGTTTAGCGGTGAGAAGCACCTTGACCCGGGCGGCACTGGTATCGAGCAGGTCTACTGCCTTATCAGGCAATTGTCTGCCAGAAATGTAGCGACTGGAGAGTTCGGCTGCTGCAATAATAGCGTCATCACGGACTATTACCCCATGAGCCTCTTCGTACTTTTGTTTTAAACCACGCAGGATAAGGATTGCTGTTTCAGTGGAAGGTTCTTCAAGTTTAACAAGCTGAAATCTTCTGGCAAGGGCCGGATCCTTCTCAAAATATTTCTTGTATTCAGACCAGGTTGTCGCGGCAACTGTCCGTAACTCGCCTCTGGCTAAAGCCGGTTTGAGAAGGTTCGCAGCATCGCTTTGTCCAGCAGCACCACCGGCACCAATCAGGGTGTGAGCTTCGTCAATAAAGAGGATGATCGGCTTTGGTGATGCCTTGATTTCGTTAATAACCGATTTGAGTCGATTCTCAAATTCTCCTTTGACTCCAGCGCCTGCCTGAAGAAGTCCCATGTCAAGGCCGAGAATAGATACATTTTCAAGGAGATCAGGTACGTCTCCTTCAACTATCCTCAGGGCAAGGCCTTCAACGACTGCAGTTTTTCCAACACCTGCTTCTCCGACCACAATGGGATTGTTTTTTCTTCTTCTTGCCAAGATATCGACCATCTGTCGTATTTCAAGATCTCTTCCAAAAACCGGGTCGATCTCACCATCTTTAGCTTTCGCGGTGAAATCTACACAAAATTTTCCAAGTGCCGTGGAATCTCTTGGGCCTGAAACCTCCTTACTTTCTCCTGCCTCACCTGGAGCAGGCTGTTCAATGGATGGTTTAACAATATCCCAGAATTCACTCTTGAGTCCATCAAACGATATACCATTCAATTGATCAAGAAATTGTCCTGCACCAAAGCGGGATGGATTGTTGACCAGGGTTAAAAGCAGTACTCCCGATCGAATTCCGCTTTCATCAAGATCCACCGAGGCAATCAGCCAGGATTCCTGAAACCATTCCATCAAAAGTGGAGAAAAAACGGGTTTGGCAGCATTTCCGGTTTTGAATTCTTCAAGGGCATGATCAATACCTTTACTGAATTTTCCGGGATCTATATCATAATGACGTAAGATAAGGGGGAGATCAGACTGATCTTCTTCAAGGAGTTTGGCAAGAAAATGCTCAAGGGTTACCTCATAGTGGCTCCGTGAAACACACAGGCCGGCTGCGGCCTCAAGACAACGGGTACAAAAAGGGTTTAAGCGCCCTAAGAGTGATTTAATGTCTACGGTCAGCATGGTTCTCTCCGATTGTTGTTAATAATAGAATACAAGTTATCTTTGAGGATAAAACAGATTGCTTTTTTCTCCAATCTCTTCTCCAGAAAACAGCCAGCTGTCAAGGCCAAGGCCTGACCATTGTTCGCTTCCAAGACAGACTGTTTTGGCCTGTCGACCCGCCATGGTTACGTTGATGTCGTAATCAAGAGGATCACTGACGAAGAGGTCTGTCAGCATGACAACCTTATTATACAAGGCGCTGCCGGGGAAAAATGCTCTATATTCTGGTTCATCAAGTGGTCCTATTTCTATACGAAACCGACCCATTCGATCTCCAATCTCTTCTCCAAGAAAGCTGTCACAGCCAAGAGCGACAACAGATGCACCAAGCTGAATTCTCTGATCTTCAGGAATTTTCGCTTTCCGTTCCAGGCAGGAGAGAATGTCAACGGGAAGATTTAAAGCATCGGATAGCAGGGTTTTCAGGCCTAAGGCTGATCTTGGGGCCTGACTGAACAATCCGGCATACCGAAGTAAATCCTTGGAGTTTTGAAGATTTTTCCGGAATTCCGGCTCTCCCAGACCAAGTAAGCAAAAAAGACGTTCCAAATGAGAATTTTCCTCTTCCTCACTGATTTGTTGAAACTGCCGATACTTCAACCAGCTTTGGAAAAAGAGGAGATAGAGTCTTTGGTGAATGATATCGAGGAAATCACGGCTGGCAGATGAATCTTCGGAGGCCTCACTCAACAGCTCTTCACTGTAAAAGGTTGGCAGGGGAGATGAGGACCCGTATAAGCTTAAAAAGTTAGTTTTTATTTTGAACGTACTCTTGTCATCCTGATCACTATGCTCTTCGATCGATTCAATATCACTTGCAGGAAAACCAAGGGATAAATGGGGAACAATCTGGATTTGATTATGTTGGTAGGGGGCTGCTTTACTATCAGAGGACGGAGAATCAAGATAAAGACGGAGCAGTCTAATGGCCTGAAAAAAAGAAAAGTTCTCTCCTTCTTTCAGTAAAGACAACTTAATATCTAGCTTTAAATCAGGGGACGTTCCCCTATCCGTGCCGGCCATGAAATGATTTCTCCTCTCAAACTTTCTTTAAGGGTGAACCTGGTAAAGGAATTAAAAGTTGAATACACTGCGAGAAATTCGTTGAGGATTGAAGCAAAAAGGTAGAGATCACCTTGACTTGCAAAGTGATCATAACGGGCCTCCATATGAATTTCCCTTCCCCGCATCATAAGACCGTTTACCAGCCTGTCTCCAGGGGTGGAACTGATCTTCTGCAGACCATCTATTCGTTTCTGATTGGCTAGTAACGTTGATCTGTCTTTAGTGTCAGGAAACAGGTACAGGCCGAGTAATGTCTTTACATTTTTGATATCAGCAAGTGAAGTGTAATTCAGGGACAGATGTCCGAGAAGTCTCCAGAGGAGGTTTTTCTCCAGAGGTGGTTGAGCCCCGGATGTGGGTGGACTTATATTGGAAAAGGTGATGAATTCAGGAGTGGAGCTGGTGGGCTGGGATATGTCACCAACCTGGATATTGTCAGGGAGATCTCCATTGGTGCACGTCAGTTCGATGCTAAGAGTCTCAGGAAGTGGTGGGCCATCCTTTTTAGGGTAGCTTACAGAAATATAGGTGTCGGTTACCCTGCGTGATGGCGATTTCCTTTGACTTGTATTGTAAACAGGGCCAGATGCACCGTTTCTATTAAAATGATCGAAATGTTGATATTCCCTTGCAGTTGCAGTTCCCTGGATGTAACCGGTTACTCGGTCCACCGAGTACACCTGGAAATGAGTTAAATTTGATGCAGCGGGCCGAACACGATATTCGCTCATCCGGTGATCAAGACGGACGGGGTCCGCTTCATGCTTGAAAATATTGAGTACCGGAGTGGCAAAGAGAATAAAATCTTTTGTTCGGATTCTAGGCATTTGAAAAGGAATGTCATTTAACTCAAAAAAAATCTCAAATTGTGTTCCTTCTCCCCGATTGAACCATTTTTCAAGCCCGGTGAGATTAAGAAAAAGAAAATTCTCAGGGAGAGTGAAATATTCCTGAAGAATTCGGTACCCCGGAAAAGAGTTGCCGGGATAGGGTAAGACGCCATCTGCCATATTGAATCCAACAGGTTGCAGATGTTCTTTTGNTAAGGAAAATTCGGAGTCCTGATCTTTCGCCTTAATAATTATACGACGCAGGTAATGACGAAGGATAAAATATTTGTCNCTGGCAGAAGAGTAGTCACCCGCCAGATGAAATTGTAAATTTTTCANCTGAAGATTGTTGAGAGCTCCNCCCTTTGTTTGAAGTGTGANCCGGATGGCGGAAGCCATTCCTGGGGTTTCCACAAANGCGACATCTGTGATCGCTATCGGTTGAACCTCAACATCAAAACAGGTTTGGAACAGGCAGGTTGTTCCGGCAACGGGGACCGAGGCCAGCTGGACACCTTTTTTTATTTTTAAGGCCTGTTTAAGTGACGATTTGGGTTGGAAGGCGACAATGGCGGCGGAAGGTACTGGTCTAAGGTAATGTGGCCATATCAGATGAATGAGATCGTGGATGATTTCGGGAAAATCGTCATCAAGTTTTTCCCGGATGAGGCCGGTCAGAAAAGCGACTCCTTCCAGCAGTCGTTCGACATCGGGATCAGCAGAGGAGCCGCTCAACATGGATGCTATGGAAGGGTGCGTTTCAGCAAATTCTGCCCCAAGATCACGCAAGGCAGCAAGTTCCTGAAGGTAGTAGTGATTGAGCATTGCGTATCTTCTGGTTATTTTTTTATGCTTATCTGACCATCGGAATTCAAAATACTTTCAAAAAGTACTGAGGCATTGGAACCTGAGGAGGCAAGTTTTGCAAAAATCTGAAACTTCACAGCAAGACGATCTTCTTCCTGGGGGGTAAAGGCTACCCGCACGGCTCGCAGTCGTGGTTCGTATTGGGTAATTGTCTGTCTGATTGCCCTTTCAAAGCCTCGGAGTGACTGAGGGTATTCAGTAAGAAATTCAGTGAAATCAGGAGTTCCGTATTCTTCAGAAATCAGGACATTTCCCTGCCGGGTATTGAGGATCTGTTTCAGGTGATCCTGGATGGAGTCGATCACCTTCAACGGATCCTCACTTTCCCGACGGAGAGGGTCATGCTCCCTCTGCCGGATACGCTCTAATAACCTGGCTTCCCGCATGATTCAGTTATCCAGTGTCATCTGTGTATTCAGGATGAGATTCCTGGCATCAGACCATTGGGGCTTCCCAATCATCCTCAGCCGTAATACCACCATCTTCCCAGGTCCATATTATTTTTTGATAACAAAAAGAGACGTGCTCTCTTTCTTTGTGCTGCATATTTTCAGGATATTTGTTGTTAAGCATCTCCTGACGTATCTTCGAGATGGACGCATTTTCCAGTTGGATGGTGTAGTGCTGTACTTCCTTGCCGGTTGAGGAAGGTTGCCAACACCGAAGCTCAAGGCTGGTTATGTTTTCATTATTGACCATGGCTGAATAAATAAGAGGACTTGACTTATCCACCTCTTTGACAAGGGTGAGCGGGCCATGTTGTCTCTTTCCGGTGGGAAGTCCAGAGGCTGCATCCCTTGGCGATGATATTTCCTGATCAAAAGCAATTATAGCGATCATATCTTCACGACCAGCCTGGGTTACAGATCCTTTAATCTCACCCTGAGTCTCTCCAGTAAGTTTGAGGTATGCATTTAATGCCATTTGTCTGTCTCCTTAAGTTGTAATTTGATAAGTGTTTATCAGATGGAACAGTACCAATTGAATTATCAAGAACATGGTTGTGCTATTTTTTGTCAAGTTTCCCAACCAGTGATAAAGTAAAAGACGCCCCCATATATTTGAAATGTGGGCGTACTTTCAGACCGACTTTGTACCAACCAGGTTCACCTTCCACGGAATCTACAGTTACTTCCGCCATTCTAAGCGGTCTGCGACTTCTGGCACTTGCAGAAGGGCTGTCCATTTCTGTAACATACTGACTGATCCATTTATTCAGCTCCATTTCAAGGTCACTTCTTTCCTTCCAGGAACCAATATTTTCTCTCTGCAAGACCTTGAGATAATGGGCCAGGCGGTTGATCACAAACATATAGGGCAACTGCAGGCCAAGTTTGTAGTTGAGCTCTGCCTCTTTACCTTCCTTTGAAATTCCGAAATTTTTGGCTTTTTGAACAGAATTGGCAGAGAAAAAGGCTGCATTATCACTGTTCTTTCTCATAGTAAGGCCGATAAAACCTTCTTCTGCCAGTTCAAATTCCTTTCGTTCCGAAACCAGTACTTCGGTGGGAATTTTCGTTTGGGTTGCACCCATGGCATTATATTGGTGAAGTTTTAAATCTTCGACGGTACCACCGCCTTGAGGGCCGATAATGTTAGCACACCATCGATATTTGGCAAAACTATCGGTAAGTCTGGTGGCAAAGGCAAAAGCCGCGTTGCCCCAGAGATATTTACCATGATTACCAACAACATTTTCTTCATATTCAAAGGTTTTGATAGGGTCACTTTCTGCACCATAGGGCAAGCGCAGGAGAAAACGTGGCATGGTCAGTCCGATATATCTCGCATCTTCTGATTCACGGAAGGANTGCCATTTGATATATTTGGGTCCCTCAAAAATCGATTTGAGATCTTTCAAGTTGGGGAGTTCATTAAAATCTTCAATGTCAAAAAATTGAGGGCCAGCTGCGGCGATAAATGGGGCATGAGCCATTGCAGCAACGCTTGCAATGGATTGAAGCAACTTAATATCCTGGGGGCCTGGACCAAAATCATAATTGCCAATCATGGCAGCGTAGGGTTGACCACCAAACTGCCCATATTCCGCTGTGTAAGCTGTTTTGTAGAGGCCGGATTTTGCAATTTCAGGAGAGTCCTCAAAATCATCAAGCAAGTCTTCTTTGCTGATATTAACTATCTCGAGTTTGATGTTTTCACGGAAATCTGTATTGTCAACCATGTACTTCATGGAACGCCAGGCAGATTCGAGCTTTTGAAAATCTTCATGATGGAGAATGGCATCAACCTGTAGACCGACTTTTTTGTCTATTTCGGCGATCATTTCATCGACGACGGCTTTGGTGACTTTATCAACACCTTTGCCGGGTTCGATTAACTGGGCGATAAGCGCCTCTACACCTTTTTTTGCCATGCCATAAGCCTCATCGGCGGGCTTAAGCTTTGTTGCCTGGGTAATCTCTTCAAGAAGGGATGTCGTTTCCTCTACTATCTGCTCCCTGCCCTGAGCACTTTGTTCTTGTTCTTCGGCCATGGTTCTCTCCTATTTATCCTCGACACCGAGTTCTTTCAGCAGTTGATCTTTGGACTCGTCATCCTTCACAAGGCTTTGGATTTTCTTCCGAAATTCAGGTACATTTGACAGAGGTCCCTTTAACGCGGTCAGGGCCTGACGAAGTTCCATGAGTTTTTTTAGTTCAGGACTGTTTTGGGCTATGGCATCGGGGGAAAAATCTTTCAGTGATTCAAATGCCAGTTTAACAGCAAGTTCTTCGTCAGGATCATCCGATAATTTATTTGGTACCGTCATGTTCAAGCTGAGGTTTTGCTCTTTCATGACATCGTTGAAGTTGTCTTTGTCGATATTGATGGGGTCTCGATCCTCAACAGCACGCTCATCATCTTTTTGGGTGAAATCTCCCATGATGAGTATTTTTAGAGGAAGTTCCACCTCTTCCTTGGCATCTCCGGTTGCCGGACGATAGACAATATTGACTCTCTCCTTAGGAGCAACAGAACCTTCCTTTGCCATGATTTGCCTCTTTTGTTTAGTTGACGGTTAATAATATAGCGTATTATATGATGATATTTCTATCAATATAAAAGGTTTAAATCAAGAAATTTGTCGTGAAATCACCATTTAATGACTTTGCAAAATAGATTCCGCACCAGACATCTTGAAACAATTAAAATGTATTAGGATGAAATGCGGATTGCCTCTACCGAGTCGAGGGTGGCTATTTTGTCAAGCAGATCCCTGCCACGCTCTTTTACAATTTTTGACGAAATCATTTTCAGGCAGTGATAGAAGGTTTTGTAAACTATCAGGGCCTGAGGCGGATCCCAGATTTCCAGCTTATGGTGCTCCAGCTCTTCGACGAGTTTCTCACAATGCGGCAGAGCCATCTCGGCTTTTTTCCCGCTGATCAATATTCGTATGAGAGCCAGTCGCCATTGCATTGATTCTCTGGAAGAATGGGCTTCCTTAATCCCTTGCTGGAGAAGCACAAGAGCCTCGGTGAGTTTTCGTTCCTTTAAGAGTTCACCGGCCTGCTGGATAGCATTGTTCAGCTGATTTGCCTCCGCTGTATTTCCATCAGCAGTGACAAAACTGGAACCCATGTCCATGCCATCTCCTGCAGATCCAAGATTATGACACCATTCCTTTGTCTCCTCATCAGCAAAGGGAGTCCCGTCTGAAAATTGGAGAGTGTGTATCCCGGGCAGTCTGTGAAGGAAGGAGGCCGTTTCCTGGCATACTGCCTCCCAGGCCTTTTGGTATGGAAGACCAAGGTTTTCGAGGCTGGTGGCACAGTATCGCTGCAGATCCAGCCAGAAAATATACTGAGGAAACTGTCTTTCTGCAGTGGAGGATAAATTGATCCAGTCTCCTCGAGAGGACAGGTCTTGTATCATCAGAATGATATGAGGTTCCGGTGGCGGTATAATTGTTTTGCCTTCCACTGTCTGGGGAAGCGCATCGATATCTGACCAGATTGCTGTCCTCAAGGATCGATGCCCCAGTGGATTGGGCAGATCCTGTTCTATCAGAGTAAGAGCTGCCCGCTTGATTCTTTCATTGGCTGTCTGAATAGCGACTATGGGGTCTTCACTTGTGGAAGCTGTTTCCTGAACTTTCGGTTCCGGGGCTGGAGTCGGTTTTTTTTCCACCTGCTCAGGAGGCTGTTGTTTTGGTTCAGGTTCTTTTACCTGCTCTGGCGGAGGGAATATAGCGTTTTCTTTTTTGATTGGAAGAGATTCAATGGCCCTTATCAACCGATTTAAAGAGGGTGGCTCAGGGAACAGCTCAAGGAAAAGCTGCTTAAGCTTGTCACAATGTGCCAAAAGAGTATTTTTACTTTCTTCTTCTACGGATTGGAGACGAAGAAGCTCAAGAGCACTTGCACTGTTTTCAATCCACCATTCTGCAGCTGCCACTCGGCCACGCATTCTTTTTTTTAAGGGAAACATTGTGTCCCAGAACGTTTCCAGCAAATCGCAATAAGCCTGCAATCCAGTCGTAAGTCCTTCAAGCTCGCGGGTGTGAATTTGGGAAACGGAAAAATAACTCATCACCAGAAGATCTTTACTCTCCTCTGTTAATATCTTTTCGGTTAGTTGACTTACCCGCAGCCAGTTAACTCCCTCAGAGGCTGATGGAGAACCAATTTTGTCTATTTCAGTTTGAAGTTCTTCAAAGGCTGGTTCGTAGCGGCTATCTGTACCGGCGGGACAAGCATCACTTATCGGAGTTGTTCCTATTGCAAGTATATCCATCGTGATTCTCAGGTTATTTTAGTTATCCCAACAGTTTGTTATGTCAGTGGGAACGTCAGGAAGTTTCTGTTCCCAGTTTTGTTTTATTTTCTGGGCCTCAGCCTGTTGTTTTGCCTTCCAGGATTTCTTTAAAGCTTCATTTTCCAGAGCAGTCATTTTCTGTTTCCGTTCCCATGTTGCAAGAAGCTCCTTGATGCCCTTACTACTGTCCGCTGCCTGCATTTTGCGTTTTTCCTCAAGTTCGGCAAGGAATTTCTCCCTTTTTTCCTGCTGATCGATAATGCTGATAAGTGGTTGTCCGCCTTTGAGTTGGAAGTTTACCTTGATAGTTGTAATCCGTAGTCGGACCAACTGTTTCTTCTGGTCAGGGAAATCGTTTACCGAAAAAAGATGACTTCCATTCTGGAAATCTTTGGCAAAGTGGGCAAAGGCAAGTTTGCCCTCGTATTTTTTCTTTAGAATAGTACTGCCTATTTCAATCTGCAGAGAGACTGAGTCACAATTTTCCGGTTGCCATGACATCTTTTTACGTATTGGATAATTTAAATTGACCAAACGCGTGGTTTCTGCACCGCAGACGGCTTCCAGCGTGGTGACATGGGGGGTGATTCTTGCTTCCTTGTTAACGCTGGTCGGATTGGCAGTTACCAGTATGTCATAGTTTGCATTAATAGTTGGCAGAGGGGGAATCTCGGGTTCCTTTTTCTTTTCCGGTTGAGCTCCGAAAACAGCATCTGCTTCAAGCTGCATATCAAGAGGTACTTCCTCGCTGAAGGAAAGATCGGGTTTGAAACGGACGAGGCGGATGCCGTCGGTGAGAAAATCCAGGAATTCTTTTTCGAAGGGGAGCATTTTACCCAGAGCTGTTTTTGGATAAAAACCCTTTTTGAGGCTCCTGCCAAGAAATGGGGCAGCTGGACCTTTGATAAAACGTATGGCATAGCCGTCATCGAGAAAGAGCTCATCGTTCAGTTTTGTCTTGTCTGTTATATCCTGAACTTCCACAAGTACATTCTTTTCCCACAGGCTGTTTAAGTGACAGGCAGCCTCCAGGCAGGTGTAATCTCGAAGAAAGGTGAGTGGGCCAGCAAGAAGCCGCCAGACCACTTTCTGTTGCTGGCCGGGTTGGCTCAGCTCCTTCCGGAAAGCCACGAGATGATGTTTGGCAAGATAGAAGGGGGACTTTGAAGTGGCAGGGTCGTCTTTGAAAATTTCAGCAGCCATGCTGTAAGAGACCGTGCGAGAGGAGCTAGCCAGGGTAATGTCTTTTAGAGCCATCTGATAACTGTTGAATAACTTCCCTGCAGCAAGCTGACTGGCAAGCATTCCGCTTGGATCAAGACCGGTTTTCTTTTCAAGGGTGCCGAGTGCCTTTTTCCCCTTTTTTGTTACCTTGGCAAGCAGAGAATTACTTTCTTCGATGGCAGCTTCTCGTGTGGCATCAATACGAGCCTGTTCTATCTGATTGATGAGAAGAATCCAGGTATTTTCTTTTTCATCTTCTTCCAGAGGGGCAAGTTCTCTGGCCATGGTTCGCAGCAGGGAAAAATAGGGGTTCTGATCCGTGGCCATGGTAGTGGCGACTTCCTGCCAGGAAGAACCGTCGCCCAGATAGTATTCAGCCTGGGGGAATTTTTCAGCAAAATCATACCAGACCAGCCTGTAGGCCATCTCGTACCATTTTTGAAAGCGTGCTTTATTGCTGGTGATCAAAAGAGGATCCGGTAATGCAGTATCGATATCTTGGAGCAGGGTATTGATTATATCTCTCCCCTTGATGGTGAAGGCAGGTGGCACCGTTGCGATATTTTTTCGGCTCAGGGGGGAGGTCCAGAAGTCCTGGACGTTCAGCGGGCCTGAATCGGAATTATGGTTGATCCATGAGACCAGCCAGTTAAGGCTGGTGTCGGGCATACTGAGGATATGAATGAGTGCACGCTGTAGACGTTCTTTTTCCAAATTAAGTGTTTCACGGCTCTCCTGCCAGTTCAGGTAGTGGTGATATTGCAGGAGAACCCTGTCACTGAGATCAGCTATGAGACGCCTGTCTTCCCCTCCGAAAAGAGACTGAAAAGAGGGCTGTGCCTGCTTCTCAAAACCTGACGGATCTTTGTTGTCAAGCCGGGCCTGTATCAGGTTGATACGGTGTACAAGATGGGCAACAACGGTACCAACAATAACCTCTGATGATCCAGGTGTTAACGCGGAGACAGCGGTGTCAAGTTGTATGTTGAGTCTTTCGTTGAACTCGCTGTTGAAGCGATGGCAGTATTTCTGTTTGAGACGAAGTTCGATGTCCTCACTTTTATTTAACCCGAAGCGGGGAATCCACCAGGCTCTGTTGTAGTCTTCCATGGTACTGATGGCCTTCTGGAAACGTTCCATCAGTGCTGTATCGGTAAGAAAGTCTCCCTGGAGGACGACGGATTGTTTGAAAGCCTCAGTGCCGTTTTGCAGGGTGGTCAGATTTTTAACAAATGAGAAACTTAGCAGGCCGCAGAGGGTGAAGATTATGGCAGCCCAGGCTGTAAGACCAATGTTGCGTGTCAATCGATTCCAGGCAAGAGCTTTTTGGGTCGGGGCAAAGAGGGTACGGTCTTCGGGGAGGATACGGGAAAAAAGATCATGGAGGAAGAGTCCTTTATTGGTACCAGGCAGGACGTCCTGCTGTTTGATCAAGCCAAGAGCATGGAGAAAGTTGGAGAAGGGGGTACCTTCCTGACGACCACTGCTGAAATAGAGCCCTCGCAGAATGGGGGATTCCTGGTAGGGGTTTGCCTTGAAGGTGGACTCGATAAAGGAGGAGAGTCGCCTGTGGAGAATTTTAAATTCGTTGGGAAAAAGAAGAAGATCCGCAGCAGATTGGGATTGTTTGCGGCTGGGATCCTGTTTGCCGTGAAGCAGTTGCAGGCGTAATTGCTGAAGACGGTCACCAATGGTAGAGTCCACATCCTGAAGAAATGTTCTGATATCCTTGTGATTCCTGTTTATCAGTCCCATGGCCTGTTCAAGGCTCTTGTCGGGCAGACGGTCACAGAACTGGGTCATACCCTGCACCAGATCACACTTGGTGATGAGAACATAGACAGGAAAAACTTTCCCCAAAACGCGCATCAGCTCATCAATGCGTTGCCTGATGTTTCGACCATCCTCGGCAATACGATCATCATCTGCCTGCAGCAACTTGTCTGCTGCTATGGTTACTACTAGACCATTGAGGGGTTCTTTTCTGCGATATTTGACCAACAGGGAGAGAAACTTCTGCCATTCATCCTTATCACGTCCTTCTTCCAGTGGTATGGTATAGCGCCCGGCGGTGTCGAGTATGACTGCCTGTTCAAAGAACCACCAGTCACAGTTTCGTGTGCCGGCAACACCTCCAATTTTACTGGTTTCAGCAAAGGGCGCAGAAAGATCTGCACTCTTGATAGCCGTTGATTTTCCAGAGCGTGATTCCCCGATAACCATATACCATGGCAGGACATAGAGAGGGTTACCCTGTTTGCTCAGGTGGGAGGATTTAAGAATTTCAATAGCTTCCTGCCATCGTCCCTGAAGCTCCTGTAATCCTTCCTGGCCACTTCCAGCTCCTTTGATATAGGCATTGTCCTGTTCGATAACCTGATGGACAAAATTCTGTTCCCTTTTTCGGAGGAGGATTTTCCGAACAAATATCCAGCCGAGATAGAGACCAACATAGCCAAGTAGAAAAAAGAGTCCGATCCACCATGGCCATTTTGCCCAGAGAACCAGACCAAAAGTAGCAGTAGCGATCAGAAGCAGAAGGCTTGTCAGCAAGAGGAATTTAAAGGCGGCGAGCATTATCTTTTTCATTACTGCACCATGGAAATAAAGTTTTCACCGACATTATCAAGGACAAATCGATAAATGAAAAAAAGAACGCCATAGAGTAGTACAGGAACCGTAGCACCTACTACCACACCAATTGGAAACCGACTGCTATTATTATACTTTTCAGGGGTGGCTCCCTCCTGTAGGTAAGCATCGGGAAAAAGTGTTTTCTGGTCAAATGATCGCAGATCTGTTGTCCCTCCAATAAGTTTCAGATTGGAGTTCTTAAGCTGTTCCAGAAGAAACTCATCTCCCGGGTTACAGTAGCGGCCAGTGAATCCAAGAGCCAGACAGAGGTAGTATACTTCACGCACCTGCCCCTGTTGTGGGGTCAGCTGGTTCAGCTTGTCAAAGAAGAGTTCACCGCCATCGGTGGTCTGGTAGTAGGTACGCTGCAGCTGTTCCCCCTGCCATTTACTTTTTTCATCCCAGTTTGAGCTGAGAATGGCCTCGTCGATCCAGGCAAAGACGGCAAAACGGGAGAGATCATAATCTTCCTGAGGTAAATGGCTTTTGTGAAAGCTATCCTGACTTTTGGCGATCAGGTGGCTGATGTCGGTTTTGACCTTTTCAAGTGAGGCGGGCCGATTCGGTGTATCGTTGAGAAAATAGGTCACATAAGCGATTAATTCTACGAAACAGTCAACAAGTGCCATAGTTATCTCCTGCCAACAACCATAAGTTCAGCCTTAAGATCTTCAGGTGCCTCGTCCCAGAAAATTGCCAGCTGATTACTGTGCTGCACCTGTTGCCAGAGGTCGCCATGATGATCAATTTGAAAATAGAGTGAACCACGCCTGCGGGGAAGCTCCTGTGGCGGTGTCTCCATATGTTTTACTTTGACTCCTGGCAGGGCCCTGGCAATAAGTAACGGAAGAGTTTCCCGCGAACCAATCTTGGCCAGACCGGCAAAGCTCTTCAGAGCTTGATTGGGCTCCTGTTCCGTTGCCAGAACGAGATAGAAACGATTGTGAGAATCAAACATGGCTTTTGAGAGTTCGCCGCTGAAATACGTGCCATCATAAATGAGCGGCAGCATGTATTCGGGGCCGGCTGTAATCTCATCCAGTAAGCGCAGCAAAACATTTTGCGCCGACAGAAAGCAGGTGTGCAGTTTACGGTGATTGTAGGGCGGAACCAGAACAGTGCCGTTTTCATGTTCTCCAAGTACATTTATTGTCTCAGAGAAACTTGAAAGTTCACCGATGATTTGACGCAGAAGACCATACACCGTCCAGGGATGGACAGTCTGGGCTTCGGTTATCTGAAAGAGGAGAGGAATGTAACGGTTAAGTGAACGCAGGGCGAGAAGGAAAATTGTATCTTGGGCACCGAATTCTGCCGTATGAACACCACGTTCCCGCTTGTAGGCCTCAAGGAGATGGGATCTGGAGGCGAGCTGGTCACGGATTTCGGTAACTAATCCCATAAGAGGTTCGCTTGCCTTGATACTGAGGCAAGGCGGGAAAAAACGGTTGGAGCGTACAATCTGCTCACCCTGCCGTAGAATGCGGGCAAGGGGGATTAACTCATAGTCTCCCAGCTGGTCTTCTTCACTGTCCCAGAAAATTTTCAAGACGTAATGGAGGCGTTTCACCTGGGCACTTTTTCCGCCCTGATAGAGATCCTGCGCTTCTTCTGGCTCTGTAGTAGTAACAAAGCGGGTGGCCACATCGCTGATATTATCAAGACTGGAGAGGATGGTAACATTCTCGCCACCGGGATTCCATTTGCGCAGTCCTAGAAGAATTCCAAGTGGCTTGTCTCCCTCCAGCCAATCCTCACTGAACGAGCGGGGAGCAATCAGTCCATTCTCAGGAAAAGAGACAAAGCTGCCATCGGGAAATTGAAACTGTCCCTGGAGAACCTGCAAGGAGAGGTTACCCAGTGCTGCGTCCTGGATTTTAAGATTGCCGACACCCCAGAAATGCGGTTGCAGGAAGGTCTGCAGAGGCATGGTCATGGATTGGATATAACGGTCCTGTAGTTGAAAGTGCTGGGGTTGGAGAAAGAGTCCCTGATGCCAGAAAAAAGGTCGTTCCATGATCACTCCTTCAGTGCGTTTGGATTGCAGCTATCTGCTCGGAACCCAGGTTTACGATCAGATTGAGTTTGCCGGCTTCGGCGTATTTATAGCTTTTGTCTATAATAACAGGGATGTTGATGGTTCGTACCATCCTTTCTTTCTGTAATACAAAGTAACCGGCTACCAGCCCAATATGTTTTGTCCCTGCAAGCCGATCCATGACAATTGTCAGATCCTGTTCTGGCTGGATAAAAAGGCGTTTGACGGAAGTAACACTGCTGTCAAAGGGTTCACAGTCCAACAGTTGGTAAATGCCGTCGCTGTTGGAAGCCAGTTGCTCAAACATGGCCTTGTTACGTAACTGGTATATGCCAACCATTAGAGTGTGAGGGGTACCCTCGTTCAGATTTAGCAGGTGATCCGCCTTTATCCGCATGGTGATGCTGTCTTTCTCATAGACCCACTGCGGAACCGGAGGAGGTGCCGGGGCTTTTGAGCCACAGGAAGACAGCAGGACAAGGCTGGAGAGAAGGATGATAAGGGTGAAATATCGTTTCAAGGTATTACCTCCTTGGAGGGTTGGCCATTGCAGCACATTGTTTTTCAAAGTTTCGCAAAAAATCTTCCATACAGCGCCCGGAGTCAAACCATTGGCGACACTCCTTATATGTTTTTTCGTAACGATTAAAGCTTTCAGCCTTACGTAAGGGGTTAAATTTAAATCCACCCTCATCTTTTCCTGCAAGACTGTCAGGATCAAGTTCTGAAAGAATCGTTTCTACAGTAGTTTCCATTGCCCTTTTAAAAGCACGGTGCGATGTAACAAAAGCCGTCTTGATCTTGTCCAGATGTTCCTTGAGAGATGTGGTCTCGTGGTTATTGTCGAGTTGTTCACCAATGAGGACGCGGATAGTCTTCTCGGTTTGCCCATCCTCAAGCAGAGTCAGGTTAATTGTTCTGATAAGTTGATTGAGAGTCTCAAAAATTATGGTGAGTGCCTCGGTCAGTCGTTGTTGGAGGGCCTCGGTTTTCAAGTCAATTTCTTCGACAGGGTGTCCCAAAAGGAGACTACAGAAGCGGAGAAAATGGTCATCAGTATGGGATGGCATCGGAGGGAGGGCAGGAGATGCAGTGAAGCTGGAGATAATATCCTCTAGTATCTGCTGTTTTTTTTCATTATCATGATCCTTGAGTTCCTGATCGAGAAACGCCTCTATGGCAACGGGCGCATTTTCAATGTCCTGTTTGTAGATATTTCTAATGGTATCGGCAAGGGAAGCACCATTTGGAGAGAGATTCATGACTTTTTCCCTGGTCGGAGAATGATTGTTTCTGCCAGCTCGTCATCTTCCGCTATGGGGCTCTTTTCTAAAAGCTGCCCGTCGGGTTGCTGCGGAGTGTAAGTTGCATTAAAGGTTGCATTGGCAGGAGGAGGTATTTTTACAGTTTGCATTGTATCCTCATCAGTGGAGAGATGTTTCTCAGTACCTCCCATAATAACGGTTTCCTGGCTGAAATCATCAACTGTGTCACTGTCTATGACCGACGAAATGGGGCTGGATATAGTCTCTTTATGGAAAGAGACGGGAGCTTTTTGCCTATGCTTTTGAGCAAGCTTTTGCATAATAGTAAGAATTGCTTCATCATGATTCTGCTCTTCTCTATGTTCCTGGATAGTGCCTGTTGGGCTGGGAACAGAGGCAGATGGCTCTTGAAAAGATGGGAGCTGTTTGTGTTGCAGCAGTGGCAGTAAATGAAACCCGTCGAGAGAGTCACATTCAGTTATCAGCATATAGAAAGGATAAAAAGCGAGTCCAAATACGGTGTCATGTACGGTCTGTTGGGAGCCATAGCAGAGTTCATGATCCTGACAATTGAGACAGGGGAAAGGACTCTCCTGCACAGGTTGCGAATCAAGTTTGCCGTAATCGATAAACAATTGTCTGCAATCGTGAACCGTTGAAGGTTCGTTAGCGTGTTTTTCTCGAGTATACCATAAGGACTGGCCATTTGACTGGATGCATGAAGGACAGAAGAGATAGCGGTGCAGACTTGTTGAGTATGGAGCCAATCCAGCCAACTGAAGCAGCACATCATCTTTGCAAAGCTGTAAAGTCTTGCCACATTCGGGGCAGGGGAGTTCAAAAAAAACGCCTTTTTTCCTGCAGTAGAATAGAGATGCAAAGGCCAGCAGTTGCTGCTGTCTGTCAACTTGGGTGGCAAGTAGAATAGAGTGTTCGGGTGCCCTGGCACGACGCATAGACATCACCTGCTGCCAGTACTGATCAATTATGGAGTTGCTGAGAAACGTATCCTGATCTGTGGGCCATTGAATAGTATCCCGTTGGATTAACAGGTTAACCTCTTTGATAGTAGAACCAAAATCAGTGACAAATGCACCACGGAAAGTTCGGGCAAGCGGGTCTCTATCATTAAGTATTGTAAAAGGGGCCGATGAGAAGTTATCGGGTGATGTGTTGGGTGTGGCCGATCGGAGACGCAGGTAGAACTTTTGTTGTTCGGGGAGAAGATATGATAGAAGGGAGGGGTGGACACGTGTTTCTTTCATATTATGCTTATCTCTTTCACACTTGAATGTGGTGAGCGTTACATGAATTTGAACTTGAAAGCTGCTGATATCACTTCGGGTTATTTATTTAATACACCATGTTCAAGGAGATTTTGTCAAGTTTATTATCAGGTTTCCCAAACTCCTTAGGTGCTGTTTTACTCGGTCAGGTAGAACTGCCAAGAGCGGTGATTGGATCTATACGAGAGGCTTTTTTTGCAGGATAGAGACCGAAAAAGAGTCCTATTAGTATTGCCACAACCAGGGGGACAATAAGACCGGGCATTGAGAATGTGATAGGCCATTCTGTGAGAGAGCCGATAACAAGAGAAAGACAGATGCCGCCGATGATCCCCAGAAGCCCGCCTGTGAAGGTGAGAAGCACCGCTTCGCTGAGAAACTGGGCAAGAATATGTTCGGGACTGGCACCTACAGCGCGCCTGAGACCGATCTCTTTTATTCGTTCGGATATGTTGGCGAGCATGATATTCATAATCCCTATACCTCCGATGATAAGAGAAAGTGCCGCTATTATGCCTAAAACAATATTAAATATATGCTGAATTCTTTGTGATTGCGCAAGCAGTTCAAGGGGAATGATAAGCTGAAAATCATCTACCCCGTTATGGGCAATTTCCAGGCTGCGGCGAATAAGCATAGCTGCCGTGGAGATCTGCTCTGTACTATGTATTCTCACTATTATTTCACTCAACGGCAGTGTATCGTACGATGATGGGTTGTTTGTCCTGCTATCTGATTCAATAACATCAAGTGGAAAAAAAATTGTGTCATTGAGGTTTTGCATGGTGAACTGTGTTTCGGCGGTGTTTGAGAGATCCTGACGGTTGAGAATGCCCACAACCTGGAAGAGCTGATCGCCAATGCGAAGAGATTGTCCAAGCCGCCCATTTTCACCAAGTCTACTGGCGATCTGCCAGCCAAGGACACATACCTGGTTTCGCTCACCTGTATCAGATTCGCTGATAAAACGACCATTATCAAGTTTGATGCCAAGTATACGACCATAACTTGCTGTACATTCAACAAGCTTGGGGCTCAGGTGTTCGGGGAGTCCGGTTAAATTGAGAGCCCGTTCTCTGGCCGCTGCGGTGTCACTGATAAAAGAATTATTGCTTTGCAGTCGATAACGATCGTCGTCCTGCAGGCCGGCTGAATGGTGCTCCCTGGCACGTGACCGTTGTTCCGGGGTCAGTTGGTCTGCCCTGATGTATATGTTGTTCACGCCCATTTTTTCAATCTGTCGTAACGTTTCCTGCTTCGCTCCATCACCGATGGCGATGATAGCCACCACAGCCATGACACCGCAGATAATACCTAGAGTAGAGAGAGTTGAACGGAGCTTATGCTGCAGCAGGGAAGAGCAGGCGGTTTTGATGATTATTTTGATGAAATGTTTGTGTTTATTCAAGGTAACCATCAATCATGTACCGTGTAGACCGGGCAAGTTTGGCAACATCGCGATCGTGGGTGACCATTATAACCGTGCAGCCCTGTTTATTGATTTCTTGAAATAAGGAGAGGACTTCCAGAGTGCTGGAATGGATCAAGATTACCTGTGGGTTCGTCTGCCAGGATAAGCTCAGGTTGCATGGCAAGAGCACGTGCAATCGTTACTCTTTGCATCTCTCCACCGGAGAGTTCAGCTGGCTTGTGCATCATGCGCTTGTCCAGACCAACCTGATCGATGGCCCGACGGGCATTTTCACCGGCCTGTTCAGGCGCCATTCCATTGTAAAGGGCGGGAAGCAGGACATTTTCCATTACTGTCATTGCAGGTAACAGGTGAAAATTCTGAAAAACATGAGCAACAGTGTTTGCCCTGAGCCTTGCAAGTTCCTTCTCTTTAAGTTGCAGTATGTCTCGATTGTTGAGAAAATAGCTACCACTGCTTGGCCTCAGGAGGCAACCGAGAATGTGAAGAAGGGTGGACTTTCCTGAACCGGATGCACCCATGACAGCGATAAACTCACCATGATGGACATCCATGTCAACACCGTGCAACACTTCTATCTTTCCGGATCCATGGGGATAGTGGTGACGAAGTTCTCTTGTGGAAATGAGCATATTCTGTTTATCGTTCCGGCTCATCAGTTAATGACGGGATGTATCATGGATACGGTTTCTCCCGCCTTGAGTCCATCGGTTACCTCTATGAAGTTTTCATTGCTGTATCCGGTATGTATACGGCGTAATACCAGTTTGCTGCCGTTTTTGACATAGCAGTAGTGGCCACTGCTGTCATGGAATACAGCTTCCACAGGAAGTGACAGGGCCTGTTGCAGATTGGCAGTCTCAATAATAATACGGGCAGACATGCCTGGTCTGAGTTTTTTCTCTACTCTGTCAAAGGAGAAGTGAACCTGGAAATATTTTTCGCCCTCCCTGCGTCCTGGCCGTTTCTTTGCCAATGCTCCGATAAAAGAGAGTCTGGCAGGAAAACTGATGTTGGGATATGCTTCCACGGTGATTGTTGTACTCTGACCGACAGCCACTTTATGGAGATCAATTTCACGAATTGTACTCTTCACAATAAGACTCTCGATGTCGGGTAGATAGAGAATAGGGCTGTTAATTATAACGGTGTCGCCCTCACGGACAGTTCGCATTTCGCCATTGTAAAAACTTTCATGGTGGATAAGGAGACCGTCAAAGGGAGCACGCAGTACGGTCTTGTCGAGTTCTGATTCTGCCTGTTCCAGAGCAGTTTGTTTTGCCTTCAGCTTTGCCATTACCTGCTGAATAGCAGCCTGGGCCCTGGCAATTTTGTGGACACCAGCCTGTCGTATTTGCTGATAAGCAAGTTTTGCATTTTCTACCTTGGCCTTGCTACTCTCGGTAAGAGAAGGCAGTACCAGATCTCGATAACTTTTGTAGCGACGGTCGGCGCTGGCAAATTGTTCAGTAAATGTGTCAATTTTTTCCTGGCCACGACTGATCTCGGCAGGATTGCTGTAACCATCGTCAGCCAGTAGCTTCAGGTCTCTTACATAGTCCTGGTAGCGTTTGAGTTCAGACTGGGCTTTATCACGTTCGTCCTGATATTGGGTTAGGGTTATGGGCCCTTCACCCTGAACGAGTCTGTCAAATTCAAGACGGGCCACCTTGAGATTGTAGTCTGATGTGGTAACTCGCTGTGCCAATTCGGTTTTTTCCCACTCGAGTAGCTGTTCGGCTGCATTGACACCGGCACTGAGATCATCGATCTGGGCAGAGAGTTCTGCAATGATTTCTTCAAATTGAGTCGGATCAAACCGGACCAGTACATCTCCTTTTTTTACAGGATAGCCATCGGGAGCGAGATAAATAACCTTTGCTCCGGCCCCCTTAATGCTGGATGATACGAAATAAGCGTTGACCGCTTCCAGAGTGCCAAGGGTCTTCACTGTAATTTGAAAATCGCGAAGAGTGGCTGTGGTGAAGGAGGAAGGTCTTTCTTGTACCTGTTCGTCACTGCTCCAAAGGATTTGCGTTAATGTGAAGGCAGAAAAAACTAGAACGGCAGTGAGCAGAAAAAAACGTTTCATGGTTTGGCCTCAGGAGAATAGGCAAGCAGGGTACCCATGACAGCACGCAGTCGGTATCCGTTAATGATATAGCTGATTTCGTCGGACATGAGGTTTACCCTGGCGCGCTCGACCTGGGTTTGAGATTCAATGAGGTCGAAATTGTCTGCTTCGTTGTACTGGAATTTAATATGGGCCAGTCGTTGTTTACCAGTTGCCTGAATAAGCTGTTCCCGCCGCAGTGCTATTCGTTCCTCTGATTTTTCCAGGGAGTTGAGCACCGTTCGGACCTCACGGATAATGTTTTGCTGAGATGACTCAAATTTAAGGTTCTCGCGCTTGACAGCGAGACGACTCTTTGCCCAGGCGGTTTTTTCTTCTGAGCGTGCCAGATCGGTACTGCTTGTCAGGCCGATACTCCAACGGTCCTCATCGAAAAAAAGAACATCCCCAAAGTCGCTTGAACGGCCGCGCCGAGTGTAAGTACTTACCAGTTTGAGTTCTGGTAGAGTGTTATGCCTGGCGATCTTTTCCCGGCGCATTGCCTCAGCGATATCGGCTTTACTCTGGAATGATTCAATCCGTTTTTTAAGAGCAATCTGGACGGCCTGATCCCTCTTCATCGTGATGAGTGTGTATTCCTGTGGAGCTTCTGCATAAATGGGGCTGTCAAGTGGCAGGGCTGTAATATCTTTTAGGCGATCAGCGGTTTCAGCGACACGTTCTCTGGAAAGACTCAAACTCTCTTCGACATCTTTTATACGAATTTCTGCACGATAAATATCCATGGATCTCGCAATGCCGGATTTTTCTTTAACAATGGCACTCTTTAAATGGACTTTTAGATGTTTAAGTTGCTCGGCGTAAAGAGAAACCAGATGCTGTTCCCGGATAAGGGTATAGACAGTAGTGACTGTATTGAGAATTGTGTTTACTTTTTTCTGATGCAATGTTCGGTCCGAAGAGGCGAGGGCGTATTCACTGGCATAAACACTGTCCATGTTGATATCTTTTCCCAGGCCACGTATCAATGGTATTGCAAGTGAAAATCCAACACCTGCACCATACTCATCAGTCTCCTTCTCGACGCTTGGTTCCAGATTCAGGACGACACCGCTTGTAAACTTTTTAGAGATCAACCCTCCAACTCTCCAGATGGACTGTTCTTCCTCGGGGTTTGAGGTGTAATTAATACTGGAAAGAGGGTTAACCTTAATGTCAAAAGTGTTCTGGGCTGCTTCCATATTGAGGCGACTGTTATCCAGATCCAGAGTGTCACTGATAAGGTTGCGATTGTAGCGCAGGGCTCTTGCGACGGCAGTCTCCAGAGTAAGACGAACAGGTTCGACTGTAGCATACCCCAACGAAGGTGTATGAACAGTGAGGAGTGTCAGGAAAGCCACTATAGTAAAAAAAGACTGTAGTTTGTAGTTCATTTGAATCGTGCTTGAAACAGATTGAAGAGCAGAGAGAATTGTGCAACTACAAATTAGAAAAGCGAATAATTAAAATATATTGAATCAGGACAGTCTGCAAGTCAATTCGTGAATAGCCTGAAAATCATATGTTAGAGCTGTTGGGGGGAAGGGGTGGATTAAAAAATACACAAACTGATTTTAGAGGAAAAAGAATACCTGAGTATGTACAAAATTCAGCCGTTTCGTTCGTCATTCCGGCGCAGGCGGGAATCCAGGGGGGTGGTATAGAACTGGATCCCCACCAGCGCGGGGATGACATCACCATGGTTTTCTTGTGATTCTTTTGTTTTATCAGCCTATTGTATTCGTATTGTGTGAAGTTGGCTGAGTTTCATACGTAATCAGAAAAAGAAAAGAATAAATCAAAGTTGATTGGAATTTGTTTTAAAATTTTGCGGTTTGCCCGTTAATTGGTCCGCCTATTCCAGGTAGCAGAGTTATGTATCTACGTGGAATATTATAGCTGGCTTTACGTTGAAATTTCTTCCTTAAAAACAGTTTTACCATTGGCAGATATAGCACTAGAAATAAATAAAGAATTAACAATTTTCATTAAGAACCAGAAGGTCAGTAATGGCAACACTATCACCTGAATAACGAAGATCCCCAGATAGAGAAATGTTAATCTCAATAGATTCTCAACTATGACTCCCTTGTTTTCCATGATGACTTGAATGGTATCTTTAAGGTCTACGGATTTCTCTTTTATGTAAGAGGCACTGTTCCCAATAGTCCCCATGAATCCGTCTAGCTTTGGTAAATTAACACCTTTGATTTTATCAATATCAGTGGTGCTTGCAGTGAGTGTAGCGTTCGCCTCTATAATCTTATCTTCAAAAAATGTCTCCTGGAGGAACTCATTGGCTATGGAGGATATCGGAAGACAGAAGCGAGCTATTGACGCGACGACCATTACGCTCATCAGTATGCGCTGGAGTTTTAAGATCCTTGCATTTTTGGACCACACAAGGAGTGATAAAAACACCAATAGGACAGCTAGGATTTGGGGAACAATTGTTACACTGATTTCATACGCTAGCTCTTGTACCCCTAGTGAAGTGATTGATAAGACTAGTACGTTTGCTAAACGCTCCACCATGTCATTTATTGGGTCAACTATTTGACCTACCGCTAAAGACAATCCTATGCCAGCAGGTTCTAATTGGACGCTGGATTCCTGAATAACAGAAACTGTGGCATTGATCACCCGGCATACTCCATAACTGACACCAGCTTTTGTAATTGAGTCCTTAAAGTATGAATCTGCTGGTGAGTCAATCACAGGAATCTGTACCCCTGATGAGAAAAATAATACGACTGATAGGAGTATTCCTACGACTGACTTTGCGGCTGTGTGTCTGATTATTGTGTTCATAATTGTGTTCATAATTGTGTGAATAAATGGATTATCGGTGACGTCTATTTTTTGTTCTTCGGATATCTCTTTTTATCTTACTCGTGGTAACGCTTGATATCAGCGTGCAACTAGCTCACTTACATTTTTATAATGAGCCATATCTATCAAAAGTATTCGCGCTTTATGTGATTTTCTGAATAGTTTGAAGTGTGGAGAGGATTTTCACTTCACTTTTGAAATTTGCCAGCTTGGTCTTACCCCGTTCCTGAGTCAACATGATATCACAAGCGCCTTGATATTCCATACATAGTAGTCTTGACATGTTTTCGCTATATC
>JGI11705J14877_10000400_pt1 | contig 27655 bp, 37 predicted proteins | sample Etolaghawater15m_FD_14877 | JGI IMG/M metagenome (IMG submission 14877)
ATTAAATGGTATTGTTAATGGTGGTATATACTTTAAGAGTGTGAACGTGTGCATACATTACAAGAACATATTAGATAACCAAACATTTATGAAAGGCAATGAGCCACAAACATATGAATGTATATGTAAACTCGTACCTTTTGTAGATACAGATAAAGTAAAGGTGTACTAATGGTTACAGTTGAACAGTTTCTTAAATGGAANATANTACCNAGATNTATGATGNTNGCTNNNACANTNATGTCNTGGAGATGTGCTGAATGGTTTATGGNNTTAGATNNNCCTACNGCNAGCNCANTCNGCNTTTGTATCNGTNGTNATGGGTGTAATGACAGGTGTGTTTGGTATATGGATGGGTCACGAGCATAAGGGAGACAAGTAATGTTAACAGCATTGATNGGGCCAGTAAGTAATTTNCTTGGCAAGTTCATTGAAGACAAGGACATGAAGAATAAGTTGGCACATGAGGTGGCAACAATGGCTGAGAATCATGCACAAGAACTAGCTAAGGGTCAGCTTGAGATCAACAAAGCAGAGGCACAGCACAAGTCTATTTTTGTTGCAGGTTGGAGACCATTCATAGGTTGGACTTGTGGCATAGCTTTGTGTTGGCATTTTGTATTAGCACCAGTAACAATATTCTTGTGTGCATATATCGGAGTTGCTATACCTGAGTTACCTACATTTGACATGGGTTCATTGATGACAGTATTGATGGGTATGTTAGGTTTAGGTGGACTTAGAACATATGAAAAACAAAAGGGATTGACAAAATGAATATGGAGGAATTTAAAAAAGAAATCATTATAGACGAGGGCATCAAGCACGAAATCTATCTTGACCATTTAGGACTGCCTACTATGGGAGTAGGGCATCTGATTACAGAATGGGATGAAGAATATGGAAAGCCTGTGGGTACTCCTGTATCAGAAGAAAGAGTTAACAACTGTCTTACCCAAGATATACACGTAACAATACAAGAATGTAAAAAACTTTATGAAGACTTTGATGTACTACCTGTAGATGCACAACATATTATAGCCAACATGATGTTTAATATGGGTAGGCCAAGACTATCTAACTTTAAAAAGATGAAAGAAGCAGTCGATAAACGTGATTGGTTTGAGGCTGCATACGAAATGACTGCATCTAAATGGGCAACTCAAGTGCCAAATAGGGCAATGCGTCTTGTTCAACGTATGAAAGACATACAGACATAAAGGCATTGTTTGCTTACAATCATACAGCAGGGGTGCTTTACCCCCACTGTATGCCTCTTAAATCAAGAGTTTTTCTTCATATTTTCTAAATGTTGCTCGTGTCTGTACCAAGCAGCATCTTCATGTAGATTTGCCATGCCATCTTGGTAATCTTTTTCTTCTTGCTCTAACAAAACAGCATCATGAATATCTTGTGCATTTATTTTGTGGTCAATTAAATACCTAACTAGTTGCCCACGACCTGCCCTACCTTTTCTAGTAGTGCCATTTGTGAAGATGTGTCCTTTCATTTCCAGTTGTTTGTATCTTGGTGTGATGCTACCCTCTCGGTATTGGGGATTACCTTTGCTTTGGTGCAGGTAATCCCATACCTCGTCGTGTGTAGCACCATTCTTGCCATGTGCTTTGATGGCATCTAGTACGATACGTTCTAGTCTGTTAGTGTCCATGCTTTGTGCAGCCTCATGTGAGGTTCTTGGATCTGTGTTTCTAGCTTTGCCTATCATGATTCTCTCCAATTTATTATTTCAATTTTTACATCATCATATCCTTTGGCTATCCAATCATTTGCTTCTTGGATAGCTTCACGATATTTGGTGTGGTAATTATCTGTAGCACCTACCCAAACAATAAATTTATATTTCATGTTTACCTCCTATTAAAATGGTATTTCTACATCATCATCTATGTGATGATCGATTGTTTGATTGTTACTGAATCCGTCACTACGTGGTGTTGAGTCACCGACACGACAAGACAAGAACTTAGTACTGCCATCTTTTGATACAGTTTTCCAAGCAGCCATTCTTCGTTTCTCCTGACCATTGAATTGTACTGGCCCTGAGAAGTCAGGTGCTTTTTCGTTTGTCTTTTCGTTTTCGTACATAGTACCAACCTTTTGATATACATCTCTTGCAATCTTGCCATCAGGCAATGAAGACTTAATAATTACAATTCTGTATTCGTTACGATTGCTATCCATCTTGCCTTGGACAAGCAGACTTTCATCTGCTCGTGGTTTGAATAGGCTACCTCTGTCTGTGTTATCATAATCCATCGTCATGTTCTCCTTGTGATGATTTACTGTTTCCAGTTTTTATTGAAGGCTTGCTTGCCAAGTTACCATCGTCATCTTCAGATGGTAATCCGTACACACTCTGCAAAGTGTATCTCTTTAAGTAGGTTATGGCTGCTCCCAGTTTTTGTGGGTTCTGTAGTGAAGCAGGTTGCAGTAAGATTGGACATTCAGATACAAATATATTGTTATCATTTACATGATGTACAGTAGTACGTACAATCGGATATAAAGTACTTTGATTTAATTCTTCATTACTGTCATATAAATCTCGAAATTTTATTTCTTGGGTAAAGAATAAACCAAACTGATTACCTTGATTTACTGCTTCTATTACAGCTTCCAAAGTAGCATAGTTACTATGAAAGTGTGGGTTCTTACCATCTTTGCTTGCACTGATGGATAGTTTTTGAAACTCAAGCATAGCAGTCTTTAGGTTATATACTTTACTTGAGTCTGCTTTCTTGATATTAGTTTTATTATCTGTCATGTCGACCTCCAGATGTTATAGATAATAAAGGGTAAGTAGTGATCGGCTTACCCTTTCTTTGTTACACGTACCGATCCACGTTTGTCTCTCTTTACTGATATCAGGTCGTTGTATACCTCCCTTTCATTAGGCCTGATCTCTTCTCTCAAGGCTTTCTTTGCAGCCTCAAATGTTTTTGCAGCATCTTCATGTTGCAAGTATTGTTGTGTGTATTCTGTAAAGCTATTGCTTTGTGATGCATCTCGTGCAGTCATCTTGTTGATAGGCACACCATCAATAGATACTACATTGTTACGTAGATCTTGTGTGTTGTAGTCTAAATCATCAGGTTCTGTATTGTGAACTATGTGTTCCCAAAACAATTTGATTTGTTCTTTCATACCATCTAAGTATTCTTCTGATGGGTATACCTCTACTGCTTTCCATTGATTACCAAAGATAACAGAGAATATTATCTTGTTGAGTTTGGCAATCCATATATAGAACTGTAGTTGTGGCATATAATATTCAAGCATCTTATCCATAGTATTGTAGGAGTATGTATGCTTGCACTCGATACCAATGTACTCAATCTCATCTTCAGAGTTAGTACCTGAGAAACCATCAAGTGTACCTGTAAGTTTAATTAAGCCATATTGTAATTGTCGTTTGGCTTGCTTGTTAAACTTCAGCATATAATTATCTTCAGCCCATTTGATATTAAAATCTTCTGTGGCTAATCCAAGTTGCACATTGAATTGGAAAGACAGATCAGGTCTGCCTTGCAAACCTTTCTTGATTCTCCATAACTTATTCCAGTTCCCATTCATAATATCAATCATGTCCGAGCCACGAATAAAGTCTTCAATGTGTGGTGATTGGGTAGGGTTGATTGTGCTAACTTCCATATTGACCTCCACGTTCTTAAGTTAGTTGCTATCAGCCTAATCTATTTTACCAAATAAATCAAGCACTTAAATAATTATTATGATCGTTTTTATCTGAGTAAGTTTCTATTTTACTGAGTATATTATCTACTAATTGGACACGTCTTATATAAGATTTGTCTGTGTATTTAATGAACTCAGCTAGTGAAGGAAAGAATGTACTGGTTCTACATACCTCATCACACGCAGCCTTGAGTATGTCAGCAGGAATATGCGATAGTTTGTTAGCATATACCCTGCACTTCAAAGCCAAGTCTGCCTCTGTCAGTCTTGCTTGTGCAGTAGTACAAACCAAGACTTCCATGATCCAGTTCTCGATAGTTGATTGATCGGCACAAACCATTAGCTTCTTCATCAAGTTAATAGTTTTTCTGTGTTGTTCTTTTTGTTCTTCGATAGTGCCACTGAATATGTTACCACGTGGTAGCACCCATCTTTTGAAATCATATTCTGCTGTAACTGATTCACTTATTACGCAGTTCAGCATGGACTCTAGCAAAGAAACTGTTAGTGTTGTTGCTCTGCTTGGTGTTATTTCTTTTTGTTGCGTTAGAACTAAGTCTGCGAGTCTTTGATCTTGCACACCATTTTTTATATTCATTATCCCAGTCTTCTCGTCTGACTTGATTTCTGATATTGAAGTATTTAAAGTATTTAGTTTCTTCATTGTGATCTACCTCCAGTAGTTGTTGTTTAATTGTTGAACTTGGTTGCCAATCTTCAGTTAAATATTTCATTTTTCACCTAACATTATTTCAGTTAATCTTGCAGGAGTTACAATAGTTTCATTACATTTATTGCAACATCTACCCTTATCAATAGGCTCTGCACTATTACCTTGATCCCAAATAATTTCGCCATCATCATTTTTATCAGGCTCAATATCTTTGTGGCATATTACGCATATCATTTTATTACCTCCTTAAATATTTTATCTGGAATTATAGCCACCCATTTAGGGTCACCATTCTTACGTTTGTATATAGCAAGATCTCTATTCTCTAACACCTTGAAAGGATTAGGGAATCCATCAACAGATCTATACTTAATCTCAACAACATATTCTTTGCCATTGATTACTAGCTTGATGTCACCAGTATGCTCACCACCAAGACTACCTGATAGTGGTACTTTTTTTACAGGTAACTTCCATGAAGTGAATAGTTTTACAAACCAATTCTCGTGGTAGTTACCTTTGATTTTGCTTTTACTGGGCATTTATTATCTTATCTCTAATACTTATTAATGTTTTATAAGTATTAGTTCTTTTATCATCATCATCATTATAAAATTTTCTTTGAATAAATTTTACAGTTGCTGATATAGCCATCCACTCTTCATCAGTTAGATTTATTTTATCGTTTAATGTATTTTCCATTAAAATTCTCCATCATTTAATGTTGCAGTTAAGTAAACTTGCAATGCCTCGCACCAACACAACAAGTTAAATAGTCTTGGCTCTTTATTTTTTCTCTCCCAATCACCAAGAGTTTTTGTATCAGTACCTATTTCCATAGCTAACTTTTCTATAGTAAGGCCTTGATCTTTTCTTTGCTTGATAAGTGTGTCTATTATTTTATTGTACTGATACCTTTGTTCAGGTGTCATCAGTACTGATAATTTCTATCAGTCGACTTCATACCTGCAGGTTGTAGCTTATCATTTCTTTCAGGATAGAATAACATTGCCTGATAAAAATCATAATAGCTCTGTATCTTTACATGACCTGCACGATCAAGTTCATCTAGCTCTGGTGATATATCTTCAAATCTTTCTTCCATTTCTTTGCTCCCATGTTTTATAGATTACCTCATTTGGTTGATTGTTTTGTTGTTCATACAAAGTCAAACCATAATCATAACCTTGTTTATAATAAGTTGAAAACGTTTTTGTTTCATCTCTTTCGCCATACATTAATCCATCAGCTACTCCATCTTTGAAGTAGGCAAGATAACCTTGTCGTCTTTGTTCTAAAAGTTTGTCCATATTATACTCCATAAAAAGGGGGGTAATCCTCCCTATTATCCCCCATTAATTTATGCTACTTACTAGTGTGGCAACCAATCATTAGGCATAGGAGGACATAATGATTGCACTAGTAAGCAGCTTCCCTTAGGAAACTAAATATTGTTTACGTAGTTGTTCATCAAGCCACAACTCATGTGAGTCATCAAGCTGATCTGCATTGCATTTCTCCCACATCTTTGTGGTCTTGACTGTCATTTTGTTTACCCAAATCTCTGCGTTCTCATTGGCATTAGGCTTTGCAACCTCAACCAAATGTTCATACATAGATCTGTAATTCTCAGGTGTTGATACACGAGAAAACTCTGTGCATAACTTAAGTTCTTTTGTTGTGTATGTAATCATTCGCTTCTAGCCTCCACTAGTTTGTATGTTAGTTCTTGTGCTATACTATCTATTATTTCTACTTCTATTTTATATTCTTCGCACATAGACATGAACTTATCAACAGACATATCAGCTACTTTTTCATATGTTTGTTCTAATAGTTGTTCGTAATATTGATTAGACATTGATTAGCTCCTGTGTGTCAATAAATATATTGTTGTTGTGTTGTAAGTATTTAGTGAACGCATTGTTACGTTCAACCTTAGTTTTTTCTGGTCGTGATACTTCTGTTGGGTGTGATGCCCAGTGTGTTACTGTATTGTACAGACTCCATACTGTGCGACCCATTTCGCTTTTGTATTGTGACCATAGTCTTTCAAGATTGTATACCTGCGTTGCATTGTAGTGCTTACCATCTATTGTTGGTCTTGCTGAGTAACATATCTTTTCAAACAACATAGTTGCTACAGTATCTGCTACACTTTGCTTATGCCATGCTTTGTACTTGGCTTCACTATTACGAAACACATCAAGTGAATGTTCCAGATGTTCAAAGTTATAGTTGAAGATACCATTGTGTTTGAGTTTGAAGTTAGCAATCTTATCAGGTGTAGTACATTCATTCATGCAGAACATACGCAAGCCATACGCATTGATCATCACTGACCACATGCCATTGTATGAGTTACGTAATGTTATCTGATAAGCAATGTAATCATTGAGTGACGGATCTTCTATCAAGATATCTCTGCAAGTAAACTTAGCTACCATCAATGCACCATTGTCATGCAGCCTTACATCAACATGATAATCCATAGATATACGATCAAGGATATTCATTACAGGATTTACTACATCATTATGTAGTACTGGTCTGTACTGCAATGAGTGTGTTGCTAGATACTCATTGGTATCAGATCGTATCAGTGCAACACGATCAGGTATTGGTATGTCACCTGATGGATCATCATCTACGTTAGCTTTGATTGGTACAGTTTCTATTGGGAAAGCATAGTCTTCCCAATGATCTGCAGTTAGTCTTTCTAGTCCTGTCTTTGTCATGTGATTCATATTGTCCTCCATATTGAATCGTTAAAATATATGCCATACTACATACAGTACGTATCCTACGATACAAAACAATGCAGTAGACAATACAAACTCTAGCATCATATTGATGCAGTGCTTGTTCCTATAACCAGTATTACTGGCATTATCTATGTGTAATTTGATGTACTTTTTGTTCATTTGTCAGTCACCTTATAAAGTTATTGTTACTTATATTTTCTGTCGTATATCTTATTGTGTGTTCTCATATAAAAACAAACCCTTTTTCGAAGAAAAAGAATAATATCTCTACTCAGTATAACTGAGTAGAGATTGCTAAGGCTGTTAAGCCTTAGCATACTTTTCTTTGAGTTTAGCTTTCTGCTTATTAGATAGCTTAGCAGTAGAAGAATCACTCTTGAATATAAGAGCACCAAATTTAGTCTCATAGTTATCAACCTCAATATCTCTGTATGAAGTTAACTGCTGAGTTCTAACCTGTAGATTCTCAAGATACTCATCAAGTTTTTCGAAGTCTGTTGGGAAACCAAAACCTGACTGTCTCTCAAATGCACCACGACCATATCCACCTTTAGAGTCCATGTCGTAGTCATCTTCTATGATATCTCTTAACATCTGAGAACCAGTTTCATATTCTAGTTCCATACTGTTAATCAATCTATTCAATGTACCAATATGACATTTATAGATATACTTCATCTTACTCTCTAACTTAGAGTCATTCTTAGATGTAGTATCTGTTAGGTTATTGATTAGTACTTCCATTAAGTTTGTGTTTTGAATTGTCATTTTGTCCTCCTGTAGTAAAATTAACAATAAGCTCGGTCAAGCATAGTTATTATACTACTAATAGCGTCACGCCTAAGCGTGACACAATAAAGATGTAAAGTAAAAAACACGAGGGTCTGCCCGAAGGGTGGATACGTTTTTTTTACTTTACATATAAAAACTATGATAGACCAAAGCCTTATGTTCAATTTTACTGCAGGAGGTCTTACAAAATACTTCAAAAGACTAACTTAATTCTTGGAAGTGCTCAGCAATAATATAACAGATTTACGGAATCTTAGAATGACGGAACAACAACAAAATTCTTTTCTCGTCTTTTCCAGTATCCCTCTTACCCCCTTAAGTCATTGTAATAAAAGGGGAATAAAAAAGCCCTTGACAGCCAATTTAGGGCTGTGTCATAAAAGGGGGTAAGGGGGATTCTCTTGTTAAAACAGCTTAAGTTAACCAAAAAACAGATGGTCTTAGTTGATACGATTGTAGCAACAGGATGTAGTGTAGTTAAAGCAAGCAAAGAAGCAGGATATGCTGATGGCGAATCAGGAAGAGTGACAGCCAGTAAGACTTTGCGATTGCCTCATGTTCAAGAGTATATGCAACAGAGAATAAGAGAAAGTATTGGTCTTAATGCTACGATAGCCTCGCGAAAGGTATTAGACCTAGCTAGTAGTGCTAAGAGTGAGTACGTACAGCTAGAAGCAAGTAAGGACATACTGGATAGGGCAGGATATAAGCCAGTAGATAAAGCAATGCATTTAGTCCAAGGTAATATTTCTGTCAGTATCGACCTGACTTAGGTAGGGGGTTAAAAACTTAAACTTATATACTCTGACATGGTCCTACTCAAACATTATAGTCCAAAAAGGTACGTTATGATTAGAATACATTTTAAATTGTTTACATTCTTTAATAAGATTGGTAATTACTTTTATGGGAAATACTGTAAAGGACTACATAGCAAACAAGGAAGATAGGCATGGCTAAGACACCTGCATGGACACGCAAAGAGGGTAAGAATCCTAGTGGTGGATTAAATGCAAAGGGTCGTGCTTCCTATAAGGGAGGTACATTGAAGCCTCCTGTTAAGAGTGGTGACAATCCAAGACGAGCTTCTTTTTTGGCTCGGATGGCAGGGATGAGAGGGCCAGAGAGAGATGCTAAAGGAAAACCTACAAGATTATTATTATCGCTTCGTGCGTGGGGTGCGAGTAGTAAAGCAGATGCTCGTGCCAAAGCTAGAGCAATTAGCAAACGTAATAAGGCAAAGAAATAAGTATGAGTTTATTAAACTAGAAAAGGAGACGACTATGCCAATGGGTAAAGGAACTTATGGAAAGACTAGAGGTAGACCACCAAAGAAAGCCACTCCAAAGATGATGCCTAAAAAAATTATTAAGGGTAAGAAAAAGTAAATGGCTGTTAATGCAGCAGGAAACTATACCAAACCTGCTATGAGGAAGGCTTTGTTTAATAGGATTAAAGCGAGTAACAAGGGTGGTAAGTCAGGTCAATGGAGTGCAAGAAAGGCACAGATGTTGGCAAAGCAATATAAGTCAAAGGGTGGTGGTTATAGGTAATGGCACTAGCAAAATCACAGAGATCGTTACGTGCATGGACTAGACAGAAGTGGAGAACTAAGTCAGGCAAACCTAGTACACAAGGGCCGAAAGCAACTGGTGAACGTTATTTACCTGAGAAAGCAATTAAGGCTCTTAGTGCCAGTGAATACGCAGCCTCTTCGGCTGCTAAACGAAAGGCAATTAGAGCAGGTAGACAAGTATCTAAACAGCCTAAAAAGATTGCAGCAAAAACGAAAAGCTATAGATCTTATTCATAGGATAACAGAATGAGTTTTCTCCATACGTTAAAGATAGAAGAAAGAAGAATACTTCGTGAGGTGGTAAAGAGAGTCCACCTGAAACATCACCCTGAACAATTTTGTACTGATAGGGAAGCTGATAAAGTTATAGCTGTTATTGGGCCTGAGACAGTAGATACCTTGTTAAGAATAGGGGTTAACACAAACATTGATAACGTTTAAATACAAACCTGACGGTGAAGTTCTCAAGGCATTTATGAAAGATGATACTTTCTTTCGTGGGATACGTGGCCCAGTAGGAAGTGGTAAGTCTGTTGGATGTTGTATAGAAATTTTTAGACGTGCATTAATGCAAAAGAAATCTGAGAATGGCAAACGTAAAAGTCGTTGGGCGATAATTAGAAACACGAATCCACAACTTAGAACAACAACTATTAAGACTTGGCTTGATTGGTTTCCAGAGGAAGATTGGGGTAAGTTCCAATGGTCTGTTCCTTACACTCATCATATTACACAGGCTGATCTTGATATGGAAGTAATCTTTCTTGCTTTAGATCGGCCAGAAGATGTCAAGAAACTTCTCTCCCTAGAATTGACAGGAGTATGGGTGAATGAAGCAAGAGAGATACCCAAGTCAATTATTGATGCTACCACTATGAGGGTTGGTCGATACCCCTCTATGAGGGAGGGTGGTGCTACTTGGTCAGGTGTAATCTGTGATACGAACAGTCCTGAAGAAGATCACTGGTGGCCAATCATGTCAGGAGAAGTTCCTGTACCTGACCATATTTCTAAGGAAGAAAGTAGGATGTTAGTTAAGCCTGACAACTGGGTATTCTTTACACAACCTAGTGGGATGCTTGAGGAAAAAGATGAAGATGGAAATATTACTGGATACAAACCCAACAAGGATGCAGAGAATAGAAAAAATATTTTAGAATCATATTATCCTAACTTGGTTCAAGGTAAGACTAAAAGTTGGATAGATGTTTATGTTATGAATAGATTGGGTTCTATTCAAGATGGTAAGCCTGTTTATAATATGTTTGTAAGAGATACTCACGTTGCTAAAGAAGAAATACCTGTAGCTGATGGAGTTCCACTGTATATTGGTCTTGACTTTGGTCTTACACCTGCTGCTGTAATTGGGCAAAAAGTTCGAGGTAGATGGTTAATCTTACAGGAGATTGTGGCATTTGATATGGGGGTTGTAAGATTTGCTGAACTACTTAGGGCAGAGATAGCTACAAGATATAACAACCTTGAGGTAAATATTTTTGGTGATCCGTCAGGAGACTTTAGGTCACAGACTGATGAGTCTACACCTTTTCAGATATTAAGAGGTGCAGGATTAACTGCTAGACCTACAAATAGTAATGATGTTGCATTAAGAATAGAGTCGGTTTCTTCGGTATTGAATAGGATGGTAGATGGCTTATCAGGAATTTTAATTGACTTTAGGTGTAAAGAATTGGTAAAAGGATTTGAGGGTGGTTATCAATATCGCCGATTGCAGGTGTCAGGAGAACGATATGAAGATAAACCTCTCAAAGACAGATACTCACATATACATGATGCTATGCAGTATCTTATGTTGGGTGCAGGTGAGGGAAGGCAAGTATTAGGTATGGGAAAAAAAATAGATACATTTAATGCAAGAGTAGAGTATGATGTATTTAATCGCAGACCTAAACAGGCTAGACGTCAAGGTTTATGGGCAAGAATGTAAGGAGATTGCTATGTGTATAGGTGGTGGTAGCTCAAGTCCTCCTCCTCCAACTAAGGAGGAGAAAGAAGCTGAAATGGAAAGAGAAGCTCAAAAAGAAGAAGAGACAGCAAAAAGAACTGAAGCTAGGCAAGATGTTCTTGAAGAAAACATTACTAGAAGACGTAAGGGGTCAGGTCGTAGATCACTTCTTCGTGGTTCAGGTGGTGGCATTGGCTTTTACAATGAGTATAATCAGTAATGCATGAAAAAACTGCAGAGGGTATGATCCAAAGATACGAGAAGGCTCTTACTATCAGACGAGAGTTTGAAGAGCTTTATGACGAGATCTTTGAGTATTGTCTTCCACAAAGACAAGGCTTTAAAAATTATACCCCCGGCCAGAGACGAGATGATAAGATCTTTGATGAAACTGCAGTTGTTGGTATACAAGAGTTTGCATCAAGACTTCAAGCAGGGTTGACACCTAACTTTGCTAGATGGGCAGATTTTGTTACTGGCTCTGAAGTTCCTGAAGCAGAACGTGATGATGTTAATAATGCATTAGATGCTGTTACAGATTATGTATTTGAGATTTTGCAAACATCTAACTTTGCACAAGAGATACATGAATGTTTTATAGATCTTGCATTAGGTACAGCAGTTCTACTTGTTACAGAAGGTGATGCAGTTAATCCTGTAAGATTTCAATCTATACCATTACCTCATGTTGTTTTAGATACTGGCCCTGATGGTAGGGTAGATCATGTATTTAGAGAACGTATGATTAAGAACGCAGACATTATGGTTGCGTATCCTAAAGCTATGTTATCACCTAATATTGTACAAAGAGTTAGTAATTATCCTGAGTCTAAATGTAAGATACTGGAAGTTTCTTGTAGATTATATGATGATATAAATGAAGAGAAGTATTCTTATATGGTCATTGATATGGCTAATAAAGAATTAATTATGCAGGAAATATACAAAGGTGTTGGGTCTAATCCATTTATAGCTTTCAGATGGAGTAAAGCTAGTGGTGAGATATATGGTAGAGGCCCTGCAGTTAATGCATTAAGTGCAATTAAAACCTGTAACTTAACTATAGAAATGATTCTTGAAAATGCACAGATGGCTATATCAGGCATCTATCAGATAGATGATGATGGTGTAATCAATGTGGATACTATTAACTTAGTCCCTGGAACTGTCATTCCTAAAGCACCAAATACACAAGGACTACAGCCAATTAGAGCGGCAGGATCTTTTGATGTAGCCAATCTTATTTTAAATGATATGAGAAACAATATTAAGAGGGCATTGTATAATGATATGCTAGGTGATCCTAATAAGACACCTGCATCTGCTACAGAAGTTGCTGAACGTATGGCTGATCTATCAAGAAAAATAGGTTCTGCTTTTGGTAGATTGCAAGCTGAAATGGTTCAGCCATTATTGCAGAGAGTGATTTACATTCTCAGGCAACAGGGCCGAATAGAAATGCCTACAGTGAATGGAAGAGAAGTGAAGATTAGAAGTGTTTCTCCCCTAGCACAAGCTCAATCTAATCAAGATATAGTTTCTCTAAATAGATTTTTACAGACAGTAGCAGGTTCATTTGGCCCTGAGATATTAAACATACTTATATCCTCAGAAGAAACTGCACTGTATTTAGCAAAGAAATTTGGTGTGCCTGATAACTTAATTAGAGATGCTGATGAGAGACAGCAGTTAGTTCAGATGGCACAACAAATGCAACAAGCCTCACAGCAAGGAGAGATGCCAAGTGGCCCAGCCGAAATACTTGGGGGTTGATGGATACCAACGACCTCGTGAACAAGATGAAAAATTATCACAAGATACATTAGCATTATTCAATACACCTGTAGGTCATAGTGTATTGCAATACTTAAAGTCCATTACTGTTGATGCAGTAGCAGGGCCTAATATAAGTGATGCCGAACTTAGGCATTTGGAAGGGCAACGATACCTTGTTGCTCTTATTGTTAAAAGAATCAATCACGGACAAAGGATAAAGAAATGAATGAACTTGCACAAGATTCTGCTACAGAAACTTCTGTAGACAATACCTCTGCCTCCACAGCCTCGCCTACGGAGACTGTAGCAGAAACCAATACAAGACCTGAATGGTTACCTGAAAAGTTTCAGACACCTGAAGATCTAGCTAAATCTTATTCTGAGTTATCATCAAAGATAGGACAGAAAGAAGAGGAGATAGAAAAAAGATTGCAGGAAAAGTTAGAAGAAGAAGCCTTCTCACAAAGACCTGCTAGTGCAGGTGACTACCAAATACCAGAGGTATTAAGCGAAGAAGAGGCTGCAACCAATCCATTATTAAAAGAATGGGCTGATTATGCATGGGAAAACGGATACTCACAAGAAGAGTTTTCTCATTGGGTTAATAAGTTTGCTGAGTATCAAGAAGCACAGCAACCTAACTTAGAAGAAGTAAAACGAGAACTTGGTGATAATGCTAATCAAAGAGTAGAGTCTGCTCAACTCTTCATGCAAAAGTTTTTTCCAACAGAAATGCAAGATGCAATAGCACAACTAGGTACATCTGCAGAAGGCATCAAGGCTGTAGAATATATACAGAAACAAATGCAGAGTACAACAATTTCAAATCAAGCTACTGTTCCTGCAGGTCTGACCCAAGAAGATGTTGAGGCTAGAATGAGAGATCCACGTTATTATGATCCTGCTAGAAGAGATAGAGGCTTTGTAGATCAGGTGAATAATGACTTTAAAAAACTTTACGGGTAGTGGGATCTACAGTGGGCAATCCATTGTAGAAGCACATATATCTCACATAAATTATTTACAGGATAATTTAAGGGATACAGATGTAAGGGAGTGCATGATACATGGTGCTACTCCCTTTCGTGCATTGATGGCAGGTTTTAGGGAACATAAAGCTGAAACTTATACAGTAATACTTGATGGTAAACCTGCTATGATGTTTGGTGTAACACCAGTTTATGAGCATATGATTGGAAAGATATGGGCATTAGGAACATATTCTATTGAAGATCATTCAAGAAAGTTTCTTTTTTGGAGCAAAAAAGTCGTAGATTACTTTCAAAAACAATACTATCAGCTAGAAAATGTAGTACCTGCAGACCATACAAGGACTATAGATTGGTTGGATTTTTTGGGTTTTACTATCCTAGAAGAGCCAGTAATGATTAATGGTTATCAGGTTTTAAGATTTATACGTTGCAAAGACGATAAATTTTTGATAAAGGATAAAGAACAGCCTGTTAAAAGCTGATGGCCCAAACGGACAACCAGATGAAGCTGAAGACGGATAACTGGAAAAGAGTAATTTTAATTTTAAACAGGAGATCTAATTATGGCTAATACAATTGATACAGCCTTTATTAGGCAGTTTGAAACTGAAGTTCATCTAGCTTATCAAAGAATGGGTAGTAAATTAAGAAATACTGTCCGTACTGTAAGCAATGTGAATGGAAGTACAGTACGTTTTCAGAAGATTGGTACTGGTTCTGCCACAACTAAATCAAGAAATGGTATGATTACACCAATGGAACTAGCTCACACCACAGTTGATGTAACACTCTCAGACTTTTATGCTGCAGAATACATTGACAAATTGGATGAGTTAAAGACCAACATAGACGAAAGACAAGCTGTAGCACAATCTGCTGCTGCTGCTCTAGGTCGTAAGACTGACGAGTTACTTATCACTGCAATGGATGCAGGTGCAAATGCAACACAAATACATGACACAAGTTCAGCTTTAGAAAAAGCAGACTTGTTATCATTATTTGAGACAATGGGTGCTGCAGATGTTCCTGAGGATGGTGGAAGATATTTAGCTATGAATCCTAAAGGATATGCTGACTTATTCCTCATCACAGAGTTTGCTTCATCTGACTTTGTTGGAGAGCAAAATCTACCTTATGCAGGTGGAATGTCTATGAAAGAGTTCTTGGGATTTAAAGTATTCTCAACTAGTGCAGTTACTGCAGGTAAGAACATAGGTTACCACACTTCTTCAGTGGGTCTAGGTATCGGTGCAGATGTAACTACTGAGTTAAATTATGTACCTGAGAAAGTTTCTCACTTAGCAACATCAATGATGTCAATGGGTGCTACTGTCATAGATGACAATGGTATCTATGAAGTCCTTGACAACAACTCATAAGGAGATAGATCATGGCTTATGCAGCAAGTGGATTACACAGAATGGCAGGTGCTAGTGGTGTAAATCTTTGGATTTACCAAACAGTAGATCCCATTGCAACTGTAAATACAGCAGGATATTTTAACAACGCAGCAAATATGTTGAATGTTAGAGATCTTATAATTGTTATGGATACTAATGTACCTACAACAAATTTCTGTACTGTATTATCTAATACTGGATCAGTGGTTGACGTTTCAGACGGCACTGCTGTTGCAGAAACAGATGGCGACTAAAGGATCATTGGAGGGTAGTTTATTCTACCCTCCTGATTATATTATATGACAAGTACTGCAGCAAATTCATCAATAGATATAGCATCAAGGGCATTAGTTCTTATAGGATCAGAGCCTATTACATCTTTTGATACTGCAAGTACTGAAGCCTTAGTTGCATCTAATATGTACGAAGACACAGTTAGAGCAACCTTATCATCAGCAAGATGGCGATTTGCAACAGAGCAAGCAGTATTAAATCAATTAACAGAAGTTCCTACAGGTAGATTTGATATTGCACATCAGTTACCAAGTAATCTTTTAATACTTCATGGTATAACTACTAATGATAGATTGATAGAATATACAGTTTATGGCGATAAAGTATTCTCAGATTCTACTACACAAGACGTATTAATTGCAGACTATACTTTTAGAGCTACAGAAGACACATGGCCAAGCTACTTTTCGTTAGCAGTGGAATATGCATTAGCTTCTATATTTGCTACATCAATAGCAAGAGATGATGGATTGATGCAAGTTATGGAATCCAAAGGTCAATTACTTATGGCTAAAGCAAGAAATCTTGATTCACAACAACAAACAACAAGAAAATTATCTACATCAAGGTTTATAACCAATAGGAGAAGTTAAATGGCTAGAATAAGAGTGCCATTAAATAACTTTCAGTTTGGAGAGGTAAGCCCTGCATTGACATCAAGAACTGATACAAAGGTTTATACTAATGCTGCAGAGCAAGTAAGAAACTTTTTTATTAGGTCTGAGGGTGGATTAAAGAAAAGAACTGGCACAAAAAGATGGGCAAACTTTGGAAGTAACCCTGCACATTCTTCGTCTTTAAGACAGTCAGTAAGAATAGAACCTTTTATATTTTCGGATGATGAAAAATATATAATAGCATTTAGTAATGAAAGAATAGAGATATTTCAGATTAGTCCTACTACTGGGAATATATCATCTATACAAACTATTACTGGGCAAACATGGTTAGTAAATACAACAGCAGCACCTTATCTTGAGGAGATTACCTTTGCACAACAAGGTGATGTAATGTTTATAGCACATCAAACATTCATGATTAGATTGCTTACAAGAACATCTCTTACTACATTTGCAGTAGATACATTTAACTTTGATGAATCAAGAGATGGTAATAAAATATATCAACCATACTTTCCTTTCCAAGCACTAGGCACAACTATATCAGCAAGTGCTACAACAGGAAGTGGTGTTACATTAACATCATCAGACAATTACTTTACTTCTAATCATGTGGGTGTGGATCTATTGATAGGTGAAACGAGATGTAGAATAACAGCATTTACAAATGCAACCACAGTTACAGCTACAATTAATGGAACTCTAAGAAGACAGTTACCAACTGACTCTTTGGAAACTATAGAAAACTCTAGCATTATTAAGGTTACTGATGCTTTACATGGACTTGCTACTGGAGCAAGTATAACAGTAGAAAGAGCAGGTTCATTAGGTGGTATTACAAATAACCATATAAATGGCACACATACTATTACAGTTATTGATGAGAATAATTATGAGTATAATTGTGGAAATACAGCATCATCAACTGCTATAGGTGGTGGTTCACCAAGAATAATTAGTGGTGCAGCTACATCTGAATGGCAAGAGCAAAGTTACTCTTCATTAAGAGGATATCCTGCTGCAGTTACATTTCATCAAAATAGATTATGGTTTGGTGGCACACTAGCACAGCCTGATGGTATATGGGGTAGTAAGTCTGGTCAGTATTTTAACTTTGATATTGGTGATGCAGATGATGATGATGCTATAGATTTAACAGCAAACGTAGGTGAGATATTTACTATAAGGCATTTAGTATCTAATAGAGATCTACAGGTATTTACTACAGGTGCAGAGTTATTTGTACAAGCACCAGTAGATAAGCCAGTTACACCATCTAATGCACAGATAAGAAGACAGACACCATATGGTGCATCTTATGTAAGACCTACTGTGTTTGATGGTGCTACTTTATTTATACAGAAAACTGGTAGTGCATTAAGGGAGTTTTTGTTTACTGATGCAGAGGCAGCTTATACATCTGTTGCTGTATCAGGACTTGCACCACATTTAATAATAGATCCAGTACAGATTGCATCTATTAAAGGTGCTTTGAATCGTAGTGAATCTTATGCCTTTTTAATAAATAGTGATGGAACACTTGCTGTGTTTTACTCTGTAAGAGGGGATCAGAAAGCAGGTTGGGCATTGTGGAATACTCAAGGCACATGGCATAGTATATGTTCTGTACATGAAAGATTGTTTGTTGTTGCAGCTAGAGATGATGGGTCAGGCACAACCAAGTATTTCTTAGAAGAGTTTCAAGATGATATGCCTATGGATTTCTGTGACAGTTTTACAGGAACTGCTAGTGTGTTTACAGGATTAGCTACATCACATTTTGCCAATGATGCTGTGGTAAAGGCTACAAATGGTAATGACTATCTTGGTGAGTTTACTATATCAGGAGGACAGATAGATGCCTCAACAGTTAAGAGTGGTATAACACAAGCCTATATTGGTTACGCATTTACACCTACAATCAAAACATTACCTATTGATGCAGCTATACAAGGTGGCCCATTAACAGGAGAACCTAGACAGATTCCTAAAGTTGTATTAGATTTATTTCAAACAACTGCTGTAAGTGTTACTGGCCCAAAGGATACATCTACAACAAGAGATCTTATTATTAGAAATGTTACGGATGATATGAGTTTAGATAGGGCAGCAGTTACAGGTAAGGAAGAGTTTAGGATGTTAGGTTACAGTCGTGATCCAAGAGTAACAGTATCTCAGTCGTTTCCTTTGGATCTTCAAATTAATGGTATGATAGTAGAGGTGGCATTTTAATGGAACCAATGACAGCATTAGCTATAGGCTCATCAGTATTAGGATTTTTTGGGTCAATGAGTGCAGCAAAGGCTGCAAAAAGAGAGGCGGCACTACAAAGAAGACAGCTTCAAGCACAAATGGAAGGTGCTCAACTTGCAGCATTACAAGAACACAATGCAAGAATGAAAAATTTACAGGTTTTTTTAGGAACAAATAGAGCATTAGGTGGTATCTCTGGTAGAGCAATAGGAGTAGATAGAAGTTTTAAAGCTATACAAGAAAAAGCTAAAAGAGAAATGGCAACAGAAACAGATCGTGCTTTTGTTGATGCATTACAAACACAAGCATATTTATCTTTAGGAAAAACTATAGCTGCTGAAAGAGGAAGAAACTTAGCAAGAGCATATCGTTATCAAGCATTTGGCACACTGTTTAGTGGTGCAATGAAAGCACAACCTTTAATGGGTGGTACAACTGGTCAACCTAATTATGGATTTACACCACAAACATCAGGATTGCGTTAATGGTACAATTTCTAAAAGCAAAACCTACATCATTTATAAATAAGCCAGTAGGTATAGTTAATACAGATACTGGTGGGCAAAAGGCAGGGCAAGTTTTAGCTAATGTTGCAAACAATTTAGCAGGTCAATTCTTTAAAGAAGCAACAGATCAACAAATAAAACGTGGTCAAGAATATGCTCTTACTTTACCAGTAAGAGATGAAAATAATAATTTAGTATTTCAACCTATTGATTCTACACTCAGTACTGTAGCAAGAGAAGCAGCAGAGCCACTTATTAAAAAAAGATATGGAGAAGCATTAAGTGTAGATATTACCAAAAGAATAAATGATTTAAGGCTTTCATCAAAAACATCTGGTGAGTTTAATGAAAAAACCCAAGCCTTTATGGGTGCTTACATAGATCAAATAAGTGATCTTGGTGGTTCTGAATATAAAAATATAATAACAGAAAATGTTGCCAAGTTAAGTACACAACATTTTTATGCTATGGCTACTGAAGAAATGAAAGAGCAGCTTCAAGTAGCTGCACTTAACTCTTTAACAATTACAAATCAAAACATAAAAGATATAGAGGCATCTTCATCACAAGATCTAATATTTGGATTTCCTGATGAAGATCTTTCTTTTCAGCAAACATTAGAAATATATAACGAAAATATTAAAAGCGAACTAAATAGATTAGAAGAAAATAGAACTTCAAATAATTTAAATTTTGCAGACTATACTAAAGCTAAGAAAGGACTTGAAACATCTATAGCTAGAGGCTTATTGAAAAAGTTAGCCTCAACATCATCACATTCTGAATTTGTTGCTCTTAAAAATAATATAGAAAATGGTGCTCCATTACCTGCAGAATTTCAAATTAAACTAGAAAAGTCTGGTGAATCAGGACTTATGCAAACTGTATTAGATTATGTAAAGCAAGTACCACATCAAGAATTTATATCAGACGAAATGGGTCAGCTTAGAACTAATTTGTCTGTTACACAAAGTAGTTTTAGAAATGATGAAAGCTATCAAAGACAACAATATAATTATTATATTCAAGAAATAAATAATGATCCTAATAATTTTACAGCTAAAAATACATTTGCAGAATTACGATTTAAAATAGCTAATGATTTAATAACAAACTTTGATGTAAATGGGTCTTTAGAACAAAAAGATATAGATACTTTTATAAGTGGTATCGCACAAACTACAAGAAGGGAAGGGGTTAATGTTGGTGATGGAAGACGTGTAATTTTTTCAGATGCTGCAGCAAGTAGTTTGCAAACAAGTGCGTTAACATCAGGTCTTGTTCGTATGATAGAAAGATCAGGAAAGTTTACTACATCTTCATCATTAAGTGTTTTACGCAATGCTATTATTAATAATACAGACACAGGATTAACTGATGAGCAAAAAAAGGTAAAGGATAAAATAGTAACTATACAAGAACGATTTAATTTAAAAGAGATATTAAATGATAGTTTAACACCTGAACTTACAAAAAAAATTACATCTTTAAATACCACAGAAACAGAATCAAATAAAATACTTGAAAGAAATTTACAAACAACAAATGGAATAAATGGGAAAAGTTTTGACAACTCACCATCAAGCCAACAATTAAGAAATGAAGGTTTAGGTAATCCTGACTACACATATTTTGTAAATCAATTTGCACAAAAATTAAAAGAGGGTGATGAAGAAGCTATAGCCATTGATAAGACATTAAGTAATGGTGCTATGATAACATCATTTACTAATCTTTTAACAAACGCAACAAGACCAAATGCAAGTCCAATAGAAGTAGAAACTGCTATTAATATGTTTAAAAAGTATGGTAGTTTTACTAAAGATGGATCTACTGTTGATCTTATCATGGGAAATATAGATTCAGATACATATGCAACTTTAGCAGTAGCATCAAATTTAATACCAAATTATGAAGGTGCAGAAAACTTTTTTGGAGTTACTAATCCAAATGGTGGCCCTGTTACATCTAGCCAAATGATGAGAAAGATCATTGAAACTGGTCAAATGATGTCATCAGAAAGTACACAAAAAGATTTATTTGATACAAATAGACGAGCAATATTTGCTGATAATAAAATAAAAAACTCAACTGAATTTTTAATTAATCAAGATTTTGAAAAAGGTGAAGCTGCTGAACTTTCTTTTGTAGTTGATCTTGCTGCAGGAATGGGAATGAAAAGAGATGAAACTATAAAGCTATTAGATTTCATCAAAGCAGGTCTGTATGTTGATGGTGAAGGAATGATCATTGACAAATTAGGTAGTGGCAAAAATATGTACAAATCTAAATACTCATTTTTAAAAGTATTTCCTGATGCTAATAGCAGAGCTATTGCAAGAGGAGTTATTCAAAAAGATTTAGATAAGCTAGGCAAGAAGAACAAGCTAGGAGAAGTGGAAGGTAAGTTTATTTTGAATCATCAGCCATCAAGAGTTATAGATGGAAAGGTGCAGTTTAATTTGGGAACTAATGTAGGTGTAAAAATAACAGCAGAAGATACACCTGTTTATTTACAGCCATATCAATATGGTACAGGAGTAGATAACGTTAGATATGTGGCTATTGTAAAAGATGGTATGTTTTACAGACCACTGCAAAATCCTGATGGTGGATTACTTGTTTATGATTCAAATAAACTAAGGGGTTTGCAAGCTCCTGAGGATATGTAATGACATTAGATATATATAATTCATTTCCAACAGCTTATCAAAATGATGTAACTAGCCAATTAGAAACTACCCAAGAACTTATAGAGGGTATGACTACAAGAAAGTCACCTTTATTTTCTACAAATACAGCTACACAAAAAGATGTTACATTTGGTGAAACATTATCTGCACAACTTGGTTATGCATATATGCCATTGCAAGATGCTATTGCTAATGCAACAAACTTTGGCGAAGAAGAAAGAGATCAAAACTATAATCCTTTTGATGATATGCAAAACTTTGAACAGTACCAAGATTATCTAAAAGATGCTGTTAACGAAGAACATATGTTGCAATTAAAAAGGCAGCTTATGGCTAATGAAAAAAGAAGAGAGATATTAGCTAACAGTAGTTTTGGCTCACAACTTATTGCAGGATTGTTTGATCCTATTAATCTGATAGCACTACCTTTTGGTGGCTTTGCTTTGGGAGCATTAAGGTCTGCAGTCAGAACTGGTGCAGGTGTTTCAGTAATACAAGCAGGGCAAGAAGCAGGAAGATATCCATTTGATCCACTAGGAACTGAACAAGAGGTTGCTGCAAACATAGGTATGGCATTTGTAGGAGGTGCTGTTCTTGGTGGTATTGTTGGTGGAATAGCAGGGCGAAGACAGAATAAAGCATTAAGGCAGTTGGAAAAAGATGCTAATGATTTCAATAACTTAGCCGAAGATGTAAATGTAATTAGAAACGTGCAAGAAGAAATAGAGCCTAATAAATTTAGCGATCCTGTTACTGAGAAAACATTGAGAGAGCAAGAAGAATTTATTGGCCCACCTAAACCTGAAACACCACCACCTCTTGAAAGAACTTTAGATGATCCAGTAAGGCCTTTTGTTAAGGCTAGAAAAGATATATTGCAAAGAGAGCAACAACAATTACCTGCTTCAAATAGAAGACTAGAGGAAGAAATAGATAAACTTGAGAATGATCCTGATATTACATCAGTGCCTTTTGGTGGAGTAAAAAAACTTAAGAATGAAATAACTACTATTGATTATGAAATTAAAAGGCAAACTAAGATTCTTCCACAGGAACTTATAATTGCTAATAAAAATTTGGAACAAAAGATACAAAAAATTACTAACTTTATAGATAAAATAAAAGGTGGAAGAGACAAGTATGCAGAAGGATTAAAAAAAATAAAAGATGATCTTATTGCACAAAGTAAAGGTGAAAGAGGTTTAACAGTAGGGTTAAATAAAAATCAACAGGACTTTTTAAATAGAATAATAGCTAAAGAAAAAGATGAGTTTTTAACACCACAACAAAAAAGAACATTAGACAAAAATGTAAAAGAAGCTAATGAAGCACAATCAAGAATAGATGCAAATAAAAGATTATTAGAAACAAAAAGAATTGGAAACGAAAAATTTTTAGGAGAGAAAGGTCTTGCTGAATTAAGAAAAAGAAAAGAAAATATACAATTAAAAATCAGTAAATTAAATTTACTTAGAGCTAATGCCGATCAGTTAAGAGAAAATAATATACTAAGGCAAGAAATAGAAGAAGAGCTTGCTATTAGAAGAACTGAAGAAATGTCTGAAGTAACTGGTGGGTATTCTATAAAAGATCCATTTAAGTTACCTGATAATTGGTATACAGATTCATTTGTTTATAGAGCATTAGTTACACCACTAAAGAAAGCATTTCAAAGTGACATACCCATTACAGTAAAAGATGCATTTAGTAAACTTGCTAATGATGCAGGTCTTACACAAGTGGCAGCAAAGTATGGTAAGTCATTAGGTATGTCCGTCTATACTAAGTCGAGTGTTCGTAATAGCGAGTATGTCCAAGCACATGATAAACTAAGAAAATTATATGCAGAACATACAGGAAAAGATCAGGTTTACCTAGATGTTGACTTTCAAAAGAAAGGTTATCACGAGTGGCTTGAATCCACATATTCAAAAGTATTAAAGCAAGATCAACCTCTTACAGATTTAGATAAACAAGTTAAAGGTATAGTTGATGATTTTATGATTAACTGGGAGCTACGTCTGCAAGAGCAAGGTATGATTGGAAATGTTAAAAGTCTTGAAAAAGAAGTAACAAGAGCAAACCTAAGACTTCTTAATTATATTAAAAAATTAAGGAAAGTTGTTGGTGGTCGTGGAGATGACCTACAAAATGCAAATGCAGATATTTTGCTAAAAGATGCAGAGTCTGTATTAAGAGGTATAAGGCAACAAAAACAATATAAAAATATAAAAGATCTTACACTTGAGGAAATACAAGAGAGATTTGCACAAGACTATAACATCAAACAATTTATAACAGATCAAAAAACTATAGATGATTTCTTTTTAAAATATAAGGGGATTACTGATGTAAAGAAATTACCTTTAGGAACACACTTTTATAGGACTGTAGGAACAAAAGGTAGTGTATTTATAAATGAAAGAGGTATTAGAGAAAGATGGGATCTAATTCAAAGAGCACAAAAAAACCCTGAAGGATTTCAAAAGTACATTAATGAAGAAGCTGCAGTGTTTGAACCTGATGGTACTATAGTAAAAAAAGTAAGAGCTGAAACTGAAGCAGGTATGCATTTAAAGTATGAAGTAGACAATGCAAGATTCTTTGAAAGTTATGATGACTTTTATGACTTTGTTGTTTATCACGAATTTAGTCATGGTAAATTTGCACAAAAAACAGGCGAAGATATTGTTGGTTACGAATATAGAACTAATGATTTGGCTTTAGAAAGATTTTTACAAGAAAAAGAAACATTTAATCTTGAAACACAAGGTTTAGTTTTATCACAAAAAAGTATGAAAGATCTTGATTCTTTGCAAAAGTTAAAGATGGAAGGCACGTTAAGCAAAAATGCAGCTAATTATAAAAACAAAACCTTAATACCTGAAATTAAAAAAATAAATGAAGAATTAAAAATGCTTCATAAAAATTTAAATGAAGCCAAAACAAGTAAAGTTGCACCAAATGAAGAAGAATTTTTCTTTCCTAGATATTGGGATTTAGAAAAGATAAGAAATAATCGTGCAGGTTTAGAACAAGTCTTAACTGAGTGGTATACAAATAATCCAATATTATTTGTAAAACAAAAAGATGGCACATATGCAAGAGAAACACCATTAACATCAAACGATATGATGTTAGCTACTGATCCTGCTAGAATAAAGAAAAGAGTAAATGATACAATAGATAATATATTAAATGAAAGAAAAGATATTACAGATGATAGTATGGCATTTTATGGTTATGGAAAATCAAAACATACTAGACATAGAACACTAGATATACCTAACAAACTAGTAACTGATTTTATTATAAGTAATCCAGTACAGGTAATGAGAGTTTATACTCAACGTGTAGCACCAAAGTATGAGTTTTCAAAACAATATGGTGGTCGATCTATAGATCAAGTTGTAGCAGATATAGAAACGGATTTATATGCAGCAGGTAAATCAGAAAGACAAGTTAATGAAACAAGAAGAGATTTTTTACATTTGTATGATCGTATTGTAGGAAGAGTATTAACAAATCCAGATCGTTGGGATCAAAGGGCTGCGATAGTTTTAAGAGATTTAGCACAATTAAATTACTTAGGATCAGCAGGATTTAGTACAATACCTGACTTTGCTAAAATAGTTATGGAACATGAACTAGGCAATGTAATGAAAGGTTTAGTAGGTATTTTACAAGATTCAAGGGTAAGGCTTACAGCAAAAGAAGGTAGACTAGCAGGTGAAATATTAGAAATACTACAAGGTGATACTCATATGAGGCTTGTTGAGGATTTAACAAATAGCCCTATTGATAAAAATGCATATCAAAGAAACATGAGTAAAGTTAGAAATGTTTTTTATTTGTTAAATGGTTTAGCACCTATGACAAACATGATGAAAAAACTAGATGCTACTATTAGACAACATGAAATGATAGAGTTTTCAATAAAAGATGCACAAGGTTTAGCTACAAAAAAAGAAATAGAATATTTAAGAAGATATAATATTGATAAAAAAATATCATCAGATATTAAAAAGCTCTTTGATAATGGTGTAATACAAAACACTAAAGATGATGGAAAAGGAGTTTACTTAGCTAATACAGAAAAGTGGCTTGAAAGTGGCATAGCTGAAGAAACATTGGATACATTTAGAGGCTCTTTAAATAGTGGTATTATGAACACTATTCTTATGGGAACACCTGCAGACAAGCCAATCATAGCTGATGGCATTGTATATATACCACAATGGATTGGCAAAAGATTTGGTTTAAAAGAAGATGCTAGATATAAAGGATATACTAGAGTTGAAACTGGTTTAGCAGGATTGCCATTTCAATTTTGGTCATACAGCTTTGCTGCTGCAAATAAGATTACTGCAGCAATGGCAACTGGACAAGCAAAGAATAGAACTGCTGCCGCTGTGTTAGCATTAGGTTTAGGCTATACATCATTAGAAATTAAATCACAATTTGGTGGCCCTGCTGTTCAAGCTATGTGGGATAATATGCCAATAGAGGATAAACTTGCAAGATCGTTTGATGCTTCAGGATTGGCTGCAATGTATAGTGATTTATTTTATACTGGCATGAATACAAGTATGGCATTGGGTGGCCCTGATATTTCAATGGGTTTATTGCAACCTAAATTTCCACAAGAAAAAAATATTGTAGATGCATTTACAGCAGTTGGTGGAGCAGGCCCTAGTATAGGTGTAGATTTATTTAGTGGATTGAAGCAGGTGTTTTATGATGGAGAGTATGGATCAGGCTCAAAGCAAATTCTTAAAAACTTGCCATATATGAGATTATGGTTTATTAAAGAATATGTGAATGAGATGGGGAAAGTTTTAGAAGATGTAGATGAAGAAGGTTTTGAAAAAGTAATGAGGACTAGATTCTAATGACTATAGCATTAAGTGACAATACACCACGAATAAGTTACTCGGTAAGTGAGGGAGTTACCCAAACTTCGTTTGCAGTGCCATTTATTTTCTTTGATGGATCTGCGGATTTAAATGTGTTCGTAGATAATGTGGCAAGAACATACAGTCCATCTACATCTAACACAACTTTATTTACAGTAATAGGTGGCAATGGTGCAACTGGCACAATAACCACAACTGTTACAGGTGCTTCAGGTGGCAGTACTGTTATTATAACTAGAGATGTTCCACTAGCACGAACTACTGACTTTCCAAGTGCAGGTGCTTTTGAGATAGCTAAGTTAAATACAGAGCTAGATACCCTGCTTACTATGATAACAGATGCTGATGATGAAAACTCAAGAGCTTTAAGATTACAGGACTCTGATGAAGCAGTTAGTTTAACATTACCTTTAAAAGCAGACAGACTTGGTACTGTTTTAGGATTTAATGCTACTACTGGTGCTGCAGAAGCAGGGCCTACAATAGCAGATGTTAGTTCATTATCTGCAATAACAGCAGATATCTCAACACTAGCTGACATTGAAGATGGCACTGATGCTACTGATGCAATTCAAACTGTGGCAGGTATATATAGTGACGTGACTACAGTAGCAGGAATATCAGGACAAGTAACTATAGTAGCAGGTGAAACAACTAATCTACAAAACGTAACTGACAATCTTAGTGCAATACAAAATGCTAGTACAAATGCAACATTA
>JGI11705J14877_10000401_pt1 | contig 27645 bp, 42 predicted proteins | sample Etolaghawater15m_FD_14877 | JGI IMG/M metagenome (IMG submission 14877)
GCCCGACCCGTCATTTGTTAAGTATGGCGACGCGGACGCCCTCCGCGCGCTTGGCCTCGTGAATGGGGAGGCCGAATAATGTACGCGCCATACACAAACGACCGCCGCGTAACGGGNCAAGGCNTGGTGCGCGGCTGTTTTGAGGTTTCCGAAACGTCCGCGTTTTTTGAATGGGCGGACCGCGCGGACGCGCATTACTGGCCGGGCGCGGACGCGATAGAATGGCCGCACGTCATATTTACGGCGGACGGCACGCGCGTTTGTAAGGTCATGGGGACGCGCGTTCGCGTTGCTATCGATGAAGCGCCAAACGGCGCGCCCGTGGCGGAAACGTGGCGCATAAAAGCGCGGCGCGAATATGACGTCGCACAATGGGAGGCCGCACAATGATACGCAACATGAAAAAACAGGCGGCAGCGTCGAATGGCAAGGCGGCGGTTCTGATAGGCGAAAGCGAATCAATGGGCCTTGTGTTGATTAAGTATGCGCCTACCGCCATAGGCGCATGGGATCGCCGCGACGAATACAAGGCGCTATGTGATCGCGCCGCCGCGAAGTTGGGCTACAGGCGCGATAAACGCTGCCGCAATGGCTGGCGCAAATTACCGGGGGCCGCACAATGAACCGCGCAAAGCTATCCCGCGTCGACACGCTCTATATTTACGAGCGTTTATGGGTCGCGCTTGATTGCGAAGAAACCGACGAAATGTGCCGGGAGCTTTCGGAATTGATGTCGGAACTCGCCACAAATTACCACGCGGACACGGGACACCGTATCGGCGAGGATTTGGGGCAGTATGTTATGGGGGCCGCACAATGATTGCCCTGCAAACGCCCGTTATGGTTCGCGTGATAGACGCGGACCGCCCGCGCGTAGTATGGGCGTCCGGCGTAATCGTCGCGCGCTCTTACACGTCTCCGCCCGTTTATGACGTGCGCCGCGACGATACTGGCGACACGTTGCAAAACATAAGCGCCGAACATATTGGGGGCGCAACATGACCGCGCCGCAATACGTCGCCTATTATCGCGTCAGCACACAACGCCAGGGCCAGTCGGGCCTTGGCTTAGACGCCCAACGCGCCGCCGTTGAACCGTGGCGCGGCGAGATCGTCGCGGAGTTTACGGAAATAGAAAGCGGCAAGAAAAGCGACCGCCCGGAACTGGCGCGCGCCCTTGCCGCGTGTCGTGAGAAGGGCGCAACGCTCTTAATCGCAAAGCTAGACCGCTTGGCGCGTAACCTTCATTTCGTGTCGGGCCTGTTAGAAAGCAACGTTCCCATAATGGCGGCGGACATGCCGGAGGCGGACCGCACATTCTTGCAAATGGCGGCAGTGTTCGCGGAGTGGGAAGGGCGCAAGATCAGCGAGCGCACCCGCGCGGCGCTTGCTGCCGCCAAGGCGCGGGGCGTCAAACTCGGCTGCCCCTGCCCGGAGAAGGGCGGCGCGACAACCAAACGCAAGCGCCTGGCCGCGTCTGCGGAGGTCGCCGAAACGGCCTTAGCGGTCGCTCGCCCGCTACTGGACAGGGGCGCAAGTCTGCGCCAAATTGCTGGCGCTCTGAATGGGGCTGGCATTACAAGCGCAATGGGCAAGCGCTGGCATGCCGCCAGTGTCGCCCGCTTAATCGAAAACTATGGAGTATGACAAGATGACACAAAAACCTGGAGTTCGAAAATACGCGCCGGAAGTCGTGCGAGATATCTTAGACATGATGGACAGGGGCGCAACCGCGCGTGAGGCTGGCGCGGCATATGGCATTGGCCGAAACGCCGTGTTGGGTCTGCGCTTTCGCGCGGGAAGGTCTAACCCTGAACCCGCTCCCGCGATGGCGGGAGAAGGGCAAGCGCCCGCCAAGCCATGCCTAAGATGTGGCGGCACGTCGCCGCGCGACCCGGCGCATCGCATTTGTGACGCGTGTAAGAGTTCAGACGTTTTTCGTGGAATAGCAGGAGCATATTAAAATGGTTGGGAAACTAACACCGGACGACATTATAAGCGCGAGCGTTGTGCCTGCGCTGCTTGGCTACAGCAAGTACATGACGCGCAATCAGTTGCTTGAGCGCTGCATCGCTGCGGAGGAGGGCACGTTCGTCGATACCTTCACGGGTAACGAAGCGACGTTCTGGGGTAACGAACTTGAGCCCGTGATACTGAAGGTCGCGGCGGAGCGTTTGGGCCTGCAAAATTTTCGCGACGATTTCCCTGCCGCGTTCCCGCACCCGACGCTACGCATGGCGTGTAGCCTGGATGGCTTGGGAGAAGGGCGAGGCACGATCAGCACGGACGCGGACAGGGGCATATTCCTGATGAACGCTGACACGATAGACCTGACCGGGCCTGTGATCGTCGAGAGCAAGGCGACACGCTCACGCCCAGAAACCCGACCGCCACATGATCGCGGCCCGCTACAGTTGCAGGCGCAGATGATGTGTACGGGCCACGAGGTAGGCGTGATCGCGACGTTGTATGAGGGCTTGGACCTGCGCCTGTTCGTGTATGAGGCCGACCCCGACGTGCAGCGCCAGATCGCGGAAGCGGTCGTGGATTTCGAACGCCGCAAGGCGGACAAGGATTTCTATCCTGTGGAGTCCACAGACGACGCCGCGTCAGCGTACAGCACGGTCGATGACGATGCGCCTGAACTCGATCTGTCGAAGGACGAGGACGCGGCGGAAGCCCTGCGCGAGTTGGTCGAAGCGAAGGCGGACAAGGGCGCAAGTGAGGCGCGTATTGACGCGGCACAAGCCACGATCATGGAGTACATGGGCGCACACCCGAAGGCGAAAGGGCTGGTGGGCAATCGCCTGTATAAAATCAGTCGCCCGATGCGTAGCTACAGCGCGAAGCCGGAGAAGGTCGTGCCTGCGAAGGACGCATACACCGTGCGTCAGAAAACCCTGACGATAAAGGAAACAGATCGCTAACTGTTTACCTTGCGATTGGCGTGGAAGTTATGGTCTGTGACGTAGACGGTACGCTCTACCGGATCGACGTAGACCATCTCCACGCCAAGCGCTTTTTGCAGATCAGANCGANTGCGGTGTATTCGCGCGGTNNNATTCCGACCGGGGTTCGTGCGCTCTGCATCTTTCTTTACCTGTATCAACCGCACCCCGTCTTCGTTGATTATCACAAGATCGACAGGGCTACTAGCTTGCGCGGCGGGGAAGACCCAGTATCCCAGCCGCAGGAAATACTCGGCGCAAATCAGTTCGCACACGTCGCCGTCGATATGTCGCTGGTCAGGCAAGGTTCTCCAGCCGCCTAGCGTGTCGCTCGGTCCGTGCTGTCGTCTGCCGATACAGCTTGCTGTCGCGTAACTGCGCTGCCGCCTCACGCCAATCCCTGTCCTCAATAGCGGCGTGATGCTTGCGGAAAAGGGCGTAGCGCGGTAAGCCAAGCTGAAAGGACAGGGACGCAACTGTAATCTTTGCGCCCTCTGGCATGTCGTCAAACTCAGGATGGAGATAGCGGCAGTCGCGCAAACAAATCTCCATATCCTTCTCGAACAATTCGGAGACGCGTTCTTCGCTGATCGGCGTACCGACTGGCATCCCATACTCGGGATCGTCTTCTGTAACCAGGTGCCCAATGCCTAGCGTCGGCTTGTCCAAATGGTCTAAATAAATTTCATGGACTACGCCTTCGTCCGCTTCAAGCGTCAGGCGCAGGCTCTCCATGAAACTCATTTGCTAACGCCCTTGTATTTTTCGAAGCTCCTGAGACCGCCCAACCCGAGCATCCCCATGAGGACAGGCATCATCTGCGACATATCGAGTGCCGGTAGTTCGACACCATATCCCGCCTGCACCAGAGCAAACGTCAGGATAGGCTGACAGATGTAGGACCATGCTAGCGATACGCCACATGCCCAGCCGACGAATGGACGCCAGCCAGCGACGAATATAGAGCGATGCGCCGCTTCGGTTTTGTTGACTTCAAGCTGCGCCATGTCGATCTTCGCCAGATGCTCCGTAAGCTGCGCCTCGATCTTGCGCTCCGCTTCTGCGCGTTTCTTCGGGTCTTCGGGCAGAAACGAACCAATAACATCTTTGACCAGCGGCAGCACCGCCGGGAGTAATGCACCAATCATTTTGCAAACCTTTCGTTTGATACAGGCGGATGGACGCCGTTATGTAGTTTATGCATCCGCGATGCCTCGTCTTTCAGGTAAGCAATGTCTGACAGCATGGTTGCGGTTTGCATATTGCGACGCTCCAACACATCAGGCGCGTTCATCTTGGCGAGGATGTCAAGGCGCTGTTTAACCACGGCCTCGCCATTGTCGAGCAAATCAATGCGCTGATCGATTTTGCGTATCCGCCCTTCTATGTCGCGCAGAGTTTCTTGAATTACGCGGATTGACATCTTGCCTACGGCTGCTGCTCCAGCCACGGAGAATAGGATGCCACCTACTGTAATGATAAGGCGGATGTCGATTGCGCCGTCCATTTTATTTTCGGAAAGCTGCAAATAGCAGCGCAGCAATAATCACACCGAGCAGCATCACTTCGCCGTAACTCATCATAATCGCTTGCGACATTTCTTGATCCACCTTTGCGCTGTTTCAGTTTCATAGATGCGGATGATCGACCAGATCAAGGACGCCAAAGCCGCAGCCGCCGGTAGCCATTCGACCAGCGTTGCAAGCACCACGGTGATGCTGCTTACATCCACGATGGTTTTGACGTGATCGTCCATCAGACGAGTTCCGGCCAATCGTTCCAGCCATCAGCGTTGATGACCGCAGCGATGGCGTCGATGTCTGCCGCTTGTGATATCTGGTCTTCCTTTGCTGCTGCCGTCAATCGGATCTCATTGCGCCACTGCTGTATGTCAGCCGGAACGTCGATGCCCGTGTCCATCTTCCGCACATAAGCCCAATCGGTCGATAGAAGCATCTGTGCTTGCCGTTCTTTGATCTGTGTCATCAGCACAGACTTAACGCCAGGGAATGTGACGACCTCGCCATCAATCGTTTCGGTCCTGTCGTTTATATCCTTCGGCGTGCTGGTGATAGACCCGTCGGGATTCTGCGCCCATGTGTAGAGGCGCGAGTCAGGCACAACCGGATCGGCGACCTCAACGATATTATGCGCTGTCTTCTCTGCGGCGCTCCATGTATGCCAGCTTGCCGGATGCCGCGTCCCGTCCTGATCTGTCCAAGCCATGCCGGGGCGGATCGTCTTATTTGTCGGCGTGTATTTCCACATTTTCTTTCTCCTTACGGATTGCCCTGCGCGTTGGCATTGTCAGCGAATGCCGCGCCAGTGGTTGAGATTGAATACGAATTTGACCCGCTCGCGTTGTAACTGCTCGATGACGTGCGAACCTTGAAGCCATTCGACAGCTTGTCGGCATGGGTTGCGAACGTGACGCTATTGCCATTGATCGTCATCGCAGTAGGCACACCGTTGAGATAGACGAATGGACCAGCTGCCGAGGCATTCCCGGTGAACGTGCCGCTTGTGGTTATAGTGGTGTCGTCCAGATTGGCACTTGTTAGTTCTAAAAAGTCTGCCGTTGGAGTGCCACTCAAGCCTTGGAAAGTTGCTGTAATAACTGTGCCAGAACCAAACGGCGCACAACCGAAGTGGAGCGAGTTTTGTCCTGTCAGTCCGGTTGTAGCACTGTAGATACTTACACCATCATCAAAAAACTCTAATGTGTCAGTGGCGCTATTGTATTCGAGACGCATAAGCGAGTTGGCTGCACCAGTGCCAAGGTCTGTAACGACACTGGCATTTTTAACAATCTCTCCCGTACCAAGATTGTAGAAATAGCCGTAGTTATTTCCGGTTGTTGCAGTGTGATTGCCTATTTGATAAAGGCCAATATATCCAAACGTGCCGCTAGATTTTTGAAGTTCGCAAACATATTTGCCGTCGTTATCTACATTGAAAGTCGAAATAGCCCATTGGTATGAATTTCCACTTGCAGTGGCGACAAGATTGCCATCTGACAGTCCTGCCCCTGCCCACAGTGGGTTAAGGGTTGATGCGTTTAACGTCGGCGTATCGAGCATCTGATCCGCACTGGTCAAGCCGCTTGCTGTCCACGCGCCGCCCGTTCCGCTGTTCTCTCCAAAATCACTGGAATTGGCGAACTTGAGATAGGTGTCACCAGCCGTTGCTGCCTTTGGAACCCACTGGCCGGTACCTGAATTTGTTTCGCCAAAATTTGTATAGGCCGATGTGCCAGATTGCAGATGCACTTCAGCAGCGTACCCGTCGAAATCGTCGAATAATTTCGCATTAGTCAGGCTGGTTGTCGTCACCGAACCATAGCTCACACCATTGATGTACAGCCCGTTGTCGGAGACATGGACATGATACCAAGCCGCAGGATCGCGGAATACAGCAGTGGTTGTTAGCCCCTCGGCTGTTATCGTGTCGCCGGAATTGAACTGAACTTCGGGAGATGAGCCAGAAGTTCCAAGCAAGATGTTTGCCGCGCCAAGTTCACAGCGTTTTACCCAAGCCGAAAAAGTCCACGGCGCAGACAGCGTATAAGTGCGCGATAACTCAGGGCTGTCGCCATCGTTAAATCGAGCCGACTGCTCGATGGTGTGACTACCGCCCGCTGCCTTAGATGTGCCTTGGATAATCGACATCAGGCAAACACCGCACTGGTGACCACATATGCGTTGGTGCCATCGTCGTAGTACGAGAGCCAGTAGGTGCCAGCGGTGCTGATCGTGCTAGCCAAGTTAGCGTCACCCTTGGTCGTAGCTGCCAAGCTGATCGCGTGACCGCCGGAGTTATCCAGCAAGATGTTGCCGCTCTGTCCAGCGGTGTGATTGGTGAACGTCAGAGTGCCGGAGCCGGTGGGGGTGCATTTGAAGTTATTCGTTACATCGAGGTCAAAACTAAGGTCATTGTCAGTTGTCTGTGTGCCACGCTGGCTCACCGTGAACGTCTGCGCCGCATCGGTGACAGCGTTGTCTGCATCAAACGCCTGAACGTCCGTGCCGATAGCCACGCCCAGGTTGGTGCGAGCAGTCGCGGCTGACGCAAGATCGGACAGGTTATTCGACGCGGCGAGCAGGCCAGCCGCGCTGACCGCAGCTACCTGCCACGCGCTGCCGTTGTAGACCTTGAGTTCGTTCGACGTTGTGTTGAAGTACAGGTCGCCAGACGTTAGCGCGTCACCGTCGTTATCGACTGTCGGGTCTGACGCCTTCGCGCCCAGGTAGGTATCGTCGAAGTTATCAGCCGCGAGTTCCGCCGCTGCCTGCGCTGTTTCCGCAGCGGTCTGCGCGGTTTCGGCTGCGGTTTGTGCAGTCTCCGCCGCCGTCTGCGCGTTCGACGCATTCGTCGCGCTGGTCGATGCGTTACTAGCGGAGGTGGACGCGGCCTGCGAATAGTGCTTCGCGCTGTACTCTGTGCCGTCTACGGTCGAGCCGGTCTTCGTCGCCCACTCTTTCGCCGCACCGCGCGACGCCGTATTCGTAACGCCCGTGCCGCCAATCGACCAGGCCTTCGATGAGTAGTCCGTGCTTTCGACGATACCGTCGGTCTTGCTTGCCCACGCCTCTGCTTCATCCGCGAATGCTTGCGCGTCAGCCGCGTTGACAACCAAGTCCCACTTCGCGATGTCAGCGTTGCTGCTGAGAGGAGTTGTGCCGCTCGACGTATGCGCCGTGTTAGCGCGATACACGTTACTGTTTGATGCGTCGCGTACCAGATCGCGGACAGAATAAGCCGTCGCTGCCGCCCAATCCCCGCGCCAGTTACCGATGTCTTCGCCAACCGCCGGATTGCCGTTGGAGTCAAACGCCAGAATCTTACCGGCGCGTGACGCTTTTGTCGGCAGCGTCATATCGACAACGCCACCATCCGCGACGAGTGCCGGGTCATAAGTCGGAGCGCGAATGCCGCGCTGGTTTTCTTCCGCCACCTGCTGGATCATAATGATCTGGCTATCAAGCTGTTCGTTGATCGCCGATGCGCGGAAGTCGCCGGCCGTCACGAAGTCTGTCGTGCGTTCGATGTCGCGCGATCCGACGATGGTGATCTGGTCACTGGCAGTCGGCGTCGATGGCACGTTCGTGCCTGTCACAATCGTCACGCTGCCCGTGCCATTCGCGTTGATCGTTACCGTGTAGTCGGTCGTCAGCGTTAGGATCGCCGCGTTGAAGTAGACGGCGATATCGCCTTCCACGAGAACTTCGAACGAGAAGGCATACGGCCCCGTACCAGCGGAGCCAGTGTAGACGACGCGACGCGTCACTGCGTTGATACTATAGTCGGCCATTTGTCAATCCTGTTTGGGTTGGATGGTACATTATAGAGTGGTTCTAATCTAGTTTCTATTTCGGTAGGTCGCGGGCGATAGCTTCTATATCGGGAGCGCGACTTGGTAGTTGTTCGCCTGGTTTCCACCACATCTCCTGACCCGTTCTGCGCTCCAAGTTCCTTACTTTTCTGCGGAATCTGCGCTCATAGTCGGGGTCAGCCATCATGCGTAGATTATCAAGCACGAGGCGCTCAAGCCCCAGACGCAGGTACGAGATAGACGTACCCGGTCCATACCGGCCCAAGAAGTTGACTGCCTCTAAACCAAATTTAGTATCCTTGCCCTCTATAACTTCTTCAACATTACCGACCGTTAGGCGGGCAACGTCACCTAAGAAGCTGACGCGAGGACCGGCAATTGTCTCGCCAAGAGAATGACCGAAACGATTATGGTCAGCGAACAGGAAGTCGCCGAATAGCGACAGACTGCCGCCTGCCAACGCTGCCTTGCCCCAGAACGCCAAGTTAGGCTCGCCGTCCTCACCAAACATCGCCATCGGATCGCGACCTTTTAGAACCTCTCTAATCTGCAACGCGATGCCGCCCATCATAGTAGCGTGAATGAAGAACTCTGTTGCATATCCGATGCGGCTCATCTTGCTGGCTTCGAGATACCGGAACTGCTTTAGATTGTTCTGGAACAGGACAATAGGAAACGTCTTGTATTGGGCGATACTGCGCCACAAATCACCGCGAATGGTTCCGGGCGGTTCCTTACCAAGTGCCGCCGCCCTAGCCCTTGGGCCGGAAACAGGAACAGCACGATCCGTTTCCATCTGTATCAGGTCGAGATACTTCTGGCCTGCTAGTTCGTTAGCTTCGAAAACGTCAGTCGGACGCAGCCATTCGCCACGCTTGTATGTGTACTTCTTCGTATCGCGGATTGCATTCCAATCGTCTGCCTCAATATCATACGTCTTGAGAAGACGCTGCACCTTCGGGTCAAGTTGGTCGAACGTCTTCGCAGCCTGATCGGAGAAGAAGCCCATCGTGGATTGACCGAAAGCCCATCTTTCTGCCTGGGTGATTGGAGAAAGACCACTGACATTCATTACGAAATTAGAGACGCGCTGCGTATTGGCGGCACCCATAAGGTCGCCCATGTAACGCGCCTGACCAAACGCAACAGACGACCAGTTCTCCGCGATAAGACCGGCACGGATAAGTTCCTGTTTCGTCGGGTTGCTGGCTAGTAACGTGTTTATGGTCTTTGTCATAACCCCAGCGTGGGGCATACCGGCGACGCGCTTTGTGATGCGTGTCGTCGCTGCGTCGCCGAATATCGCAGATATAGCAGCGGCACCCAATTGCGCCGAAACCAGCAATTCTCCCAAGCTGGCGAACCCCTTCGCCATCGTTTCGTTCACTGGGATATACGAAGAACCAGAAACATCGCCGTATATCTCATCTAGTGATTTGATTTCCCTACTGAGACGCGAGGCGTTCTTTCCCTTCGGATCGCTTAGGTCAGCTTCAGCCGCTCTTTTCTGAAGTTGTGTCTTCAGAAACGATATCGTGCTGTTCGGGTTAGGCCCAAGCGTCTCAAGCAGCGCAATGTCTCGCGACATGGTTTCGATATGGTTCATCATGATCGTGAACGGATCGCCCTGCCCATATTTCTGCTGATACGCCAGCCACGCTTCTGGATTCTTGAACACGAGGAAACGATGATCTGCACGGCGACGGGCGAGAGAGCGGCCCTTACCTGCGACACTGGTTTCCTTGACCTTGTTCATGCCGCTGGTGAGAATCGTTTCATATATCTCCTGCAAAACTTCTTCACGTTGTTCTTTAGGAATGATACGCCCAGTGCGTTCACTGATTATCCGCGCCCAGTCAAGTTTGTTGTGAATGTACGAACGCCATTCTTCGAACCCCGCTTTACGGATCAAGCGTCTATCGTGCTGTTGCGGCATACCCCAGTCGGAGCGTTTAGGAATCGCGCCACCTGCTTTGTTGAAGGCTTGGCGCAGCATCTCTGCGGTTTCGACCCAAGCCTTCGCGAAATTCTTGGCAGTCGCGTTGCCACTATCTACATTGAATATCTCTTTGACGAGATCATTATTCAGCGCTTCTGCGCCACGGCGCTGACGCCCCAAAATACCCGTGCGGCGCATCTTGGAAATTGCACCAGCCATACGCGCATGAGCGCGAGCAACATAAGAAGTGCGCCTGCTGTCCAGATCGCGATGCTTGTAACGGCCACTACCGTCACGATCAAGAATATGACTAACACCTTCTCCAACATATTTGCCGTCAATATCCAGAACCTCCTGAAGACGTGCGTTCTGTGCGTCATGCTGCTTGATAAGACGGCGCTTGCGAAGAATAAGTTCATATTCTGCGGAATCAAACGCGGCACGACTTGCTGCTGCGGCAGCTTCGTAGTGCGACATAGTGCGAGAAAATTCAGCATAATAACTATCGTAACGGCGACGCATCTCATCCGCTCGTTGCCGGTCAAAAACGCCTTCGCTCGCGCCCTCATCAATGCAATCTTCGAAACTCATCTAATTACGCATCCTCTCAGGCGTTCCATCATCGCGTCGTCTTGGCGCAATGCTGCTTTTAGTGGGCCAGCGGTAACTTCCGCACCTTCGACCGTTTCGTCGATGATTGCATCGTCCGGCAGCGCCTCAAAGCGCTCTTGCAGAACGGACAATTCTTCCATCTCTATGCCGGTATTCGGGTCGATCTTCGGTTGCGCCCCGACGGCCTCCTCCTCTGGCGTCAAAACAGTAGGCGTGGAAACCCGCGCGTTCTCCGGTTCGTCCAGACCAGGCAACCGGCCCTCTTGAATGTCGCCCATAGCTTCTTCGACCTTGACAATATGGTCTACGCTAGAGACGCCGGGGTCTGGCGGAGTCGCGATAACATCAGCGTCATCCGCAATGGCCTTTATCAATTCGCCGTCCTGCTTGCTTATCAAGTTCGAATCTTGATAAGCCTTGACGCCTTTGCGTATTTGCTCCGTCGTCAGACTGAATGTTTTGCCAGCTACAGGTAACGCCCCGCCGAAGGCACCAGCCGCTGCGATTTGCGTAAAAGCGTCATCCCATCCGTAATCAATACCAAGGGATTCGTACCACTGCTTGACTTTCGGCTGGAGAATAGCTTCCTGCCCAGCGGAGATAGCACTGTTATAGAAGATGCGTTGGAGAAGGTTCTTGCCTAATGAAGCGACCGATAACGGGCCAGTCATGATGAAAGAGTCAACGAAGTCACCGTCTACAAGACTTCCTCCAATCGTGCCTATTATCGCCCCCACTTCCCCCATCGCTGTCAGACGCTGCGATATGTTCTCGCCGCGCTTCAGTTCTTCTAATGCAGTCTGTTTTATTTCCTCGTTAATCTTTTCCATCGTCAAATCCTGATACTCAGGATAGACATCTGGCTTTGATTTTATCTCACCCATTAGTTTTTGAAATTCAGCATCACGCCTTCTTTCCATGTGGCCCATAGAAGAAGATGCACCTGCCCACCTCGCTGGGTTAATAAATTTTGCGCCAGTACGTTCTTCTATGACCTCAATAATTGGCTGTAATTTTTCTTCCAGCAAATACTCATATGCAGCACCGTTCTCCGCGCGGCGCGTCGTTCTGTAAGTAGCCTCGACGCCTTCGAACAAGCCTATATCAATCCCATGATAAGGCGCTGGTTGCGCCGGAGCGACATCCGGCGCTTCTGCCTTATCGAACCAAAACGACATTATCAGCGTTCCCTGCGCTGGGCGCGGCGTTTCTCCACTGCGCTTCTAGTATCTTCAGTCGGGATACTAAAGATATCCGGCACAGGCAGAGACCGCCGATAAACATCTTCAAGGTTTATGACGAAGGTGCCGCCAGCTTCGTTCGTCGCGGTGTATATAGCCCCGTTTGCTTCAAAACGGACTGAAACCATATTCGGCTCTGTCGTTTGCTGCAAACGCAGTTGGCCGCGATCTCTAATTTCTTCTATGTTGAGGGGGTTCCCGTTTGGATCACGCGGCAGACCGCCGACCCGCGCATCCATAAATGCGGCAGGACTCACCTTATCAATAATATCGTTTAGTGTTCCTGTTTCGATAGTAGTCGGAATAGAAACATTTACCCCTTCATAACTGTCTATCCCGCCATAAAACTTACCGTCGCTTCCCTGAATGCGCCCAGCCGCGTCTTGGATTGCGTCTACAATCCTATCGCTGTCAGCGATATCCAATGGCCCTTGCCGTCCGACGTAAATAGCCTTTGCGACATCCATGATGCCTTTCTTCGCAATTGGCGACAGATTGAATGACGACAATTGCTCCTCTAAAGCGGCGTTAAATTCTTGGCTTTGAGTTTTGTTAGAAACAACGGCGTCTTCCTGCATCAGGCGGATACCGACCATAGCATCATTGATTGTTTTCGGCGCAGCGCCCGCTCCAATCAATCCGCCAACATGAGCGTACTCAGGCCGTTTCTTGCTTATCTGCTTGAAAACTTCATACGAAGACGCGCCGAAAGAACGGTTGATAAGCCCTAAGATTTTTATCCGCTCAGAATTGGTCGCCTCAGAAAGCTGCTGAGTTAGGGTATCTGCCTCTACATCAGAAAAAACGACGAGATCAGTTTTATGGCGCATGGCAAAAGCCTGCGCTTCTTCCAGCCTTTTGGACGCCATCTCCTGTATGGCGCCTGAGTCTTTACCCAAGGAATCAATAAAGAAATTACCGGGCGTAATAACTCCAGTGCGCTTTCCCCATTCAACAGAATCGCGCTTCAAAGCGGCTTTTTGTTTTGCAATTCTTTTGCGAAGCATGTCTTGCATGTTCGCCTGACGCCCGCTCAAGCCACCTTGCTCTCTTTCTGCCGCAATGAACTGACCTTCAGCAGCCTCAAGTTCCGAAAGAGTCGCTGTTTGAAAGGACTTGGCAATCGCCGCATCCGTGGATGCGCTTGCCAGTTTTTCTTCAACAGCACTTGTATCAAGGCCGAGGGCTTTCAATTCAGCTACTTCTTTACGGGCGTCAGCAACGGTAGCAGGCAATGGAGATGCGCCGTCTTGAACGACATCCGAGACTTCGCTTTCAACGCGATCTTTCAACGCATCAAGACGCGGCTTGAGAGCGGCGATATCTGCGTTTATATCGCTTCTGAACTCACGTTCTAGCGTTCTGAGGTCATCAACATCGAGACCGTAGGAAGTTACCTTCCCAGACTCGATTGCGTCTTCAAAACGCTGTAAAAACTTCTTACGCTCGATCAGGCTTTCGTTGTTATAAAATCCGCCGCGAACACGCTCGCGGTTAGCATCTTTCCGTAGATCAATTTCTGTTCTAGCTATCTCACCAGGCGTAAACCTGTGATGCTCCATATACGTCCTGAGATTGGCTATTTCGTCTTCAAGATCAAATTCCTGATCCTCTACACCAACCCTAGCCCTTTCCTTAATGTTCCTGCTGATTACATCAAGACCTTCAAGACCAATCGCACGATCTTCCGCTTCCTGCTGCTTGAGGTACCTGGAACTGGCTTTGAGATACTCAGACTCGCGCAACCGCATCAGATTGCTTTGAACCTTCAAGGCGCGATCAGGAGATACACCTTCTAGCGATGAGGCAAAACCAAGAACAGCGTCATCAATGTTAGCCGCAATCTCATTCGGAGTTAGATTGTTTGCCTGCCCTTCAAGAGCAATCTCGCCAATTCTTTTACGCGCCTGAATCTCAACGCGATCTGACATGACGATAGACGCCTTGTCCCAGCCAGAGCGTTCTGCGTCTGTCATCTCAGATGCTTTTTTGCCGGAAAGCTGTTCAATAACAGATTCCGGTGCCGTGATGCCTGCTTCTTGCCATTCTAATTTGCGCTGCTCAGAAAGATTTTGAAACGCAAAGTCTGTCATTTTATTCAACGCGGAAGTAACGCCAGCGAAAGGATCGCGGATAGGCGCTTGTGGCATACGATAATTTAAGCCGCGAAAAGAAGCAGACGGGGAGGCGAAAGGTGCTGCCCTTCCACTTTTGTATCTAGGAAGACGTTCAGCCATTTAATTAAACTCCTCCGACCATCCTGCCACCGCCGCCAACGATACCAGATGTGTAGCCAGTGCGAGTCATACCAGTAGTAGGCGGTCCACCAATCTGGGAGTATTTATAACCAGCCGACCCTATCGTGGTCGCCGCCGAAAAATAAGACTGCATTTTGGCTTGTCTTCCTTGATAGCGCAGTAAAGAAGCTTCAGCCGCTCCCCTATCAAGGGATAGCTGCGCTTCTTCTTCAAATACACCAGCTTGGATTTCACCTGATCTTTGCGTGATAATTGCGCTGTCCGCCGCATTCCCAAACTCATCCGATCCTTTGGCAAGAGCGTACATTTGCAAAGCATTAGCGCTGCCGCTGAACGGGTCTATGCTACCTGCCGCAGCCCTAGCGTTTACAGTCGCCATATTTTCAAGAACCCTTTCCAGGGTATTCACGCCTTCCTCACGGTATTTCAAAACTTCCGATCGCGTCTGCATCCGCTGCATCGTCGCTTGACGCAACGAAGCCATCGCCTGCGCCTGTGCCGCCTGTTGAGCAGCAGCGGCTTGTGCGCTCGCCATACGCGCCTGCGCCTGACCGCCAGCGATAGTGCCGACGGCACTGACGCCAGCCATGACGAGAGGTAATGCGGCTGCTGTCATTGTCCTGCACTCACTTTGTAATCAATACCCAATACGTTCATCTTCAACGGCACGTTTTGGCCTATCGTGATTTGGCCGTCGTAACTGTAGCCCAGAATGCCGTGCAATGTCTTCAGGCCCGTAAACTCCGGCACGTCTTCGTCAAGGATGTCACCACCCAAACGACGGAACGGAATCTCTTTGCCGTTGATCGTCATGGCCTGCGTCTCAAACACTTCCGCGTTCACCTCGAAGATGCGCTTCTTAAAGCCCTTCAATGGGCCAGATGGCAGCTTTGGCTCAAACGGCAGCGTCTTAATTACAGGCGTGAAGTTAAGGCCGACTTGATACGAAGCAGTAGCTGCTTCAGCGAACGTAACAGTGAACGGAGTGCCTGGTACAGTTTGGTCAGGCTCCACAACACCATCTCGTATAATCTTGACAGTAGCAGCTTCAAGGTGAGCCATAGCAACCGAAGACGCCGCGCCACCTGTTTTCGCACAGTCGAGCAAAACTTCATCATCGAATAACTCCACATAATAAACAGTGTGGCATTCACAGTGCGCTTGACAGTGACATAGATGTCATCAACATCAACGCCGACATTTGTAAACTCGCCATCCGTTGTCCACGACGCTGGTGCCACGACGTTCTGTGAACGCAGTATCGTGTAGCAAGTCAGTGACCCATCGTCACCATTTACAATAAGCAGGCGGTCGCCTTCGTCGGTTGATGTAGCAACGCGAACTGCCATCTCCTCTGGCGATTTCAGCAAATGCGACGAGAGCAGGGATATCTTTGCAGACGTATAGGCCTGAACCGTGTCGCTGAAGATAAACTCCTGAAGCGCTTTGCCTTGGCGCTGAACGAACAAAGACGCGCCGTCGATGTTTTGTACGCGCAGACCTGGCTTCATACCAAACGCCGTCTGCTGTTTCACGATCAGATTAGACGGCGTAATCGGATCATCCAGTGACTGCGGCACGAAGAACTCGCCGCCAGTCGTGAACACTTGAAGGTGACGACCTGAGTATATATCGACAATCGCATTGAACGTGCCAGTGTCGAGCGTGGCTTCTACTGAACTGTCGTCCAGCGCCTCGCCCGGATCGAAGTTAAAGAAGTCGCTGACGCGCGAACCCCAGATCGTAGACGGCAGGCTTTTAGCGCCACCAAAGAAAAGGCGTCCTTCATGGAACGTAACGCTGCGCGGCCAACCGCGATCATTACTCCAAGCATTTTCGTAGCCGTGCTCCGATTGCCAATCGCCGCTAACGATGGCGTCAGTGTCAAAAAACGGTATCTCGACATAAGCCTTGACGACAGTGTTACTGACGAACTCCGTAATACGCGCACGACCAAAGCCGTTCAGCGCGTTGATGTATTCACCAACCGCAGCTTCCTTGAACGCCTTGATATCATACTGCGATGTATTGTCAGGCGCTGTATCAAATTGAGGCTCGACCGTCGCAAACTTAGAAGTCGCGTTGTAATCCTCGATATGTCGAGTCTGGCCCGCACCAGTGCCAGCCGTAATCTCAATAAACATACCATTGCATTGGTCGTCTGATGTAAAGCTGGTGGCTGATTTTAGAGTGATACCAGCGTTCTGACCGTTTTGCGCTGTTCCATTGTCTGTCGTTACGCTGGACGCCGTGATTTCTATATTACCGCTAGTTCCAGATGGCGTGACGGTGTATGTCGGATTATGTGTGTCAAGGTTAAACGCAAAAAGCGGAATATGAGAAAACGTGATTGTGCTGGCAGTCCATGTCGAATCACTCACGCCGCGCACGATCTTGAGCGGCTCCAAATCTTCATGGACGACAATCACGGTATCAGCGGATTGTATCCAGTTCATCTCCGGTAAGATTGAAGACGTAAGCGAAGATACTGTTAGGTAGTTGTTGCCGCTGCCATTGATGTTAGTAATTAACGCGCCGTCCTTCACGACATACATGCGTCCCGGCGTGAACACCAGCATGTAGCTGTCCGACACGCTGAACTCGAACTTGACCATACGAACAGCATCGCCAGCGCCGGAATCTAGTTCGAAGATAAACTTCGTGCCATCACGGCGTTTAGCGCCGCCCTGCGGCTGTATGGATACGTTAGTCGCAGTCGTCAGGCCGGATGAATACTGAGCAATGTCAGTACGCGCCCGCAGCTTCGGGTCTAACTCACCCGCAGTAAAGTCGTTCTGTATGAAGACAATTCGGCTCATCCACGGACATCCGTCAGCGGGAACTCCATGATATTCTGCGGCGGTCTGTCACCACCGTCAATGTTCATTGCGACGCGTACAAGTCCACCGCGCATGTTCTGTACGGGACCGCCGAAAGCCATTTCGTGAAAATACTGTGCCTTCGTGATCTGATCCGTAATAGGTTCAGCGAAAGTCGCAGCAAGCGCATGGCGCAGGAGGTTGATGAAATAAGGCGGAAATGAGGCGGGCTCCGGGCGGAACTGGTAGTCAATCCAGACCTGCTCGTAATTCGTATAGACGCCGCCGCTGTAAATCTCAAACTCGCGCAGGGGCAGAGCGCCCGTCGCGCTGGTGTTGAATAGCGCCTTGGGATTGCCAAGGATGTCGCCTGGAAGCGCGTACTTGTACTTCCATTCGTTGATCGGAGTATCAGCAAGTTGGGCAAGCTGGACCTTCTTGACGCTCCAGCTATACGGATACTGCATCAGGAGCGTGTCGCGGATATCGTCGTACAGACGATCTGCGATCTGCGCTTCGTCAGTTCCATCGCTAAAGCTAGAAAGAGGAGAAGCGCCCAGCATAATGAGCGCGTCAGAACAGATAGAAAGTTTAGTATCACCTGCGGCCATGCCGACCTCCTAAAGTGAAAGGGGCGGGCCGAAACCCGCCCCGATCTTATTAGTCGCCGTCAGTCGCGGCAAGCGTCGTGCCGTCCGCAACGTCGACCACGCCACCGCTGTTCGAAAGAACCTGCGTCAGCGTGCTGACCCGCGTGCCACCCGTGGAGGTGACGCAGTAGATCAGATCGCCAATGGCGAGCGTGTCGGAGATATCGTTGAAATATCCCGCAGTGTTTACGTCAGCAATCGTGTCGGCGGTCTGATAGGTGTAAATCGCCGGAGCGTTACCCTTCTTCGAGGCCGATACAACGCCGAGTCCAGCAGAATCAAAAGCCATGATCTAACTCCTTACTCAGTGCTGCTGATTTTGACAATGCCCTCGTCGTCGATGGCAACCGCACCAGCGGAGAACATCGAGGAGACAAGGAACGAAGTCTTCTCAGGCACATAGTTGATTTCGGACTTCTGGTTCATGCTGATACCCAGACCAACCGCGTCACGATGGAACGCGAAGCTGGTGCGGGTGGACGGCAGCGGAAGACCGCCTTCATCACGATCACCGAGCATGATAAATTTCATGCCCAGAAACGTGTCGATCTCACCAGCACTAAGCGCCTTGACGGTGGCGAAATCCGAGCTAGTAAGTTCAGTTTCGTCCAGAAGCGCTGACAAACCATTCGCATGGATGACAATCATACGACCTTCAGCCGGGACGTTGTTCGCGTCCATAGCCTTTTTCGCCGCGAGAAGTTTGGCGAGGTTAAGGTTCGTACCCGTACCACCGATGTCGGTGCCGACAGTCGAGGGCGACGAAGCTGAGTTCAGCGCGTCGATGACAAGCTGATCCATCCGACGACCAATAGCGTTACCAACGACCTGCACCAGTTCACGGCGCTCATCGAAGTTCACTTTGGCCTGATGGAAGATGTCGCTGTATTCAGCAGCGATATAGTCTTCCATCGTGGCGGACACCTGCGAGTAGGTGACGTTCAGCGGGGTAACGTCGGTCTGCGGTACGCGGACCGTGGCCGTGCCTTTCCCGATTTTCGGGAACTTCACGACCGAGCCTTCGACATTGTTCCGCTCGCGGGTCGCACCGGCGAGCATACGGGAAGCCTGATAAGCCTGCTTGACTTCCGCATCGAACAATTGAACGAAAGCGTTAGAAATGCCTACGGCCATTTCCTTTTCCTTTCGGTTCGGTTTACGAAAAACGCCTAGCAGGTATCCGTGTCGGGCTGCGGCTTGAACGGTTTTGCGCCTCGTCCCAAGGCCGGTCTAACGGGCCAGAAGGTTATCCGTTAGAATGATTATAAGAACGAGGCGCTACATTGTAAATAGCGTTTTGTCAAGACAGACTGTGCTTAGTCCGCCTTATTTCAGACACTATTGCCGCAATCTTTTGAATCGTGCAGTAACCCAAAGAAGGATGCCTATCGCTATCCCCATCAGGGTGGTCCTCAAAGACCCCGCCGAAATCAATGTCTTTGGCCTTCAGTACCTGTTCGACCGGGGCTTGATTCCTCATACTGGCGAGTAATCTTGAGTCCCATAAACCTGATCGAACATCTTCTCGACCTTGGCGCGATAACCCGGATCGTTGACATATTCAGGCTTTGCGACCATAGCGGACAGTTCTTCCTTCGACGGAAGACCCTCAATCGGCCCGACATCTACAGGCACCGGCTGATCGCCATAGTATGAGCGGACTTTCTGCAAGGCGCGTAGACCTTGGGCAGTGCCGCCCATGATCTTGAACTCCTCAAAGTCACCATCGCTCCACACACCCTTGCGAACAAGACCCTGCGCCCACTCGGTCATGGACTTGATCGTCATGTCCGCGTTCGGCCCAAGTTTCTGGTGTTCTTCCTGATACGAGACTTCGGCCAGTTCCTGCTCTTGCCCAGCCATGCTGATAAACTTTGACGCCAGGTCTTCGAACGCCTGCTGGCTGATGCCGTTTTCTTTTGCCCAATCTTTGTACGTTGAGAAAAGTTCGTCATCTTCCGCGATATTAGCGTCCTCAAACATCTTCACGTCATATTCTTCAGGCGCTTTGTGCTTGCCCTGAGAAAACTTCTTCTGAAGTTCGTTGTATGATTTTGCAAGATTTTCGAGATCAGGCCCATCGTCTTCGTTCCAGAATTTTTCTGGATACCATTCGGGACGCTCGAACTCTACTTCTTCGTCGTTCTCCGCGACAGTAACCTGCTCTACGCTAGGCTGCTCGTCGGGAATGCGATGGTCGATTGCTGCTTCTTCCTGTGGCGCTTCTTCAACCGCAGGTGCCGCGTCGGCAAGAAGACCCTCGCCGGAACTTTCTGTGTTTTCTGCTTCTTCGCTCATAACTGTGATGCCCTTTTAATACGCCGCTCAATCTCGCGGACCAGTGAATTTTGCCCTTCCCTAGCATAGCCGTGGCTTGCTTCTTCGCCCGGATACCAGGTGGGCTGCTCTATCGTCAGCGAACGCAGATGCTCCAAAACCTTCTGCCCGTCTTCACTGCCGAATACCCGCAGGTAAGTGCGATCAGTGTCGTCACGCTCCTGCTCATTTGTGCGACGAAGCTGCGGCGCTGCTTGCCGTAGCCCGTCCCATCCTTCAACTTCTGTCATTCTTCTCCTTCAACCATGCCCTGTTGTGCCGCCATCTGCGCCATCTCAGCAGCCTGCTGCATCGCCATCTGGCGTTCCTGCGGCGTTGTGCGGAGTTCAGCAGGAACTCCCAACTTGTCAGCGACATAATCAGAAATCGCACCCATGCGCGGAGCCATCATCCCCTCTGGCCCAAGCGCCTGCGACAACTGAACCCACTGTGTAATCTTCTCTATGTCGCCCATGTTCTGCGCCTGCGCGATTGGCGATACCGGAGATATCTTGACCTGCAAGCCATTCACACGCAGCGGCATTGCGATCATGCCACGCTCGTCCATGATGTACATGACCCGCGCAACAATAGGCAGCATCGTTTCAGTAATCAAACGACCGAATGCGCTACCAAGGTTCTGCGCTAGTTCCTTCATGCGCTCTGCGATTTCGGTCGCGCTGCGAGCCGACATATTGTCCGGCGGCAGGGAGTCATCGAGCATGATCTTCTTAATGTTCATGCGAAGATCGTTAATCACGATCTGCGACACGTTGAAGTCACCGGAGCGCGGTAGCTGACGCAGGCTCTCGCCCTGCGGTCCACCGTTACGCGCGACTGGAATGATAGCGCCGGGCGTAATGCGGATGGTCTGCGGGTTCAGAACGCCGTCGTCTGCGGCCGTGTAGACACCAGCGATGGACAGCGACGCATTCTTCAGCAGCAGTTCCAGCGTTTTGTTGAGCGTCTTGATGTCGGGTAGCGCAGTAACCAGAGGGCCGCGACCGTAAACTTCACCCGCGACTTTCATAAAACGCGCCACAATCCACGGCGATGACTTCATCTTGCGCTCGACCAGAGGTGCCTTGCCGTCCGGCCAGATCACCATGTAGTCGTAATCGCCACGCTGTACGTCAAGCACAGTCGCCTCAAGCAAGTCGATCTCGTCAGTCGGCTTCTCGTCAATCATGCGCTGAAGGCGATCCGGTATTTCCGCATCGACCCAATGCTGCTTGATCGCCTCTGCCTTCAGGCGCATCCGACGGTAAACATTATCGACCTTACCGTGTGCGCCTTCTTCGATAGCAACGAGATACTGCGGAACCGGCGTGAATCGGATCGGCGTCGTCTCATCACCCGGCTGAATAAGCATGACAGCCGTGCCGACGGCAAGGTCCATGAGGAACTCGCCCATCGCCAGATCAAAATTCGACTGGCGCAAAACCGAAAACATTTTGTCTGCGTATGTATCAAGAACCGCCTGCGCCTCAAGCTGACGATCCGGCGGGATATCCGGTCCCGGCTCCAAACGACACCAGCGCCCATAGGGCGGGAACAGACCCGACTGAATGCGGTTGGCGAACCGCTGCGTCGAGTTGATCGCGGTGGAGTCGAAGACGCGAACCATCTTGTTCTGCCCAGGCGATCCGCCACCTTCATAGTGACCGTCGTACAGATTGCGCTGCGGAAGCGCAAACTCGTAGCAGTCTTCGTAAATCTGACGCCAGTTGTCCTTACGGCGCTGGGCCAGTTCGTGACGCTTGATAACCTGTTCGACGGTAAGCATGGCTATTTATCCAATCCCTGAGATCGAGTCTTCGCCGCAGATACAGCAGACTCTACAGAGTCATAGAGCCTCAACTTTTTATTAGTAATCGGATCAACATATCCGTTCTCGCGATAAAAATTATAAAGAAAATCCTCATCGTCAAGAATTTGTCCGCCATCAAATACCGTGGGAACATTTACCCATTTTGAGTTTGGTTTGGCTTTTCCGGTTTGGGGGTCAATATCAAGCGGTATCGTTCTTGTGCGCTCAGAATACTGCTTCCCAGATGGAGTTTCCCATATGATTCGACCTGCGCGAGTTTTGCGCCCCGTGTTCTTTGGGCTTATCCCGTAGTCTTCCATTTGCTTAACCTTTCGCCTTGTTGCGGGCGCTAATCGCACGGGCCTTGCTTTTCGCATCGGCCTTGGAAGAAGCGCCCCACGCGCGTAGGGAAAGGAGCAGACGCGTGGGGCGTCCTTTCTCGTCGCGTTCCGGGCCGGGCATCGAACCCATTCGCGCCAAGAAAGATGCACGACGTGGGTTATCGCCCTTTTTGACAGGCGCTTTCAGGTTCATACCCTGCGCCCGTGCAGAGGCACGGCCCTTTTCATTCAAACCACCTTTGGGATTCTTTCCCGCTTTGCGTTGCCAAGCTGGAGTCTTAGCCACGGGCGGCTCGCATATTATCAATCAAGTTAGGGTACGGACGGCCGGCTTTTTTCGCGGCTCGCATTGCGGCGCGTTTCTGTTCCGGCGTCAGGCTCTTGGGCTTGCCAATGCCTTTCGGTCGCTTCTTTTCCCAGACCTTCTTCATTTCTTCTTCTTCTTCATCATAGCGGTCTTCATGTTGACCTCGCTGATGCGCCCACCGTACTGCTTGGCGTATTCCTTCGCCGCAGACATGCCCGCCTTCGTATAGGCGAACGTCTTGGTCTTTCCGTCTTTCATTACAACTTTAGGCATTAGCCGACTCCCAACGTGCTCTGCTCATCTTCGCGAACCGCTCCACCTGCGCCTAGCAAAGAGCGACGACTACTGCGCCGAGCGCGACGCGCGGCAGCAGATTGGCGTTCAGCGAGAACACCCTTCTTCACGTCATCTTTGTCTTCGACAGGAGGAGGGGTAGGAGCCGGTCGCCCTGTTACTGCCGATTGGATTTCAGATGGTTTAACTATTTTAGCAAGGTTAGATATGACTGGTACGCCACCCATTACTCTGCTCCCAAGGTAGATCGGATTCCACGACGCGCATCTTCGCGCTCAAGCGAAAGAAGCGAACGCTGACCACCAATGCTGCGGGCGCGACGACGTGCGGCGATCTCAGCTTCAGCCTTGCGCTCACGTTCAGCGAGGCGGGCTTCCTGGCGCTCTTGTGCGGCAGTGATTTCGGGATCAGGTTCTGGCGGCGGTGGCAGAGGTTGTGGGGCTGGCATCTTAGGCCCGCTGAAAATTCCACCCATTAGAAATACCTCGCATACATAAAATGATCGGATTTGTCAGGCCCGTATTGCTTCATCAAGCCTTCCTCTGTGAATCCTAATGCTTTTGCCCATCGAATTGCAAGAACATTGCTATTATCTATCACGAACTGCAATCGGTGTAATTGCATATCTATTGCAATCTTATTGATATAACGCCTAGCACCGCGTGTAAGTGATATAGGAATGCTTTCAATAATATAGCTGGTGAGTAACCAGCCTTCCGCAGTTCCTGCTATTATGGGTACAGCGCCAAAGCAGCAAGCCACGTTGCCATTATGGAGCGCCGTGTAGCAATTACCATACGCAGCAAACTGCTTCAGGGTTTCGTTGTAGTCGTCAAACCACTCAAAATACTGTTTCTCAAATGGGCGCAGGTCCATCATATGCACATGCCCCCAGTGGAAAGGGATGATGTTCACGCGGTAATTGGTTGATATATCAGGCGCAGACATCTATATTACCTATGTTCATTCTTGGACTTCTCCTAGTGGTTACTACCTAACGCCCCGGCTTGTGGTTAGTCGGGGCGTTTTTTTATGCGAAGATGTTGAAGTCCGTGTTCGCCACATGCTGCTTGAACATAGGGCGTCCGTTCGGATTGCGCGTCAAAGTGCGATGTTCACCGCCACCTAACATCAGATAGCCGTATGCGTCACCGACGTGCGAATGCTCGTTCTTGTTCGGCATGTCGCGAAATCGCTCATGCCCAGCACCAACAGCAACGCGCTTGAAGTGATAACCGCCAGCCAATGACTTCCGTGTCCGCGTACACTCCTTCGACACAAGCAGACCGGGCCGACCGTCGATCAGCCTGTTCATCGGCATCGCACCAGCCTCACGACGAACTTTGAAGTCGTTCGATGCTGTCGGCTGGGCGCGAAGCCCCAATGTCCGCAGGTGGTCGAACGCCGTCACCTCAAAGATTTCGTCGCGCTTGCCACCAGCCGGATCGCCCCAGATAAATATCTCCGACTTCGGAAACTTCGTCGAGATGTCCGCCATCAGGTGATGCGCGAATCGCTCAAGCCCCATGTCGAAGGCGACCAGTTCATGCACGACATGCCAACGCCCGTTCGCCATCTTCTGACCAAACACCGCAGCAGGCGTCAGACCAAAGTCGAGTCCGATATGCACGGGCATACCAGTCTCGATCTCTACGTCAGCCGACATCAGGCTGTCGCTAAACTCATGCCACACCGGCTTACCGTCCTGCACATAAACGTACTGCGCTCCGGCGTAGCACTGAATCCAGTCAAGCGTCTTACCCGCAAGCTGCTGCTCGTAGTAACCAGGCGGCAGGTTGTTCAGGTTCTCCGCTCTTTCGTTCATAATCCAGTGCTTGTCAGCCGCGAAGATCGCGTCCTGATGCTCTTTCGTGCCTTCCTTCACGCCGCCGGGTTGCTTGAAAAACTTCCACGGATAGCGGCCGCGTATCGGATTCTTCTCCGCAAGGTTCGGCCACCAGTGATCCGAGTCCATCGGGTTGGTGGACATCCACACGCCACGCCACGGACAGCCGCCGTTCTTCTTCGTCGGGTAACGACCGACACGCGATGTCAGGCCATCGACCACCGCCTTGGGCAACTCACGGGCCTCGTCAATAAACCCGCCGGTCAGTTCCAGCGACAGCAGCTTCCGCACGTCACGCGGCTGGTCCAGCGCGAGAAAGATCACTTCGCAGTCCAGCCCCGGCGCACCATCACGCGGCGGCAGCTTGATATGATGCGTGATCGGCGGCGACCAACGCATCTCGCCCCATGTGTTCTCCGGGAATATCTCCTGCCACGTCTTCAGTGTCGTCGTGCGAAGTTCAGGATACGAGTTACGAATAACCGCAAAGCGCGTGTAGCGGATATTATCAATCGGCGATGGCACCTGTTTCACGGCGCGTAGCATCACTTCCGCCAGACTGGCATACGTCTTGCCACTGCCGACCGGACCCATCAAGGCCGCGCACGAAGCTATCGTCGTTCAGAAACTTCCATACTGTCGGGCTTTCGCTGAAGTCCAGGTTCAGCCCGGTTAGCGCATCCATGTCACGCTGACGCTTGCGACGCGGTGAGCGATCAGTAGCCCGTTGCGCTCTAGCCATCCCACGTCTCCTCATGCCACTCGTCACTGTGTTCAAAAGTCCACCACACGCCGCCGCACGATCCGCAGACGACCGACTGCATACTGTCGTAGATACGACCACGCGATAACTCGCCGCAGTAGTCGCACTCAATATGCGTCGCGTAGAAACGAACGTACCGACGCGAAAGGTCTATGACGTTACTCCCGTTCATCGTCTTCCTTCTCATCGTCCATGACTTCATACGTCGTCGTCTTCGGCCCCGTCACGTTGATGCCGATCATGCTGGGACGGCGCTCATCGCTGTTCGGTTCAAGCAAGCCACGGTGCTTCGCCAGCAAGCGAAGCGCCGATAGCTTGTCGTGCATCTCGACCTCAATCGTGTTGCCATGCTCGTTCGGCGTGATCTTCACTTTCTTGATCGACCGCTTCGCCCGCGTCGATAACTTGTCAGACGGACGCACCTGTACGCGGCCAATCTCATCCCACGACAGCACGTCGGTGATCTCGCCGGAGCCAATCGCCTCCAGTTCCTCAACGACAGCGCGTTTGCGATCCTCGTCGTCCGCCGCTAGAGCCGCTCGCGCCTCGCGAACGGTCAGCTTCTTGTCAGTCATGCACTTCGACCCCCAACGCCGCATAGCCCGCCAGATCAATCCAGCTATCGGTATGATCTGGCGTCTCGACTAATCTTGCCATCTTAACTGCTGACATGCAAAGCGCGACCTCTTTCACTGTTACGCGACGGCTCAGTATAACAGACCACATATCGGCGATACGCTGGAAGTTATCCGACGCATCGCCATACGCGCTGCCGCGATCGGACAGCGCGACGGTGACGTTTTCTAATAGTTCAGTCCTGTTCATCCTCAATCTCTCCCGTTCCGTTACACATTTCACATTCAACCCATTTCACGCGGTACTCTTGCCAAGGACCGCCATCGAAGCCACCGACGGTATATTCGCGTTCGACTTCGCCGTCGCCGTTGCATTCAAGACATCTCATCCGTTTTCTCCTGCGAGGATTGCTTTGCCGATTTGCGCGACGACCTGCGGGACGACGGCATTTCCGAGGGCTTTAAGTCGGTGTGCCCGATTTCGTATCCCATCAGCCACTCGACCCACTGCGGGTTCAGAGAGCCATGTTCCCGGCTCGGACTCACTGCTCTGCCCAGCAATCCATTCACCGGCACTGTCCCGTCCATTATTGAATCGCCCGTGTCTTTGTGATCGCGCGTGGTCGGCGTGGGCCACAGCTTGACTTGCTGTTGCAGCGTTACCCCGCCGCCTTTCTCTATTGACGCTTTGCTTCGGCCCCCACGATGGCTGCTCATTGGAGTGGCCCAAAATCCAGACCCTGTCTCGTCTGTGCGGGGCATCGACGGCGCAAGCTGGAATAACAAATGGGACGGCGCTGTATCCGATGCTTTCCAGGTCAGAAAGGCTGCGCTGGAGGCCCAGCGGTTCGTTAACAAAGCCTCGCACATTTTCGCCAATGACCCATCGAGGCCGTATGTCTTCAATAAGGGAAGCCATGACCGGCCAGAGGTCACGGTCATCTTCTGCGCCTCGCTGCTGCCCGGCGACGGACCACGGCTGGCAGGGGAACCCGCCGCAGACGAGGTCAATTCTTCCAAGTCGATCTGTGTCGATGGTTCTGACATCGTCGTAGATGGGGACGTCGGGCCAATGCTTTCGCAGAACAGCTTGGCAGAACGGCTCTCGTTCACAGAAGGCAACTGTCCGAAAAGGTCCGGCTCGTTCAAGTCCGAGGCTGAACCCTCCGATGCCGCTGAACAGGTCGAGGACGTTGATGGTTTCTTGCTCATTCACCGCTACCTCCCTTCAGCACGTCGTAGTCCACCCACGCATGGCCTTTGTCAATCACGACAATGCCCTTGTTCTGCAACGCATCACGCGCACGATTGCGTGACTGGCGCGTCGCAGATGGCGTCTTGGCGTTGTGTTCCTCATGCCAAGTTGCGACCGAAACCTTCGGCCCTTGCGACGCCGCAAGATTCGTCAATGCCTGCAACGCTATCTTCTGCGGCCCGGTCAGGCGCTCACGCCGTTTCTTCGGCGTACCCTGCTCGTCCGTCTCATGCAGCACGACCGTCTGATCGCCTATCAGCCCGACGCTCACCATCCGCAAGTTGATATCGCCAGCAGGCTCCGCGTCCTTCTGCTTCTCCACCTGGATCGTCATCAGGCC
>JGI11705J14877_10000402_pt1 | contig 27637 bp, 26 predicted proteins | sample Etolaghawater15m_FD_14877 | JGI IMG/M metagenome (IMG submission 14877)
TCGGGCAAAACCAATTTTTTCAGGGCGCTGAGTTTCGCCAAGGCGCTGGTCATCAAAGGCACCCAGCCCGACAGCCTGATTCCTATCGAGCCGTTCCGGCTCGGCGCCAAGGTGGCCGACCAGCCGTCACGGTTTGGCTTCGAGTTACTGATCGACGAGATCATTTACGAGCCTCGAACCTGCTCTCCTTCAGCGAGTACAAGGATGTCCGATACGACAAGGATATCCGCAAAAGCTACCTGCAGGGGCGACTGGGTGGATTTCCCCTTCCCTCCTCCGGTCGACGACTCAGTGGGCGAACATCTCTTCGACACAATAAGCGAACTATGGTACAACGCGATAAGCGAAATATATCACAGCTTAATTAGCGAATACCATTCCCAAAGACTATGGCAAAACCCTCTGAAAAACTGGCCGACTCCCTGCAGGCGCTCCATGAACTGCAAGCACACGGCACAGTCGCCATACGCTCTGCCGACCTGTCGCGGACCCATCGGGAGCGCCTGCTTCGCAATGGCTTTCTGCAAGAAGTAATCAAGGGCTGGTATGTCCCTACCCGCCCGGACGAGACAGCTGGCGAAAGCACCGCCTGGTATGCCGCTTTCTGGCCATTCTGCGCTGCCTATCTCCGACACCTCAAGGGTAACGACTGGTGTCTGTCGCCGGAACAATCCCTGTCAATCCATGCCGAGAACTGGACCGTCCCGCGCCAGTTACTGGTCCGGGCCATCAAGGCGCGCAATAACATCACGGCCTTGCCACATAACACATCGCTGTTGGATATCCGGGCCGCATTGCCAGACAGCAAGGATATCGTGGAAAAAAACAGCCTGCGTCTGTTTTCGCTCCCAGCGGCGCTGATCGCCTGCGCGCCGGGCTATTTTCAGCAAAACCCCACCGATATGCGCGCCGCCCTGTCGATGGTGCGCGATGCCTCCGAAGTGCTGGACCGACTGCTGGAAGGCGGGCACAGCACCATCGCCGGGCGGCTTGCAGGCGCGTTCCGCAATATTAGCCGTGAGCGGATCGCTGACGACATCACCAACACCATGCGCGTAGCCGGATACGACGTGCGTGAGAATGATCCCTTTGAGACGCAGAGTCCGGTGATCCTGCCGGCAAGGGAACAGTCCCCCTATGTCAACCGTATTCGCCTGATGTGGCAGGAAATGCGGGAACAAATCATCGAGCGCTTTCCCAAAGCACCCGGCCAGCCCAAGGACATCAAGTCCTATCTCAAACACGTCGAAGATGTTTACGTCTCAGACGCCTATCACTCCTTGTCCATTGAAGGCTATCGTGTCAGCCCGGAACTGATCGAGCGCGTACGCAGTGGTAACTGGAATCCGGACGAAGAGGAGAATGACAGGGAACATCGTAATGCGCTTGCCGCCCGCGGCTACTGGCAGGCCTATCAAGCCGTGCGGGAAAGTGTTGGTAAAGTCTTGCAAGGTAACAATCCCGGCACCGTCGTTGATGACGATCACCGCATCTGGTATCGGGAAATGTTTGCACCGGGCGTAACAGCGGGATTGCTACGCTCCGCCGATCTCGCCGGTTACCGCAACGAGCCCGTTTATATTCGCCGGTCAATGCATGTGCCGCCCAGTTGTGAAGCTGTGCGCGATGCCATGCCTATTTTTTTTGACCTGCTGCGCAACGAAACAGATCCGTCCGTTCGTGTCGTGCTCGGGCATTTTATCTTCGTGTACATCCATCCCTATATGGACGGCAACGGCCGCATAGGGCGATTTCTGATGAACGCGATGTTAGCCAGTGGAGGCTATCCCTGGACTGTTGTGCCCTTGCAACGGCGAGATGCCTACATGGATGCATTGGAACAAGCCAGCGTAAATCACAACATTGTGCCCTTCACGGATTTTCTGGCTCGTCTTGTCAAAGATAGCTTGAAGGGAAAGCCCCCTGTGTCAGGATACCCGTCGCCTCAGTAGCCAACCCAATGTAGAGCAAAGGCTTGTTTCAGAGCGCTGATCGTCGCTTGGCGGCTTTCTCCGGCCCGACAAACATGCGGCGGTGGAAGGGGTTATCAGCAGTCGGGGGCGCTGCAATGCTGCCTAGCTGCCGGTTGCTACCCTGCGTTGCAGTTAGCTGAACTACAGAGGCGACAGCTGTCCTGACACAGCGGGACCGACGGCCTGCGTTGCGCTGATCGCGGCAGCAGTTCGCCGTCCGCCCGCATCGGCAACCGCGGCCTGCGCCTTGCGAGGTAGGCTTACCTTAACCCACTAATAACGGGTTAATAATTACCAGCGACTCAACCCTCTGCCCATGCTGCATATCTTCACTATAGAGGGTATTGCAACCGGCCTGTAGCGCTGCCGCAGCAACCTGGCTATCCCAAATAGAGAAGCCGTAACAATTGCGGATGTGCCACGATTGACGCACCACACTCTCCGTTAAAGGCTGTAGCTGGCAGTAGTTCAACATCACACTAAGGTTCTACTCAATCCAAAGATTACTCTGCTTTGCCCGCAGCATAACATTGTAATACTCCGCCATCACTTGCGGACTAATCACGCTATTTTGCGCTGTGGTGACTAACTCTAATGCGATAGGGTGCCGGGGATCGTTATCCTGATCCAAGTGAGCATAAATCCAGATATTAGTGTCGATAAAGACGCTATCGGGCATTACGCTCTTCCCGGGAGGGGATATCAATTCGGTCAACTTTAGCGATATTAAATGCTGGCTTGTCTGTGATTGATTTATCTTCTACCACAGAAGGCTCTAACGGCCAGAGAATCAGTTCTACCCGTTGATGACGCAGTGCTTCGGGTACAGGAATAGAGGCGGGGGCATCATCATAGATTTGTCGGATCGGTTGCATGGTTTAGCTCTCCAGATAGGTTATTCAGCTAATCGTATGAGATTTAGCTGCTGCTGTCACCCTGTTCTGCTCACCATGTAACTGCTCTACCAGCTACACCGTTGCCTTCGGCTCCTACCACATCCCCTTCTGTCAGCATAGATGTCCGGTGAGTCGAGAGACTAAACTTACCCCAGAGGAGGCGGACATGGAGATGAATCGATGCCCCATCACAGTGCCGAGTTCAAGGCGGAAATCGTCGAGAAGATGATGCCGCCCAACAGCCAATCGGTGGCACAATCCCCTGTGTCAGGATACCCGTCGCCTCAGTAGCCAACCCAATGTAGAACAAAGGCTTGTTTCAGAGCGCTGATCGTCGCTTGGCGGCTTTCTCCGGCCCGACAAACATGCGGCGGTGGAAGGGGTTATCAGCAGTCGGGGGCGCTGCGGTGCTGCCTAGCTGCCGGTTGCTATCCTGCGTTGCAGTTAGCTGAACTACAGAGGCGACAGCTATTCTGACAGGGGGATAATACTCATGCGGTCGAGAGCGACGATGCGTCGTTGATGCGCTCAAGGATATATCTGCCAGCATCACCATAACGCACTACTGAAATACTGCAATTATCAAACCGAGCGGGCAGTTCTACCGATAATCCACCCATCTGAACCACTCGTTTTAGTGCTGCGCGAATAACACCTAAATGGCTGACCAACACCACCACGGCTTGATCGTCACCGCCATACTGCTGTTCGAGTCTGCCGATAAACGCCCCCACTCGCGCCTCAAACTGCTCAATCGATTCGCCGCCCTCGACTGTTGGATAGGCGGCAGAGAGGCTCTGCTTAGCCATTAGGCCGATCTCTGCTTTAGTGCGCCCCTGCAAAATACCGTAGTGTCGTTCGCGCAGAGTAGGCGTAATCTGTACTGTAATTGTTGATTGTCGTTGTGCAATCGCTTGGGCACTCTGCCGTGCCCGCTGTAGATCGCTCGCATAGAGTGCGCTGATGCGGTAGCGATCCATCGCCTGTGCCATCTGCTGTGCCTGCACTAAACCTAAGGGTGAGAGGGCGCTGTCTAACTGCCCCTGAATAATCGATTGGCGGTTATCTTCGCTCTCGCCATGACGAATTAAGATTAATTGCATAATTAGTTACTCGCGCTACCACCGCAGATTGTGATCGCAGCGGAACTCGAACATGTCGCTGATTGGGACAGACATAAAAAAACCGGTTACAAAGAACCGGTTTTTATAATTGGCGGAGAGAGAGGGATTCGAACCCTCGGTACCGGTTAAGGTACACACACTTTCCAGGCGTGCTCCTTCAGCCACTCGGACACCTCTCCAATGCAAGCGGGCGATTCTATCGCAACTTGTTGTGACTGGCAACGGTAAAATTTCACCCATCACACAATGCGAAACGGGGCCCGAAGGCCCCGTTCCATCCTGCGATTTGGCGTGATCGAGATCAGCCAAACACATCCTGGGTGATGTTGGTGAACCAGGAGTGGGCGTAGAGCACTTCACGCTCGCGCATCGCCATGGTGGTCTTATCGTAGCCCGGGGTGAGACCACCGGAGCCTTCGACCTTAGCGATCTTGCCATCTTTGTAGTTGTAGACCATCGCTACCGAGATACCGTCGTTCGGTGCAATCACCGAGTAGCAGGTGTTAACGTAGGCCGGTTCCGGTGCGTCGTGGCCATTGAGCATGGCTGCGACAGCGGCGGCGCAAACCTTCGCTTGGGTGTTGGCAGCGTAACCTGACTTCGGCATCGGTGAAGCGATTGATGCGTCGCCGATCACGTGGATATCTTTATGAATGGTAGACTCGAACGTCTTACCCTCAATCGGACACCAGCCGCTATCGTTGGTGAGGCCGGCGGTGAAGGCGATCTTGCCTGCCTGCTGTCCCGGAATGACGTTGATGACATCGCCTTTGAAGCTCTCGACCGCGCCGAGTACTTCCATATTGCCGACATCCACCTCTTCGACCTTACCACCCTTCGCACCCGAGACCCACTCAATGATTGAGTTGTCGGTTTTGTAGCCGTAGTGCTTCTCCCAACCCGCCATGAAGAGCCCCTGCTTCGAGAAGGCATCTTTCGGGTCGAGGATCAGGATCTTCGACTTCGGCTTGTGGGTCTTGAGGTAGTGCGCGATCTGCGATGCACGCTCATACGGCCCCGGCGGGCAGCGGTAGGGGTTGGGCGGCGCGGAGATAATGACGGTGCCACCATCTTTCATCGCCTCAAGCTGGCTATGCAGGATACGAGTCTGCTCACCCGCCTTCCAAGCGTGCGGCATCTTCTGCGCGGCCGCTTCGTCGTAACCGGCGATGCTGCCCCACTTCAGGCTCACACCCGGTGAGACGATGCAGCGATCATACTTGAAGCTCTGGCCACCGCTGGTTTTAACGGTGTGGCTACCTGCGTCGATATTGCTAACGGTGTCGTGAATCACCTTAACACCGTGACCCTTCAGGCCATCATAACCAAACTTGATGGAGTCGAGGGTACGCTCGCCCGACAGCACTTCGTTTGACATGAAGCAGGTGTAGTAGTGCGGGTTCGGCTCGATCAGCGTGACGTCGATCGAGGCATCCGCCAGCTTCAGGTACTTCGCTGCGGTAGCACCACCGATACCGCCACCGACCACAACGACCCGTTTGGTCTTAGCACTAGCGATGTTGCTGTAGCCCATCGCCGTCAGCGCGGCAGCTGCACCACCGGTGACTTTCAGGAAACTTCTGCGCGTGAAATTGGCCATCAGTTCAATTCCTCCTCAATTACTTGTTGCTGGCGTAGTAGTTCAACAGCGCAGACATACCGTCATCACCGTAGGCCTTGTGCACCTTCTCAAGCTGCTTCTTCATCTTCCGCGGCATATCACGATTACCGCTCATGAAGTCCTCAAGCGTCCAGTGGAGGTAGGGTTTCCACTGACCCATCAGGATACCGGAGTCATCGTCAGCAGAACGGCCACCCTCGGCGTGACACTTTTCACAGAACTTGTCGTGCATGCTAGCGCCCGCTTTTGCCAGCTTCGCTTCATGCTCTTGAACCTGACCGACAAAGGTCTGCTCCGCGAAGTAGTTTGCCATCGCTTTGATCTCGTCGTCGTTATAACCCTTTGCAATCCGGGTCATGATGGTCGACGGCCGCGAACCATCGCGGTAGGTCTTCATCGCTTCGATAAAATACTCACTGGAGATGCCAGCGATGGTCGGGGTGGCTGGGCCGTGGCTGTTGCCGTGGGTACCGTGGCAACCGGCACAGGTGTTTGCCAGCATACTGCCGCTCGGGGTGGCAGCAGCCATGCTGCTGAGGGCCACTCCGCCCAGCACCAGGGCGCCTTGCAGGAGCTTTCTATATTTCATGTTTCCCCCTCTGGGTCGACGTCGTTTGGTCATGGTTTGACGATTTCGACCACTCGTCACCGAGCGGTCACTGCAGTTTCGAGCAGTGCGGTAATCTCACCGCTACCGCCCGCTTGAGCATAGTCGAGCGCGGATAGGCCGTCCGCATCCTTCTGGCTCACATCGGCGCCACCAGCCAGTAGCACCTGCACCACCCGCAAGTCACCGGCAAGCACTGCCCCCATCAGCGGGGTGGTGCCGTTGGCATCTTGGTGGGCGATATCGGCCCCCCGACTCAGTAGATACTCTGCTGTTCCGGGGTGGCCACCTTCGGCAGCGAGGTTAAGTGCGCTCGCGCCGCCATCGGAGAGCGCCGCAACTTCAGCACCATGTTCCACTAGCAGTTTCACTAGTGGTAGGTAGCCCGCCTCTGCCGCTAGCATCATCGCGCTGTAGCCATTACCGTTCCGGATATGGATATCAGCGTCTGCTGCTAGCAGGAGTTCAATCATCGCAAAGTTGCGTTTTTCGACCGCGACCATCAGGGCCGTGTCGCCGTTGCGATCGGATGTGTTGATATTGGCATCGGCCGCGATCAATAGCTCTGCAACATCAGTAAAGCCGTAGCGAACGGCGATCATCAGTGCATCCCAGCCGGCACGCGTCTTCGAGACGGTGCGAGCACCGCGAGCTAGCAGCATCTTAACGATGTCGCTATTGCCACTCTCGGCACCATAGGTGAGTGCGGTACAGCCGGCCACACTGCGGGCGTTGACATCGGCACCGGCGCTGATCAACAGCTTAACCACCTGACTATTACCCGATTCAGCCGCAAACATCAGCGGTGTTAAGCCGTAGCGGTTTGCGGTATCGGGATCGACGCCCCCTTTGATGAGCCGCTCAATCGCGGTGATATCACCGACAGTAGCCAGTTCACGCAGCTCTTTACCAAGTTCATCGGCGGCCAGCGGTGATGCAAGTAGCAGCGGCGATAGCAGTATCAGATAACGGAGTGGTTTCACGATACGGTTCCGTAGCGGATGTGGGCTAATGTTTCAATCACTAATCGGCACTAAAAGTGGAGGCGTCGCCGAGGAGATCACCTAGCGGCTCCATCGGCTCAACGTGCGCTATCCCCTTGTGGCAGTCGATGCAGCTCTGCCCCTCACTCGGTGCGGTACCGTGCTTTTTTCGCGCCATGCGGCTCTGACTGCTCAGATCCATATTGTTGAAGTCGTGGCAGGTGCGACACTCACGCGAGCCGTTCGCCTCCATCCGCTCCCATACCGAGCTGGCCATTGCCCAGCGATGCTCATCAAACTTCTCTTTGGTGCTAACGGTACCGAGAATTTCGTGATAGACATCTTTGGCTGCCCGAATCTTTGCCCAAGTTTTTGGGAAAAACTCTTTCGGTACATGGCAATCAGCACAAGTTGCTTGAACACCTGAACGATTCTGATAGTGAACTGTCTCTTTATACTCTTCAAAATTCCACTGCATTGAGTGGCAAGAGACACAAAACTCCATTCGATTGGTGTAGTGAAAAAAGGTGTTGACACCGCCAAATGCGGCAAATCCAGAAAAGAAAATAATAACGCCTACAAAAAGCGTTTTTTTGGTTATGCTCCGTCTCTTTTCGTCGGTCATGTCTGCCCCTGAGGTGGAAAGTGTGACAACTTGCTGTGGCAATAATCCCCTATTGTTTTAGAGGATAACGCCTCACCCACATACGCGATATCTGCTGCTGTGGGGCTTTATGTTTTTATGATTGTGACACGGTGCGACGAGCGGCGTCAATGATGCCGCTCAATCTGTTGGTATATCAATAATCTGTTATATCAGAATATTCTGATATTTATTTTTAACACCTTATCTAAGGCAGGCGCTGATCAATCATCAATTCCGTCCGACTTGAGATCGGTAGCGATAGCTTCATGACCCCTTCACGATCACCGCTTTGCGGCACCACGCCGCCGCTGCGACTAATACGTGCGACCACCTCCACCTCTGAGAGGGTCGAGAGGGGGTTGCCACCGGCCATCGCATCGCGGTTATCGAGCGTCAGCTGTAGCGGTAGATCGGCGACGCGGTGGCGCTCTATCACGAGCGGCATCCGTCCCCCCGGGGCGCGCGCAAACACAAACAGGGTCTCCTCTCCACTCAAACCATCGGCGATGGCGGGATCAAGGCTCACCTGGAGAGTAATGGCGTTGGTCGCGGCGTCGGCCGACTCTGCCGGCAGCGGTGTCGGATCCGATGCGGCGGCCGCAGCAGTCGGTGCCGACTCGGTGGTGCCGCTGATAGCAGCGGTTGCTTGCGCAATCACACGCGCAAGACTCTGCTGTGAGGGATCGTCAGCGGGTAGTACCTGTTGCAGATGTTGCCAAGTCGCTACCGCCTGCGCCCGCTCACCCACTTGGTAAGCGGCCATACCGGTAAGCCAGAGCCCCATCGGATTTTCCGGATCGAGCGCTAACGCCCGCGCGGCGGCGGCTGCCGGCTCCCCATCTAGTCGGCCACCCCGCGCTAGGCCGAGCGACTCGGCATATTGACCATGCAGATCTGCATCATTGGGGGTGAGTTCAAGCGCTTTACGGTAGGCGTTTGCCGACTCCTCGTAGCGTTCGAGCACCGATAGGCTACGGCCGAGCATCGACCACCCTTCAGCATCGGCGGGATTCTCCTCTAACCGCTGCTGTAGCCGCTTTACCATCTGACCAATATCGGGCCCCTGCGCGCTTGCTCGCATCTGCTGCACCGCTGCGGCAGCGGTCACCCCCTCTAAAAAGAGGGTATTACCGAGCTGCCAGTAGAGCCCACCGGCGGCCACCGGGAGTGTTAGTAGGATCAGTGGGAATAACCAGCGCCCGCCGCCACTACGCAGCACCACATCACGCCCCTGATTGTGTAGCAGGTCGCGCTGTAGCTCCTGTTGCGCCTGCTGATACTGATCTTCGCTGATCGCACCATTTGCCTGTTCGCGTTCGAGTTCGGCGGCGCGTTCATGGTAGAGACGAACATTGATCCGCTCACGCTCGTCGGCATCCGCCTCCTGATCGGCGGTGATCGCATCGAGTGTCGAACGGCGCAGGGCGGTAGCTAGCAGCGCCAGTGTCAGCAGCAGCAGGAGCGCCGCAACGGAGACGAATAGAGTCATGATGATCGTTTCGGGTCGTTAGCAGATAGATTACGCTCTAAGAGCGCGGCGAGATCTTGCTGTTCAGCGGCGGTCAGTTCGGTCGCGACCGGTTCGGCAGCGCGGCGACGAATGAAGATCACCATCGCAGCGAAACCGAGCAGGAGAAACAGGAACGGCCCAAACCAGAGCCCCCACGTCTGCGGCTCTAGTGGTGGGCGGTAGCGGACAAAATCACCATAGCGCGCCACCAGAAACTGCACCACCTCATCCTTGTTCTGTCCCGCCTGTAGCATCTCATACACTTCGCGCCGCAGATCTTGGGCTAACTCGGCGTTGGAGTCGGCGATATTCTGGTTCTGGCAGACGAGGCAGCGCAGCTCTTGGGTCAGCTCATGAAAGGCGCTCTCCTGGGTCGGATCATCGAACTGATAGGCGGTGATACCGGCGAAGAGGGGGAGCGGTAGTAGGAGTAGTAGCGCCGTGATTAGTCGCATCACTTTATCCCCTCGGCTCGGATCTGTGCAATGAGCGGGGCGATTCTCTCTTGCCACGCTTTGGGCGTCAGCGGCCCGATATGTTTGTGACGAATCGTGCCGGAGGCATCGACTACAAAGGTCTCAGGTACCCCATAGACGCCCCAGTCGATACCGACCCGACCCTCATAATCAAATGCGCTCACCACGTAGGGGTTGCCATGCTGGCGTAGCCATGCGAGGGCATCACCGCGCTCATCTTTGTAGTTGAGACCGTAGATCGGTACCTCGTTGCGCCGCCTCAACTGCATCAGGAACGGATGCTCCTGCCGACAGGCAACGCACCAACTCGCCCAGACATTAAACAGTGCCACCGGTTGACGCTGCAGATCCTGATTGGTCAACTGGAGCTGCGGAGCGGCGACCGTCGGTAGTGAGAAGGTGGGTACCGGTTTGTCGATCAGCGGCGAGGGTACGGTGCGGGGATCGATTCCAAGGCCGACCCAAAACAGCACCAGCAGCAGCAGAAATAGCGCCAGCGGTATTAGATAAGTCGCTTTCATCAATGATTTCTCTATCGGGGTGGAGGATCAGAGAGCACTCGCCGTCGCAGCGGTCGGATCGCGCCGACCACTTAAGCGTCGATAGCGCCGATCGGCAATCGCTAGCAAGCCACCTAAGGCCATTAAAATGGCACCGAGCCAGATCCAGCGCACATAGGGCTTGTAGTAGATCCGCACCGCCCACGCATCGCTACCCGTGAGTGGTTCACCGAGTGCAACATAGAGATCGCGACTGAGCGCAGCATCAATACCCGCTTCGGTCATCGGCATGGTCTGTACCCGATAGATCCGTTTTTCGGTATGCAGATCAGACAGCGCCTCACCATCACGCGAGACCGCAATCGTGGCGCGATGGGCATCGTAGTTGGGGCCCTCTACCCGCTGTAGATCGGCAAACTGGAACTGATAACCGCCCAGCTCCACCGATTCACCCGGCGCTAGTCGGACATCGCGCTCAATGCTGTAGTGGCTGGTAAAGACGATACCGACCACCGTCACCGCCATGCCGAGGTGGGCGATCGCCATGCCCCAGAAGGCGCGGGGCTGCTGCCAGAAGGGGCGGTTGCGGCTGCGCTGCCGTAGATCGATCAGTAGGCTCAATAGCAGCCACACCGCCAACGTAGCACCAAACACCACCGGCAGATTGAACTCACCAAACTGCCAGCCGACCCACGCCGCACCCACCACGAGCGCGATGATCGCTGCAACGCTGAGGGTGCTCACCAGTCGCGCCGCCTGATCCTGCTTCCAGCGTAGGAGGGGGCCAATGCCCATCATGATGATCAGCGGTGTCATCACCGGCACAAAGACTAGATTGAAGTAGGGGGGGCCGACGGAGTATTTGCCCACGCCCAACGCATCGGTAATCAGCGGAAACAGGGTGCCGAGCAGAACGACTAATGTGGCAACGACCAGCAGGACATTGTTACCAAGCATTGAGGTCTCACGCGAAAGCAGTCCAAACCGACCGGTTGAGCGCACCTGCGGTGCGCGCCACGCATAGAGCAGCAGTGAGCCCCCCACCACCAGCGCCAGCAGCAGCAGGATAAAGACGCCGCGCTCCGGATCGCTGGCGAAGGCGTGTACCGAGGTCAGCACACCCGAACGCACCAAGAAGGTGCCGAGCAGACTGAGCGAGAAGGTGAAGATCGCCAGCAGTACCGTCCACGTCTTAAAGGCTGCGCGCTTCTCTGAGACCGCTAATGAGTGCATCAGCGCAGTCCCCACCAACCACGGCATAAACGAGGCGTTCTCAACCGGATCCCAGAACCACCAGCCGCCCCAACCGAGTTCGTAGTAGGCCCACCATGAGCCGAGGGCGATACCGAGGGTCATAAACACCCACGCCACGGTAGTCCAAGGGCGTGACCAGCGCGCCCACGCGGCATCGAGTCGGCCACCGAGCAGGGCGGCGATGGCAAAGGCGAACGCCACCGAGAAGCCGACATACCCCATGTAGAGCATCGGTGGATGGATCACCAATCCCGGATCTTGGAGTAGCGGGTTGAGATCACGGCCATCGGCAGGTACCGGCAGCAGGCGGTCAAACGGGTTAGATGTGAGGATTAGGAAGAGCAGAAAACCGACACTCACCAGCCCGAGTACCCCGATCACCCGCGCTACCATCAGTGCCGGTAGGCGGCGGCTAAAGATTGCGACTGCCGCACTCCAGCCGCCGAGCATCAGCCCCCACAGCAGCAGCGATCCTTCGTGGCCACCCCACACCGCTGCGATGCGGTAGATAGTCGGGAGTTCTGAGTTGGAGTGACCGGCGACATAGCGTACCGAAAAGTCATTACCAACAAAGGCGGCAGCTAACACCACAAAACTCACGAGCAGCATCAAAAACTGCGCGATCGCGGCCGGGCGCGCTAACGCAACCCAGCTTGCAACACCACGAGTGGCACCAGCGAGTGGCACCAGCGCCTGCACGGTTGCGATACAGAGCGCAAGAATAAGGGCAAAGTGACCCAGTTCCGGGAGCATGGAGAGTGACTCCGTGTTAGTTACGGCGAAAAGGCGGGGGAGCGCTGATTAGCGATCGGCGGTCGGCCCATGTGGATTGGCGAGCCCTGCCTGCTGGGCGCTCTGTAGTGCCTCCTGCACCTCTGGCGGCATGTAGTTCTCATCATGTTTTGCCAGCACTTCATCGGCTTCAAAGATGCCGTCGGGACGCAATTTTCCTTGGGCCACAATCCCCTGCCCCTCACGGAATAGATCGGGTAGGATGCCGGTGTAGCTCACCGCCACCGCGTTGGCACCATCGGAGAGATCAAAACGCACCTGCAGTGAATCGCTAGCGCGGGCGACACTCCCCTCTTTGACTAAACCTCCGAGCCGAAAATTGTGGCCAGCCGGCGCTTCACCAGCAGCCACTTGGGATGGGCTGTAGAAGAGGTTCATATTCTCCTGTAGCGCCACCAGCGCCAGCCCTACTGCCACCCCGACCAGCGCGACAATCGCTCCGACCATCACCATCCGGTTGCGCCGCTTTCGGTTCATTCATTCACCTCGTTCTCTGCCATCTCTAGCCGGCGTCGCAACTGCTGTAGCAGCCGCCGTTCACGCAGTCGCGGAACCAACTCATTTATCACCAGCACCAGCGCGGTGAGCGCATAGCTGCTCCAGACATAGAGGGCGTAGCCACCCATGTTGAGAAACTCTGTCACGATTTTACCTCCAGAAGTTCCCGCACCCAACGGGTATCACGCTCCCGCTCTAAGATCATTGATCGTACTGTCCGCAGCATCGTGGAGAGGTAGAAGGTGGTGAACGCGAGCGCCATCAGTAGTAGCGGGATCAACATACTAAGATGGATTGAGGGTTTTGACATCTTGGTCACGGTTGCCCCTTGATGCAGGGTATTCCACCACTCAACCGAGTAGTGGATGATCGGGATGTTCACAATGCCAACCAGCGCTAACACCGCCGCCGCGCGCGCTGCCGCTTCGCGCTGCTCAATCGCGCTCTCTAACGCAATAAAGCCGAGGTAGAGAAAGAGTAGGATCAGCTCTGAGGTGAGGCGTGCGTCCCACACCCACCAGGTGCCCCACATCGGCTTCCCCCAGAGCGAACCGGTGACCAGCGCCAATAGGGTGAAGGCGGCGCCAATCGGCGCACTTGCGCTCGCGACCATGTGCGCGACGCGGGTGCGCCAGATCAGCCCGGCGCCGGCTGCAAGCGCCATATTCACATAGACAAACATCGATAACCATGCCGCCGGGACATGCACATACATGATGCGTACACTCTCCCCCTGCTGATAGTCAGGGGGTGAGTCAAACAGCGCTAGCCACAACCCCGGTAGCAGTAGCAGTAGGGTCAGCCAACCACACACTTTCGCGGTGGTACCGGCAAAATCGTAGAAGTGTTTCGGCGCCGCTAGGCGCTGCATTCCAAACGGTAATCTCATCAGTGATTTATCCTAGACTCACCCGCAGCGCAGCGGCTGCGGCAATTGGCGCTAGTGCTAGTGCGAGTGCTAGCAGCGCCCCCAGAAATGCCAGTTGCCCGGTGACCGCCAACCCATCGGCAGCGTTCGCGACGGCACCAGCGGCAAAGATCAACACCGGAATGTAGAGCGGCAGTATCAGTAGCGAGAGTAGCACCCCACCCCGCCGCAGCCCGACGATGAGAGCGACCCCAATCGCCCCCACTAAGTTCAACACCGGTGTCCCCAGCAGTAGCGTCATCAACAGGACTGGTAGCACCGCTGGATCGAGATGGAGCAGCATCGCCAGTAGCGGTGCCAGTAGGATCAGCGGCAGGCTCGTCACCAACCAGTGCGCCGCCACCTTTGCCAGAATCAGCAGCTCGAGCGGCTGCGGACTCAGCATCAACTGCTCTAAGGTGCCATCTTCAAAGTCGCTGCGAAACATATTCTCCAGCGACATCATCGTTGCTAAGAGTGCCGAGACCCACAGTACACCGGGGGCAATGGTGCGCAGTAGCGCCTGCTCTGGCCCAATGCCGAGTGGAAAGAGGCTGACAACGACGGTAAAGAAGAGGAGCGGATTAGCGAGTTGACCGCGGTGACGGAAGGCGAGCAGTAGCTCACGACGTAGCACCGCTGCCGCGGCAGTGAACAGATTGACTTCACTCATGCAGCGGCTCCGAGTTGAAGATGACGCACCTCACCGGCGCTAATCGCCATCGGGTGGTGGGTGGTTAAAATGGCGATTCCGCCGTTAGCGGCGTGCTCTGCTAGTAGCTGCTCAACCAGTTCACGCCCGGCCGGATCGAGTGCGGTAAACGGCTCATCGAGGATCCAGAGCGGCGCTTCGGTCGCCAGCAGCCGCGCCAGTGCTACGCGCCGCCGCTGGCCGGCTGAGAGCTGCCGACACGGCATTTCAAGGCAGCGCGCTGGCAGCCGTACCCGTGCTAGCGCGGCAACCGGTGTCACACCGACACGGGGGGTAGCGAGCGCTTGGGCAAAGGCGACATTCTCAAACGGTGAGAGCTCCTCCTTGACCGCCGGAATGTGACCGACGTAGGCGAGTTCAGCATGAAAGCTGGCAACATCATCCCGGATATCGCTACCGCGCCAGCGGATCGTGCCGGCACTCGGCGTGAGTAGCCCGCAGAGCAGCTTTAGCAGTGTCGTTTTACCGCAACCATTCGCACCCTCTATCTGCAGCAGTTGGCCAGCGGTTAAATTGAGGTCGAGGTTCTGGAACAGCGGCCGGTCATCTCGCTCAAAAGCGAGCCCCTCGGTGGCCAGTTGTGTTTCGGGCATTAGCGACTCAGTCAGCGGTGTGGCGCGCACCGGCGTCGGTGGCCAGTGTCGTTCTGTTATCGTGTGGCGGGCGATTATAACCCCGAATGGCGTATTGGTGTCACGACCTAAAAGCTGAAGTAGTGGCCCGGGATTGTGTATATTGCACACTCGCGGGCAGTGGTTGCTGCTGCCGTTCGAACTATCTTTACTATCGCCATGGGGGAGTAAGCCTGTGACACATCGCAACTGGGCGATATGGCCCGGCTGTGCCTATCCGCTGGGAGCCACTTGGGATGGTGAAGGGGTCAACTTCGCCCTCTTCTCCGAACATGCCGAACGGGTTGAGCTCTGTCTGTTTGATCCACGTGGCCGCCGCGAGGTTGATCGCATCAATGTACGCTGGCAGACCGATCAGGTGTGGCACTGCTACCTGCCGGAGGCGCGGCCGGGGCTCCTCTACGGCTATCGGGTGTATGGTCCCTACGATCCGGGCAACGGTCACCGTTTTAACCCCAATAAGCTGCTGCTCGATCCCTATGCAAAGTCGATCTTTGGCCAGATCCGCTGGAGTGATGCGATGTTTGGCTACCGTATCGGTGATACCGATAGTGACTTTAGCCTCGATAGTCGAGATAGTGCGCCGGGTATGCCGCGCTGTCGCGTGATCGATACCGCCTTCACTTGGGGGAATGATCAGCGCCCCAACCATGAGTGGCACGATACGGTCATCTATGAGTTACACGTTAAGGGGTTCACCGCGCAGCATCCTGAAATCGCGCCGCAGCTACGCGGCACCTACGCGGGCCTCGCCACCGCACCGGCAATCGACTATCTCAAACGGCTCGGCGTCACCGCGGTCGAGCTGATGCCGGTACACGCCTTTATCGACGATCGCCATCTGGTTGAGCGGGGGCTACGCAACTACTGGGGCTACAACACCATCGGCTTCTTTGCGCCGGATATGCGCTATAGCGCCACCGGCTGTATCGCTGAGTTTAAGACCATGGTTAAGAGTCTCCACTCGGCCGGCATTGAGGTGATCCTCGATGTGGTTTACAACCACACAGCGGAGGGGAGCGAGTTGGGGCCGACCCTCTCGTTTCGTGGTATCGACAACGCCGCTTACTACCGTCTGGTCCCAGACAATCGCCGCTACTACATGGATTTTACCGGCACCGGCAACACCCTCAACATGCTCCACCCGCGCGTCCTCCAACTGCTGATGGATTCGCTCCGCTACTGGGTCACGGAGATGCATGTCGATGGCTTCCGCTTCGATCTCGCCGCGGCGCTCGCCCGCGAGTTACATGAGGTGAACCGTCTCGGCACCTTCTTCGATGTGATTCACCAAGATCCGATCCTGTCGCAGGTGAAGCTGATTGCCGAACCGTGGGATCTCGGCGCGGGTGGCTATCAGGTGGGTAACTTTCCGGTGGGTTGGACTGAATGGAACGGGAAGTATCGCGATGTGCTGCGCGGCTACTGGAAGGGGGATGGCGGCGTGATTGGTGAACTCGCCTACCGACTCACCGGCTCATCCGATCTCTATGAGCAGAGTGGCCGCCGCCCCTACGCGTCGATCAACTTTGTGACCGCTCACGACGGCTTTACGCTGCACGATCTGGTCTCCTACAACGAGAAGCACAACAGCGCCAACGGTGAGGATAATCGTGATGGCGAGAGCCACAATCTAAGCTGGAACTGCGGTACTGAAGGGCCAACCAGCAATCAGCACATCCGCGCCCTACGCAACCGCCAGAAGCGCAACTTTCTTAGCAGTCTGCTCCTATCGCAAGGGATCCCGATGCTGCTCGCCGGTGATGAGATGGGGCGCAGTCAGGGGGGGAACAATAACGCCTACTGCCAAGATAGCCCGCTGAGTTGGGTCAATTGGGATCTGGATGAGGAGGCGCGCCAGCTCCAGCGCTTTGTCCAGCAGCTGATCCGCATTCGCCAACGCCACCCCGCTCTACGCCGCCGCCACTTCTTCCAAGGACGCCCGATCAAGGGGGCAATGGTCAAAGATATCTCGTGGCTCAAACCCGATGGTAGCGAGATGAGTGATGCCGAGTGGCAGCAGGAGTTTGCCCGCTGCCTCGGTCTCTTTATGGCCGGTGATGCGTTTGAGGAGTATGACCAGCGCGGTCGCCCGGTGCGGGATACCAATCTACTCCTGCTGCTCAATGCGCACCATCAACCGATCCCGTTCCAACTACCGACAATCGCCGGTATGGTGCGGTGGGAGGTGGTGATCGATACGGCATACGAAGATGGGCATCGTCACGATGGGCGCTTCTTCTACCGTAAAGATCGCTACCCATTACAGGGGCGATCGCTGGTGCTACTCCGGCACTTACAGGGCAATATTCCGAACCAACCACCCACCGCGACCACAGCGCACGGCTCATAGATCCAGTAGCGTCTCGCGCTCCTGCGCCGAGGGCTCAAAACCGCGCTGCTCATAGTGGGCAAAGATCGCATCGACCACCGCTTCCGCGCTGTCGCAGATCTGAACCAGCTGTAAATCCGTCGGCGTGATGGTGGCGTGTGCCACCATCTTGTCACCAATCCAATCGAGCAGCCCCTGCCAGAAGTGGCTACCGACCAGAATAATCGGGATCGGGCTGCTCTTTCCGGTCTGCACCAGCGTTAAGATCTCGGCCAACTCGTCGAGCGTACCAAAACCGCCCGGCATCACCACATAGGCGGCGGCATATTTGACAAACATCACCTTACGCGAGAAGAAGTGGCGGAAGGTGAGGCTGATATCTTGGTAGGGGTTGCCGCTCTGCTCATGCGGCAGTTGGATGTTGAGCCCAATCGAGGGGGAGCGGCCACGATAGGCCCCCTTATTGGCCGCCTCCATAATGCCGGGGCCACCGCCACTGACCACCGAAAATCCCGACTCGGAGAGAAGAAAAGCGATCCGCTCGGTCAACTGATAATCGGCATGATCGGGTGGTGTACGCGCCGAGCCAAAGATACTGACCGAGGGGCGAATCGGTGCTAACCGCTCAAACCCCTCGACAAACTCCGCCATGATCTGAAACACCTTCCATGACTCACGGGTGAGCATCTGATCCTCTTGCGGCGACAGCGGGGGTCGCGGCTTGCGCTTCTGCTCCATCTTGGTAGCCTCTGTTAGTTGCGGACGTGGCGCATTATATGCCGTCACCAGCGCCGATCCGCTAGCGTGTTATCATCTGCGCCCCGACAATATGAGCGCCTCCACCCTGAGCCCCTAAATAATGAAGCAATCCCCATTCGTGCCACCGCTGCTACTGGTGGATGGCTCCTCCTACCTGTTTCGCGCCTTCCATGCCCTCCCCGCGCTACACAACGCACAGGGTATGGCGACCGGTGCGATCTATGGCGTTATCAATATGTTGCGGCGACTATTAGCCGACTATCAGCCAACCCACATTGCGATGATCTTCGATGCCCCCGGCACCACCTTTCGGCATCAGCGCTACCCCGACTACAAAGCGCAGCGCAGCGCCACACCGCCAGAGTTGAAGGTGCAGGTGCCGCCGCTGCTGCAGTTGATTGAGGCGCTTGGGGTACCGCTGCTGCAGATCCCCGATGTCGAGGCGGATGATGTGATTGGCACCTTAGCGCAGCAGGCGACCGCCCGTGGCTGGCCGGTGGTGATCTCAACCGGCGATAAAGATCTGACGCAGCTGGTTAACGATCAGGTGACGCTGATCAACACGATGAGCGATACCACCCTCGATCGCGATGGCGTGATAGCCAAATTTGGTGTGGCCCCAGAGCAGATGATCGACTTTCTCGCACTGGTCGGTGATAAGGTGGATAACATCCCCGGTATTCCTGGCTGTGGCCCGAAAACCGCCGCTAAGTGGCTCAACGCGCATGGTTCGTTGGCGCAGCTGCTAGCGGCCGCTGATACCATTCGCGGCAAAATCGGTGAGACGCTACGCGCCCACCGCGATCAGCTACCCCTCGCTCAAGAGCTGGTCACGATCCGCTGCGATCTCTCTCTCCCGCTTAACCTTGATCAACTGGTTATCACCGATCCCGATGAGGCAACGCTGCAGCAACTCTTTGCTGAACTCGGGTTTCGTAGTTGGTTGGCAGAGCGGTTGGCTCCCGGTGGGAGCGTGGTGCGTTCCGACGCGCCTCAACCAACCGCAACGCCAACCCCCGCCGACGATCAAGCGCACGCCGCTCATGCGGCAATCGCCGCGGCAGCGCGCCACTACCAACTGATTCTAGAGCCAGATACGCTACAGCAGTGGCTAACACGGCTACAGCAGAGCGCGATCATTGCCATCGATACAGAAACCACCAGCCTCAACTACATGCAGGCGGAGTTGGTGGGGATCTCATTCGCGGTGGCACCCGGCGAGGCGGCCTATCTCCCACTCGCCCACGACGCCCTCGGTGCCCCATCGCAGCTACCATTCGATCACACCCTCGCCCAGCTACGCCCACTCCTTGAAGCATCACACCCGACCAAAGTGGGCCATAACCTAAAGTACGATTGCTCTATCTTCGCCCGCTACGGTATCACCCTCGGTGGCATCGCTGATGATACGATGCTCCAAGCCTACCTCCTCAACAGCAGCGCCAATCGCCACGATCTCGACACCTTGACCCTACAGCAGCTCGGCCACCGCAACATCACATTTGAGGAGGTGGCCGGCAAAGGGGCGAAGCAGATCCCCTTTAATCAGGTCGCGCTCGCCCAAGCGCTCGAATACGCCGCTGAAGATGCCGATATGACGCTGCGGCTACAGCAGATCCTGACCCCTCAACTCGCCGCCGCCCCGCGTCTGGCGACACTCTATCGGGAGCTAGAGCTGCCGCTACTTAGCGTACTCTCACAGATGGAGCGCACCGGCGTGCTAGTGGATGCGCAGTTACTGCGCCAGCAGAGCCATGAACTGGCCGAGCAGATAGCTCACCTAGAGCAGCAGGCGCACACCCTAGCTGGGCAGCGCTTTAACCTCGCCTCCACCAAACAGCTACAGCACATCCTGTTTGAGCAGTTGGCGCTACCGGTGACCAAACGCACCCCGAAGGGGCAGCCCTCGACCGCGGAGGAGGTGCTACAAGCGCTCGCCCTAGAGGGGTATGAGCTACCGCAACTACTCATCCAACACCGCACGCTATCGAAGCTGCGCACAACCTACACCGACCGTCTACCGGCGCAGATCGATCACGACACCGGGCGGCTGCACACCTCCTACCATCAGGCGGTAACCGCCACCGGTCGCCTCTCCTCCTCCGATCCCAATCTGCAAAATATCCCGATCCGAACCGCCGAGGGGCGGCGTATCCGCCAAGCCTTTATCGCCCCGCCTGATCAGCGCCTGATCGCGGCTGACTACTCTCAGATTGAGCTGCGCCTGATCGCGCATCTATCGGAGGATGAGGGGCTACTCGCGGCGTTTGCTGTTGGGGAAGATATTCACCGCGCCACCGCCGCCGAGCTGTTTGGGATCGCCGCCGACGCGGTTGATAGCGAGCAGCGGCGACGGGCGAAGGCAATCAACTTTGGACTGATCTACGGCATGTCGGCATTTGGTCTTGCGCAGCAGTTGGGGATCGATCGGGGTGAGGCGCAGCGCTATATTGATCGCTACTTTAGTCGCTACCCGCGGGTTCTCGACTATATGGAGCGCACCCGCGAGCAGGCGCGTGAGCAGGGGTATGTCGAGACGCTCTATGGACGGCGTGTCCACCTCCCCGAGATCCATGCCGGCAATCGGCAGCGGCGACTGGCGGCAGAACGCGCCGCTATCAATGCCCCCCTGCAGGGGAGTGCTGCCGATATTATCAAACGGGCGATGTTGGCGGTTGCCAGCTGGATCGCCCGTGATGCGCCCCCGGCACGACTCATTATGCAGGTACATGATGAGTTGGTACTGGAGGTGGCGACCCCGGCGGCTGCCGAGGTGGCAAACCGGGTGGCCACTGAGATGAGCGGTGTTGCCGATTTGCGGGTACCGCTAGAGGTGGCCGTAGGTATAGGTGAGAATTGGGATCAGGCACATTGAGTATGCGACAAGAGAGTACACAACATCGCCTCGCCGTCGGCGGGATGCGCTGCGCCGGCTGCGTCGCCGCAGTCGAGAAGCAGCTTCAAGCGCTGCCCGGTGTGACCGCCGTCAGCGTCAACTTTGCTACCCACACCGCCGAGGTGAGCGGCGAGGTGAGCATCACCACCCTGCTACAGACGCTGCAGGATGCCGGTTATGCGGCCGCAGAGATGAAGGATCTGAGCCGTGATCAGGCGCAGCGCGAAGCGGCAGAGCAGCAGCGCTATCGGGGTCGAGTGCGCCGGGCGGCGGTGGCCGCAGCGGTTGGGCTGCCGCTCCTCCTCGGTGGTTGGTTTAATCTACTGCCGCCGCTCACCACCGGCTCACCGCTCTGGTTGAGCATCGGCGCGGTGACGCTACTGGTACTCTACTACGCCGGCGGTCACTTCTTTCGCGGCGCACTGCAGCAGTTGCGCCACGGTGCGGCGAATATGGATACGCTAGTCGCGATCGGCACCGGTGCTGCGTGGTGCTACTCCATGGCGGTGGTGATCGCCCCCGATGCGGTACCGTCGCTAGCGCGTCACGCCTACTTTGAAGCGGCGGTGGTGATCCTCGCCTTTATCAACCTTGGCCAAGCGCTGGAGTTGCGGGCGCGCCGCCACACCTCGGCAGCGATTCGGCAGTTGATTGGGCTACAACCGGCAACCGCTCGGGTGATTCGTGATGGTGTCGAGCAGGATGTGGCGATTGCCCATATCGCGCTCGGTGAGCGACTACGCCTACGGCCCGGCGAACGGGTAGCGCTCGATGGCGAGGTGGAGTCTGGCGACTCATCGATCGATGAGTCGCTCCTCACTGGCGAGGCGCTACCGGTCGTAAAAGGGCCGGGCGATCGGGTGGTTGCTGGCACCATCAATGGGCGCGGCAGCCTCATCTACCGCACCACCCATATCGGGGATGATACGGTGTTAGCCCACATCATCGATCGGGTTCGACGGGCGCAGGGGAGCAAGCCGCCACTAGCGCAGCGGGTCGATCAGATCGCCGGCTGGTTTGTGCCACTGATACTGCTGTTAGCACTCCTCACCTTTGGTGGGTGGCTGCTACTGGGGCCCGCGCCAGCGCTCTCCTACGCCTTTGTTACCACCCTCACCCTACTGATTATCGCCTGTCCCTGCGCGCTCGGCCTAGCGACCCCGATTGCCATTATGGTCGGGGTCGGACGCGCCGCTGAGTGGGGGGTTCTGATCCGCAACGGTGACGCCCTCCAGCGCCTCGGTGAAGCGACCACCGTGGTGTTTGATAAGACCGGCACCCTGACCCTCGGTAAACCGACGCTACTGCGGGTCGACACGCTACCCGGATGGTCGCGCACAACGCTGCTACCGGCGGTAGCGGCACTCGAACAGGCGTCCGAGCATCCGTTAGCCGCCGCACTGGTCGCGGCGCTCCCTAGCGCAGCAGACGACACCGCGTCCCTCCCCGCCGTCACCGCGTTTGTTGCCTATCCGGGGCGGGGGGTGGTCGGTGAGGTGGCGGGGCAGTCGTGGTGCTGCGGCAGCGCTGAACTCCTCGCGCAGCAGGGGGTCGATACCGCGCCCCTGCTACCCCTCATTACCGCCACCGCCGCCGCCGGTGAGACCCCCATCGGGGTCGCCTGCGATGGCGTTGCGGTCGCTGTACTTGGGGTTGCCGATCCGATTCGCCCCGATGCCGCTGCCGCGATCGCTCGGCTTCAACGCGCCGGCGTCCGGCTGCAGCTACTAAGTGGCGATCACCCGGCGGTGGTGGCTGCGGTGGCCGCGCAGGTTGGGATCCCCGCCGATGCGATTGCCGCACAGCGCCTACCCGAGCAGAAGCTCGCGGCGATTGTCGCACTACAGCAGCAGGGGGAGCGGGTGGTGATGGTCGGCGATGGCATCAACGACGCTCCCGCATTAGCGCAGGCAGATGTCGGTGTGGCCATGGGGAGCGGGAGCGATATTGCGATGGAGAGCGCCGATGTGACACTCCTCCACGGCGCCCTCAGCGGGGTGGCTGATGGCATCGCCATCTCGCGCGCTACCATTAGCAATATTCGCCAAAATCTCTGGGGAGCGTTTCTCTACAACAGCCTCGGCATCCCGATTGCTGCTGGTCTCCTCTACCCGATAAGCGGTTTGCTACTTAACCCGATGATTGCCGGCGCAGCGATGGCGCTCTCCTCCGTCACCGTGGTGAGTAACGCCAATCGCCTGCGCCGGTTTCAACCGACCGATGGGCGTTAAACCGGTTAATGAGGCGAGCCTGAGCGCCGATCCGATACCACTATTCGGGGCGACACCGGAGATGGCGGCGGCGGCCGCCGCATTAGCGGCGCGGTGGGGATTGCCGTTAGTCGCAGCGGCGCCGCCGGCGGGGGCGTGGCAGTTGCGCTTAGATGCCGAGAGTGGGTTGGCACTGCATGGCGGTAGTGGCGTGGTGCGGGTCGATTTTGTCACGGGTGCGGTACGCCATCGGCGGCAGTTTGGCGGTGGCCGCGGGCAGGCGCTCGCGCGCGCGGTCGGGGTGCGTGGGGCGGCGCCGAGTGTGATCGATGCGACCGCCGGTTTAGGTGGTGATAGTTTTGTGTTGGCGACGCTCGGCTGTCGGGTGACGCTACTGGAGCGCTCACCCGTGGTCGCGGCGCTGCTAGCCGATGGATTGCAGCGGGCAGCCGCCGATCCTGAGGTGGCACCGATTGTGGCGCGGATGGCACTGATAGCGGGGGAGAGTCGAGAGCAGTTGCCGAACCTCAATGCCGATGTCATCTATCTTGATCCGATGTTTCCAGAGCGGCGCAAACGGGCGCAGGTGAAGAAGGGGATGCAGGCACTTCAGGCGCTGTTAGGTCACGATAGCGATGCGGCCGCGCTGCTATCGATCGCCCGCCAAGTCGCTAGGCGGCGGGTGGTGGTCAAACGCCCCGCCACTGCGCCACCACTCGCTGATACCCCACCCCACGCCACCATTGAGACGCGCAGTCACCGCTTTGACCTCTATCAGCCGCTACTGCAGTAGCTGCTGTCGTAGTGCTGCGATCTGGTCGCGGAGTGCCGCCGCCTGCTCAAATGCTAGATTCTCAGCGTGGTGATACATCGCCCGCTCCAACGCTTTGATCTGCTTTCCCAACTCGCTTGGCGAGGCGACTTGATAGGTGTTCGCCGCCTCCGCGACCTGCTGTAGTGAGGCGGTTTCGGTAGCGCCGCGCCGCTCGACCCCCAACTGCATCACATCGGTGACCGCTTTACGGATACTCTGCGGTGTGATGCCATGTTGGCGATTGAATGCTAACTGCCGCTGACGGCGGCGATCGGTCTCCTCTAGTGCCCGCTGCATCGAACCGGTGATGGTATCGCCATAGAGAATCGCACGTCCATTCGCGTTGCGTGCCGCCCGGCCGATAGTCTGGATCAGCGCAGTGGTGGAGCGTAAAAACCCCTCTTTATCGGCATCGAGTACCGCCACTAGCGCCACCTCTGGCATATCTAACCCCTCTCGTAGCAGGTTGATCCCGACTAAAACATCAAATTGACCTAGCCGCAGATCGCGCACAATCTCCATCCGCTCGACCGTATCGATATCAGAGTGCATATAGCGCACCCGCACCCCATGCTCACTCAGATAGTCGGTAAGATCCTCCGCCATCCGCTTAGTCAGCGTCGTCACGAGCACCCGCTCTGCGGCGGCAGCGCAGCGGCGAATCTCCGACATCAGATCATCGACTTGAGTCGCCACCGGCCGCACCTGAACCTCTGGATCGACCAATCCGGTCGGCCGCACCAACTGCTCCACCACCGCACCGGAGCGCTCCAGTTCATAGCGTGCAGGGGTAGCCGAGACGTAGAGAGTCTGCGGCGCTAACCGCTCAAACTCACTAAACATCAGCGGCCGATTATCGAGCGCAACCGGTAACCGAAAGCCGTAGTGGACCAGATTCTCCTTGCGCGACCGATCACCCTTATACATCGCACCAATCTGCGGCACGGTGACATGACTCTCATCAATCACCAGCAACCCATCCGCTGGCAGGTAATCAAACAGGGTCGGCGGTGGCTCGCCCGGCTCTCGACCGGAGAGGAATCGAGAGTAGTTCTCAATGCCGCTACAGTAGCCTAGCTCTAGGATCATCTCCATATCGTAGCGGGTGCGCTCCTCTAAGCGCTGCGCCTCGACCAGCCGATCGGCGGCGCGGAGAACCGCCAACCGCTCCCGCAGCTCCTCACGGATCGCATCGACCGCCTCAATCAGCCGCTCGCGCGGCGTCACATAGTGGCTCTTTGGATAGATAGTGACCCGCGCCACCCGGCGCTGCACCACACCAGTGAGTGGATCGAACCACGCGAGCTGATCGATCTCATCATCAAACAGCTCAATCCGCACCGCTTCGCTCTGGGCATCGGCAGGAAAGATATCGATCACCTCCCCCCGCACCCGATAACTCCCGCGCTCTAGCACCAGATCGTTACGGCGATACTGTAACTGCGCCAGTCGCCGCACAATCGCCCGCTGATCGATCCGATCCCCCCGCACCAGATGGAGCATCATACTGAGCCACGCCTGCGGATCACCGAGACCATAGATGGCAGAGACGGTTGCCACCAAGATGGTATCGCGCCGCTCTAACAGCGCTTTGGTCGCGGAGAGGCGCATCTGCTCAATATGCGCATTAATGGAGGCATCCTTCTCAATGAAGGTATCGGAAGCGGGAACATACGCCTCCGGCTGGTAGTAGTCGTAGTAGGAGACAAAATACTCCACCGCGTTATCGGGGAAAAAACCCTTCATCTCACCATAGAGCTGGGCAGCGAGAGTCTTGTTGTGCGCCATAATGAGGGTCGGACGCTGTAGCTCAGCAATCACATTAGCAACGGTAAAGGTTTTACCCGAGCCGGTGACACCGAGCAGCGTCATCGCCGCTTCGCCAGCACGCAGACCGCTAACCAGCGCCGCAATCGCACTCGGTTGATCGCCAGCAGGTTGGTAGTCGCACTGTAGCTGTAGCGCGCGTTCGGCCATAATTCACTCATCCTCTCAACATTTCCTGCGCGACAGGGCTTATCGGCACGGTGGTGATTGCAGTATATTAGGGTTTTCTCCGCGGTAAACCCATCAGCCAAGAGGCCCGGTTTGGACATCCAGCTCTCGCAACGTGTACAGCAAGTCAAACCCTCCCCAACGCTCGCCGTCACTGCAAAAGCGGCGGAGCTAAAGGCGGCCGGTCACGACATCATCAGTCTCGGTGCCGGTGAACCCGATTTTGACACCCCCGACCACATTAAACAGGCCGCCATCGCCGCGATCCACGCTGGTGATACCCGCTACACCGCGGTTGATGGCACCCCGGCGCTAAAGGCGGCGGTCATCGCCAAGTTTCAGCGCGATAACCAGCTCACCTATCAGCCCGATCAGATCCTCGTCTCTAGCGGCGGCAAGCAGAGCTTCTACAATTTAGCGCAGGCGCTGCTCAACCCCGGCGATGAGGTGATCATCCCCGCCCCCTACTGGGTCTCCTACCCCGACATGGTGCTACTGGCCGACGGGGTGCCGGTGATTCTGCAGGCGGGGCTAGAGCAGGGGTTTAAGATCACCCCCGCGCAGCTCGCTGAGGCGATCACCGAGCGCACCCGGTTGGTGGTACTCAACAGCCCCTCAAACCCCACCGGCGTCGCTTACACGCGAGCCGAGCTAGCAGCGCTCGCCGAGGTACTACTGCGCCATCCGCAGATTGTGATCGCCACCGATGATATGTATGAGCATATCCTCTGGGCAGATGAGCCATTCTGCAACATTGTCAACGCCGCCCCCGCACTCTACCCGCGGACGGTGGTGATGAATGGCGTCTCCAAAGCCTACGCGATGACCGGCTGGCGGATCGGTTATGCTGGTGGCCCGACAGCGCTGATTAAGGCGATGAAGAAGGTGCAGTCGCAGAGCACCTCCAACCCCGCCTCCATCTCGCAGGCGGCAGCGGTGGCAGCGCTCAATGGCGATCAGGGGTGCATTACCACCATGGTGGCCGCCTTTCGGGAGCGGCACGACTACCTAGTCGAGGCGCTGAATCGACTACAGGGCGTGCGCTGTCTACCGAGTCAGGGCGCTTTCTACAGCTTCCCCGACGTGCGCGAAGCGATTGCTGCGCTCGATGGTATCGACGACGATGTGCAGTTCTCCAGCCACCTGTTGCAGCAGGCTGGAGTGGCACTAGTACCGGGGACGGCATTTGGTCAGCCAGGCTATATTCGGCTCTCCTTTGCAACTAGCCTGCAGCAGTTACAGGCCGCGATTGATCGCATCGCCAGCGTTGTTGGCTGGCGCTGATACCATTAACCGACAGAGACCAAAGGATCATTTAAGAATGAACAACAAATTGCTGATGCTGCCGCTAGCGGCGGTGGTGGTGCTGCATGGCTGCACCTGGGTTCCGGTGCCGCCGGAGGAGCGCGCGAACGAGGCGGTACCGGTAGAGGATCGCTCAACAGCGACCACCGATCAGTCGGCATCGGCCGCTGCCGCCGCCGTTACGGCAGCGCAAGA
>JGI11705J14877_10000403_pt1 | contig 27501 bp, 27 predicted proteins | sample Etolaghawater15m_FD_14877 | JGI IMG/M metagenome (IMG submission 14877)
ATTTTATGGACAAGATCAAAGTAGGTATTATCGGGGCAGGGGGGTATGGCGGCTGCGGTGCCGTGGAACTTTTGAGTGCCCACCCACATGTGGAAATCCGAGCACTCATGGACAAACAGGATGTGGGCAAACCCATGAGCGATCTTTACCCCCATCTGACAGGCTTCTGCGATATGAAGATTATGGACCCGGATGATGTAAATTGCCCGGACGATTTTGATGTGGTTTTCTTTTCCACACCGGACGGGGTCGGTCAACAGGGGGCGTCAAGCTGGTTAAAAAAAGGTGTGAAGGTTATTGATTACAGCGGTGATTTTCGTTTTGATGACCCGAAAGTGTATGAAGGATATGCAAAGCGCATCGGGCGCAGCAATCCGCACGCAGCCCCGGAACTGCTGAATCAGTCGGTGTACGGGCTGGCGGAACTGCACCGAAAAGAGATTGGGCAGTCCAACCTGGTGGGCAATCCCGGATGTTTTGCGGTGAGCTGCATCCTGGGGTTGAGCCCGGCCATGAAATCCGAACTCATTGATCCGGGAACCATTATCTGCGATGCGAAAACCGGCGTTTCGGGTGCGGGGAAAAAACCCAGTGATACCTTTCACTATCCCGCACGCTATGATGCCATGAACGCCTACCGGATATCCGGACACCAGCATGTGTATGAGATTGAACGGGAACTGGGGAAGGTGGCGGGAAAGGATGTTCACATTACCTTCACCCCGCATGTAATTCCGCTGTGCCGGGGCATACTGACCACCATCTATGCACAGCTGAACGAAGGACAAACCCTTGAAACGGTGGAAAAGGCGTACCGGTCTTTCTATCTTAATGAGGCTTTTGTCAGGATTTTCGGCCCTGAAAAAGCGCAACTGAGCACCCATGTTCGCGGCAGCAACTTCTGCAATCTTTCCCTGAACGTTGATGAGCGGACCGGAAAAATGATCGTGGTGAGTCTGATTGACAATCTGGTCAAAGGCCAGGCGGGAAGTGCGGTTCAGAATATGAACGTCATGTTCGGCATAAATGAGACCGAAGGCCTTCTCCACCCCGGTATTTATCCCTAAAGAAAACGCCCCCGTTTGGGGGCGTCACCTGATTTATATTCAGAATTAGTTTTGAAATTACGGTAGTTTTTGGATCCAGTCCCCGCCTTGAAACCATTTCTCCTGCAATTCTTTCAATTCGCCGCTTCCTGCCAAAGTGCCCAGGAAATTCTCAAGCCAGTTGGCCAGCAGGGTGTCGCTCTTTTGGATGGCAATCCCGATGGGCTCATAGGTATAAGGCGGCACGACCGAAATCAGATTAGCATCAGGGTAGCGGATAACGGAGAGCAGACAAATGGGATAATCCGCGATCATGGCGTCTGCTTTGCCTTCACGGACCATGGAAACGGACTCACCGTAATCCTTCCCCAAAAGCAGTGTGGCCTTTGGAAAGACTTTTTGCACAAATTGCTGACTGGTGGAACCTCGGAGAGCAGTCAACTTGGTGGCGGGATCGTTCACCTGCTCGGGTTCTTTGGCGGCGGCCGCCCATTTTTCCGTGGTCAAAAAAGTTTTGCCGGATATAAAATAAGGCCCGATAAAAGCGACTTTCATGTTTCGCTTGCCGGTAATGGTCATATTGCTCATCACCAGGTCCACTTTTCCCGCTTCGAGGGCTGGTAGAAGTTGGGCAAAAGGCATGGTTTTAAATACCGCTTTTACACCCATCGCTTCCGCCATCATGTTGGCCATATCTGGTTCAAGACCGATGATTTCACCATCCTTGGTGGTCATATTGAGTGGCGGCATGCTCCCCGCGGTACCCACCACCAGTTGCCCGCTCTGGCCGATGCGATCAAGGGCAGTAACCGACTGGGTAGTGGCTCCGCCATTCTTAGTGTGTTCGCATCCCCATGCCATTGTCAACACCAGCAATAACGCAACCAAGATTCCTGCTTTTTTCATCTCTTTTCCTCCCTTTTTGTGAAATTTATTCCAATTATTCCAATTATGCCCATTTTATAAACAATAGTATTTATCCATACTTCATTTTTATTGGGATTGCAAAAGGAATCGATGGAACTTTCGGGATTGGTGAATTTGCTTTGATTTCTTGAAAAAATACCACTGTCCTGTTAAAAGAGATAAAATGGCAGTTGACAAAAGAGATGCTGGAAACCTGAATCTGAAGTTAGGGCAAAATGAATGTTCACCGAACTGCAATTAGCGGATTTGCCGGTGATAAGCTGCGGAATCCTGAGGAAAGCTTCCAATACCCGGCCCATGATCTGGATCATCGAAAAAGACGGGATCCGGTCTGTGGTCAAGGATTTCAGCGGCAACCGGTTTATCTTCAGAAATATTGTGGGCCGTTTCCTTATCTGGCGGGAGGCCAAAGCTTACCGGAAACTTCGTGGCGTCAAAGGGGTGCCGGAGTTTTACGGCGTTATCGAGGGTCTGGCCCTTGCCGTTGAGGAAATTCCGGGCAGGAACCTTGAAAATCTGGAAAAGGAAATAAGCCTTTCCCACACATTTTTTGAATCTATGGGGATCCTGGTGGATGATTTTCACAGGCGAGGCGTAGCCCATTGTGATCTGAAACGGGCCCCCAATACCCTCTTGGGTGCCGACGGGATGCCCTATATTGTGGATTGGGCCGCTTCCATTTCAAAAACAGAATTTTCGTTTCCGCCTTTAACGCTTGTTTTTCGAAGATTCATGCTGGATGACAAAATGGCCATTGTAAAACTGGCATTGAGGCATTGTCCGGAGAGTGTGAGTGCGGAAAAAAGGGCCCGTTACCATTACCGAGGGTGGGGAGAAAAAACCATTCGGGCCATTCGAGACTGGCTCAGGGGACTATTGCAAAAGGCCGTTTAATGGCTATCGGCCGCTATTCTTTGGATTATCCTCAAGCGGTGACACCATAATTCTCTGGGCCATCCCCCTGCCGATGGCCAAGCGTGTGTTTTCAAGTCCCAGGATAACCCTGCCCCCGCCCATGTTGTTGATAATTTCTACACGGTCGCCGGATCGCAACCCCATTGAGGCCAGCCTTCCTTGCTTGTGCTTACAACCGGCCACATCCCGTATAAAAACGGTCTCCCCGGCTTTGGCCATGGCCAAGGGCATCAATGGTTTTCGTTGAGAACAACAATCCGAACAAAGCCCGTATATTTCCATTCTGTGTTGAAGCATGTGAAAGCCATACCCGGCGGCCACTTCAACCTGTAGCCGTTCGATCTCCTCATTGGCAAATTCAACGATTTTTCCGCATTTGGTGCATACCATGTGATCGTGATGNCGGCCTAGATGGTGATGTTCATACCGAATGGGCTGTCCTTCAAACTGTTTTTGCTGTGCAAACCCCAATTCCACCATACGGTGCATGCAGTGTTTTACAAAACCTGATTCGAAGTCATGCCCCTTTTCTTGAAGGAGACGCACCATCTCCTCCAGAGTAATGTGTTCTTCCGTACCCAAAAACACATCGATCACGTTCAGTTTGTCCTGGATGCGATCAGCACCATCGGCTTCGATCAGGGAACGAAAATTGGCTTTTTCAAAAGGCTCACTCTTTTTCATGTTCTAGCGATTGCGCTTTTCCGCGCTTTTTTGATTTTTCTTCAAAGAACCCCACAAAACCATTTACGGAATTGGCCATGAATACTCTTTCCCTCTTTTGGGTCGGCTCGTCCATGCTGGAAAATGCTTTAAGGCTCGGGTCTTCGTTGAGCAATCGGTCTACGCAATTCCCAATGATATCTTTTCTCCGACCTCCCCGCGTTACGGATTCACCGATCATGGCCTCCCAGAAAAGAAGCTGACCCCTGAACAATCGCAGCAGCCGATGGGCGTTTTCAGCACTTTCCACATGGGCATAGCGGATGGGTTGATCTTCGAGCGCCAGGAGGCGATCAACGCTTTTCATGAAGACGTCCAGGAAAAACCGGGGAGGTGTTGCAGGACGCAGATAATCCTGTTTTTCCACAATGAAATAATTACCCGCGGCTTCGCCGGCATAGAGCCTTTTTCCATAGGTGAAACTCAGGTGATGAATGGCATGTCCGGGGGTTTCGATGATCCTGAGTCCATCAACACGGCATTTAGTGTGGGGAATCGTCCTGTCTTCCGCAATGGGAGAAGGCTTGCCGTAAGTCCGTGCCAGATCTCCCAGCACTTTCAGACTGCCTTCATATAGTTTGGAGGGGTCTACCAGGTGAGGGATTCCTTTTTCATGACATATGACCCTGGCTTCCGGGTAACGGGCCAGGACGGCCGCCAGCGCACCCCCGTGATCTATATGAATATGGGTGAGTAAAATGTAATCCAACCGCTCAATCCCTGATATTTCCATTGAATCCAGCAGTCTGTTGGCGGTATTGGCAGGTCCCACGTCTACCATAATGTTTAAATCGCCCTGACAAACCCAGGCGCCAAAAAAAGGATTGAATCCTGGTAAATCCTGTTTTATGGGCAAAAAGATTTCCCGCATGTGAAACTCCATCATAAAATTTTGTGGTCGGTTCGAATATAGTGTCGCACATTTACGGAGTCAAGATATTGGTTTACGGGGTTTGATGGATTTTCGGTTTTGATCGTCTCGGCATCATTTTTCAGTTGCGATAAATATCCCCTTAACAAAACCCCGATGCTGTGATAGATTACGGAGTTACGTTAAGGATTTTATATTGAGTAGGATTTCAGATTTTATAAGGGTATAAATCTTGAAGAACGATTTTCCCATACTGATTGCTGAAGACAACCCCGTTTCCAGAAAATTGATGGAGATGACATTGCGTCAGGCGGGTTATGAAGTGGTATCAGCAGTAAACGGTCAGGAGGCCCTGGAAATTTTCAAAGAACGGTTTTTTCCCATTATCTTGACGGATTGGGGAATGCCTGAAATGGATGGTCTTGAATTGTGCCGGGCCATCAGGGAAAATCCTGCTGAAGGTTATGTGTTTATTTTTCTGATTACCGCACGGGATTCCAAGAAGGATATCATCGTGGGTCTCGAAGCGGGGGCGGATGATTACCTGACAAAACCCTTTGATCGCTCTGAACTGATCGCCCGGTTGAAAACAGCGCTACGCGTCCTCGAATTGGAAAAATCCCTGAAAGACGCCTATGAAAAAATCAGGATCCTCTCCATTACGGACAAACTTACAGGCTGTTACAATCGCACCTATATGGACGAATACCTTGCCAAAGAGATCGCTCGGTCCACGCGTTACAATCGGCCTGTATCACTGATGATGGCTGACATTGATCATTTCAAACGCGTCAATGATACCTATGGTCATCAGGCAGGAGATCTGATTCTCAAAAACTTTGTGGCTTCTATCAGAGAAGGATTGAGAAAAGATGTTGACTGGATAGCCCGTTACGGCGGTGAAGAGTTCCTGATGGTATTGCCCGAAACAGATTTAGAAAACGCTCTGTTATCCGCTGAAAGACTCCGCGGGATTGTTTCTAAATGTGTGACGGAATATGAGGGACACGAGATATGCATCACCGCCAGTTTCGGTGTGGTGGGGTTTAAGCCTTCAAAAAAACATATCAGCATACCCTACGAAGCCATCATTGATCAGGCGGATAAATCTCTTTATCAGGCTAAGAACGAGGGCAGAAACAGGGTTAAGGGACAACTCTTTACGGTTTAATCGGCGTTGATCCTTGATAGTCCGGACTGCTCTAATACGTTAATAGCCTTCTATGCCTGGGTACACAGGTTGAAATATTGCCGTGATAAATGATAAGGCAACAAAATTCATGCGGGCCGTGGTTTTTGATGGAGGGCTTAGATTTTCTAAGTGCATTCCCATACCCGAGCCTCCGAAAGCCTGGGCGCGAATCCGGGTGCTTCTGGCAGGGGTCTGCGGCACGGATAGAGAAATCCTGAAAGGATATCAACGATTCCAGGGCGTCATGGGGCATGAATTCGTGGGAAATGTTGAGCAATGTGATGATGAAAGTTGGGTCGGCCAGCGGGTTGTGGGTGAGATTAACATTTCCTGCGGAAATTGTGAATGGTGCAAAAAAGGGCTCAATGGACACTGTGCCCACCGACAGGTACTGGGAATCAACGGGTTAGACGGCTGCATGGCCGAATACTGCATTCTGCCAACCGCCAATCTGCACAGGGTGCCTGCTGATTTGTCCGATAAAGAGGCCGTTTTAATTGAACCGCTTTCCGCTGCCTGCCGTTTGCTGGACCAGATTCAGCCAACAGGAACCGAACGCGTGGTGGTTTTGGGCGACGGACCCTTGGGCATCCTGTGCACCTGGGTGCTGAGCACCGCTGTCTCCCAGGTAACACTGGTGGGACATCATCCCCATAAGCTGGGTGTGGCAGAATGGCACAATATCAATACTGTCCTTGGAGTTCAAGACCACTTGTACGGAGCCGATATTGTACTGGAAGCTACCGGTTCAGCCAATGGGTTGAAAGACGCCATTAAAATATGCCGGCCCAGGGGAAGCATTGTTCTTAAATCAACCGTCTCTCGGGATGAGCCCATGAACCTTTCACCGCTGGTTGTCAATGAACAGACTCTCGTGGGCTCCCGTTGCGGCAACTTTAAATCCGCGTTACAATTGCTAAGCCGGTATCCGGATATGCCCTTGGAAAGGCTTCTAACAGTGTCTTATCCCATTGAAAACGCAATAAAAGCGCTTGATACAGCCCTGAACGCTGATGCGCTAAAAGTTGCGATCCATTTCAATTGACCGCTTGACACTGGCCACTTAAGAAGAATAGGCTAACCGGTCACATGGTATGATCCGAATCGATACCCTGAAATTCTGTTTCTTTTGAACAAGGAGTTTTGTGAATGTTTACCGGGCTGGCCGAGGGACTGGGCAGGGTAAAGCGCATCCGTCGCATGCAGGATCAATTGCAGATCTGTGTTTCCCCGCTGTTTGACATGACCGGATGCCGACTGGGCGACAGCATATCCGTCAGTGGTGCATGCCTGACCGTGGCCAGCATGGAGGGAGATGCGGTTTACATGGATGTTTCAGGTGAAACCCTGACCCGGACCACGCTGGGGTTGTTAAAGCAGGGAGATCTCGTCAATCTGGAGCGGGCCCTGCGTCTTACGGATCGCCTTGGTGGGCATCTGGTGCTGGGGCATGTGGACGGAATCGGAAAGATCCTCAAAAAAGAGGCTCGAAACAACTCCTGGCTTTTCAAAGTCGAAATCAATGAAGCATTGTCCCGCTACATTATTGAAAAAGGCTCCATTGCCGTTGACGGCATCAGCTTGACCATTAATGCTTGTGAAAATGCCTTTTTTGAGGTAAATATCATTCCCCATACCGGGGCACAGACAACACTGCTCAAGAAGAATGTGGGAGAACCGGTTAACGTGGAAACGGACTTGATCGGAAAATATGTGGAAAAATTGCTTTTTGCACAGTCATCAGAGCAGAAACCCGACAAGACTTCAGGGGTTACCCTTGAAAACCTTTTAAAATACGGATTTGGCCCCTCTAAAATAGGGAATTGACAAAATGGACATCAGTACAATCGAAGACGTTATCGAAGATTTGAAACAGGGGAAGATGATTATCCTTGTGGACGATGAAGATCGGGAAAATGAAGGCGATCTAACCATGGTGGCGGAAAAAGTCACCCCGGAAGCCATTAACTTCATGTCCCGCTATGCACGTGGCCTCATCTGCCTCGCCCTTGAACCTGCCATCGTGGAAAAGCTAGGCCTGAAACAGATGGTTCGGGACAATCGGTCACCCTACAAGACGGCCTTTACGGTCTCCATTGCCGCTGCCAAAGGGATGCGTTCCGGAATGGGTGCGGCCGACCGGGCGCACACCATTTTGACGGCAGTCGCGGATGATGCGGGATCGGAAGATCTGGTTCAACCGGGGTTTGTCTTTCCGTTACGTGCTCGAAGGGGAGGGGTTTTGTTCAGGACAGGCCAGACGGAAGGGTCTGTTGATTTGGCGCGGCTTGCGGGTTACAAATCTGCCGCTGTGATCTGCGGCATCATGAAGGATGACGGGTCCATGGCCAGGCTTCCGGATCTAAAAGAATTCGCCAAAGAACACGATCTCAAAATCGCCTCGGTGGCTGATGTGATTTCATACCGAATGCGGACGGAATCCTTTGTTCAGGCAGGAGATGAAACAGCACTTAGAACACCCTACGGAGAATTCAGAGCCATTGCCTTTGTCAACGACATCGACGATTATGAACACCTGGCCCTGGTAAAAGGGGAAATCGATTCGGATATGGACATTCTGGTCCGCGTTCATTCCGGTTGTCTGACAGGCGATGTCTTTAATTCCTATCGCTGTGACTGTGGTGAACAGCTGAGAAAAGCCATGAGCATGGTTGAAGAAGAGGGCAGGGGGGTTATCCTTTATCTTCAACAGGAAGGCCGGGGCATCGGGCTGGCCAACAAGCTGAAGGCTTATGCCCTTCAGGACAAAGGGTTTGACACGGTTGAAGCCAACGAAGAGCTAGGGTTCGCGGCGGATTTGAGAGACTATGGCGTTGGCGCACAGATCCTGGTGGCCCTTGGTGTTCGAAAAATGAAACTGATCACCAACAATCCTAAAAAGATTGTCGGGCTTGAGGGTTATGGATTAAAGGTCACCGGCAGGGTTCCCATTGAGTGCGCACCGAAACCGGAAAACATTCGATACCTGTCGACCAAATGTCAGAAGCTGGGGCATCTTTTGGATAAAGTGAATATGTCGTAGGGGCAGACCCCTGTGTCTGCCCGGTCATTAAGGAGGACCCTTATGGTCAACGTATTAGAAGGTCAGCTAATCGCAAAAGGGATGCGGTTTGCGATTATTGCAAGTCGTTTTAATGAGTTCATTTCAAGCAAATTAATGGAAGGGGCCACCGATGCCCTGGTCCGACATGAAACCGCAAAGGAAGACATCACGGTGGTGTGGGTACCCGGTGCTTTTGAAATGCCCGTTGTTGCCAAGAAACTTGCGTTAAGCGGCAATTATGATGGCATCATCTGCGTGGGTGCCGTTATCCGGGGGGCCACCGCTCATTTTGACTATGTGGCCAGCGAGGTATCCAAGGGCATTGCCAGTGTGTCTCTGGACACCGGCGTTCCCATAGCCTTTGGCGTTTTGACCACGGATAATATTGAACAAGCCATCGAACGCGCCGGTACAAAGGCCGGAAACAAAGGGTTTGAATCGGCAATGTCTGCCATTGAAATGGTCAATTTATTAAAAGAAATGCCGTAAATGGAAATGGATCGAGAATGTCTCGCAAGAAACCATGAAACATTTTACAGGGGAAAGAAGGAAAGCGCGCGAACTGGCCGTTCAGGTCCTTTTTCATCTGGAGTACAGTGATGATGATCCGCTGGAAGCGTTTCGTCTGGTTAGTGAAAATTTCGAAGTGGCGGAATCCCTGACGGATTTTTCCAAAGATCTGGTGAGAGGCGTCTGCGATAAAAAATCCAGCCTCGACAAGATCATCGGTCGTGCATCCAAACACTGGCGACTGGAACGAATGGCACGATTGGACCGCAGCATTCTCAGGCTGGCCACCTATGAAATGATGTTCTTAAAGGACATCCCTCCCAGAGTATCCCTCGATGAAGCTGTTGAAATCGGTAAACGGTTCGGCAGTGAAGATTCCGGCAGTTATATTAACGGCGTGCTGGATAACATTTACGGCACTCTGGATGTTTGTGTGGATGAGGAAGCCTGCTTGAATGAGTCTAATGATATGAAAGAACTTGAAAGTACAGGAATAAGTGAAATGAAATATAATCCACTGGAACTGGAACCCAGATGGCAGCGCCATTGGGAGCAAAAGGGCATTTTCAAGGCCACGGAAGACCCTTCAAAAGAGAAATATTATCTTCTGGAGATGTTTCCCTATCCGTCCGGTAAAATTCATATTGGCCACGTAAGAAACTACACCATCGGCGATGTGGTGGCCAGATACAAAAAGATGTGTGGAAAAAATGTGCTCCATCCCATGGGGTGGGACGCCTTTGGTATGCCGGCGGAAAACGCAGCCATCGAAAATGATACCCATCCGGCGAGATGGACCTATGACAATATCGAAGCCATGAAAATCCAGCTGAAACGAATGGGATTCAGTTATGACTGGGACCGTGAGCTGGCCACCTGTGATCCTGAGTATTATCGATGGGAGCAGCTGGTTTTCATCGAGATGTATGAAAAGGGATTGGCTTATCGGAAAAAGACCCATGTGAACTGGTGTGAAAAATGTCAGACGGTTCTGGCCAACGAACAGGTTGAAGACGGCTGCTGCTGGCGACATCCCGAACAGGAAGTGGCCATCAAAGAGATGAACAGCTGGTTTCTCAAGATCACTGATTATGCCAATGACATGCTGGAATATTGTGAAAAGCTTCCCGGCTGGCCGGATCGCGTTATGAGCATGCAGAAGAACTGGATCGGCAAGAGCCATGGTGCCGCCATAAAGTTCCCGATGGTGGGTTCCGGAGATGCCATTGAGGTTTTCACCACCCGTCAGGATACCCTTTACGGGGCGACTTTCATGTGTCTCGCCCCGGAACACCCCATGGTGAAAGATATTATAAAGGGGTTGCCTCAGGAAAAAGAAGTCCAGGAATTCGTAGAGCGAACGCTCAAAATGGACAGTTTCATGAGAACTGCCGATTTCACTGCCAAGGAAGGTGTATTTACGGGAAGACACTGTTTGAACCCGCTCACCCGCGAAGAAATCCCCATTTTCGTGGCCAATTTCGTTCTTTTTGACTACGGAACCGGTGCCATCATGGCGGTTCCCACCCACGATCAGAGAGATTTTGAGTTTGCCAAGAAATACGGTTTGAAACTTCGGGTGGTCATCAGGCCTGAGGATTCCGATCTGGACGAAGAAAGCATGACGGAAGCCTATGTGGACCAGGGGATTCTGGTAAACTCCGGGCCTTTTAACGGTCAACGTAACCTTGAAGCTTTGGAAAGCATCGCCGAATATCTTGAAGCGCAGGGGATTGGTCATAAGACCGTGAATTATCGCATTAGAGACTGGGGCATTTCACGACAGCGCTATTGGGGAGCCCCAATCCCCATGATCCATTGCGATGAATGCGGGATCGTGCCGGTCAACAAAGAAGAACTGCCTGTGGTGCTGCCACTGGATCTGGATATGCGCCCCAATGGCGGATCGCCTTTGCCCTTTGAGCCGTCTTTTACTGAAACCATCTGCCCCAAATGCAATGGAAAAGCCAGGCGCGAAACGGACACCATGGATACATTTGTGGAGTCTTCCTGGTATTTTGATCGATATGCCTGTCCCGACTACCAGGATGGCCCTCTGGACGCAAAACGGGTGGACTACTGGATGCCGGTGGACCAGTATATCGGTGGCATTGAACACGCCATTTTGCACCTGTTGTATTCACGGTTCTACACGCGCGTCCTTAAAGATCTGGGGCACATCAAAATTAAAGAGCCCTTTACCAACCTTCTGACCCAGGGCATGGTCTGTAAGGCAACTCAGGCCTGCCCTGAGCACGGCTATCTCTATCCTAAGGAAGTTGTGGAAGGCCGATGCACCCGTTGCGGCGCGGATGTTGTGAACGGAAATATCGTAAAAATGAGCAAATCCAAGAAAAATGTTGTGGATCCTCAGGAATTGATCGACCGTTACGGGGCCGATACGGTTCGAATGTTTTGCTTATTTGCATCTCCCCCGGATAAAGACCTGGAATGGAGTGAACAGGGTGTTGAGGGTTCCCACCGCTTTCTTCAAAGGGTTTGGCGGCTCGTGTTAGACAACCTGGAAGAACTGAAAAAAGTCAAAGCGTATGACGGAAAAACCGAACTTGAAGAACCCCTGAAATCGGTTCATCGTAAAACCCACGAAACCATTAAAAAAGTCACCAGCGACATTGAAAACCGGTTTCACTTTAACACGGCCATTTCAGCGGTGATGGAGTTGGTCAATGAAACCAATCAATTTTTAAATACTGCGGGAAAAATGAATACGAATTCATGGTCGGTTGTGCGAAAGTCCATTGAAACCACCATTTTGTTGCTTTCCCCCGTGGTGCCCCATATCACCGATGAACTGTGGAAAATGATGGGCCATACTGGATTTTTGTTAAACGTTTCCTGGCCGGGATACGATGAAGATGCCCTTAAAACCGAGAAAAAGCTGATCATTCTTCAGGTAAACGGTAAGGTAAGAAGTCGCATTGAAGTGTCCGCTTCAAGCACTGAAAAGGAAATTGAAACCCTGGCCCTGGCAGATGAAAAAGTTCAGCGCCATGTAAAGAAAAAGCCCGTCAAGCGCATCATTGTGGTCCAGAACAAACTGGTCAATGTGGTGGTTTAGTCATTCATGAATGCCATTTCGAACATGCTGAAAGCCATTTTGATGGTAACGATTCTATTGTGTTCCATTTTGTTTGCCGGTTGCGGCTACAACCTTCAGGCGACCGGAAAACCCATGAACATCACCATTAGCAGTATGGCAATCCCCCTTATGGAAAGCCCGTCTTCCGACATCGGTTTTGAAGGGGATTTTACAAAGATGATTCGCCGTGAATTTGTGAGTCATTCACAGATACCCCTGGTTTCAAAGGAAGCGGCCGCAGCAATCCTCATTGGAAAGGTCGCCAGCATTAAGACCGAGCCGCTCAGTTACCGCGTAACGGACAATACTTTCGATGTCACCAGTTCCCGCTGGCTGAAAATCAGACTTGAAGCAAAGCTCGTGGATTCAAAGACCGGAAAGATCATCTGGAATGATCCGAATATGGAAGAAAAGGCCTCATTTTCCGTGGATTCTGATCCCCTCAAAACCCGCTACAACCAGCGACGGGCCACCAAGAAAATTGCACAGTTATTGGCTGAAAGGATCTACCTGAGAACCATGGAAAGATTCTGATGCCTGCTGAAATAGCACCGCAAACTGTTTTAACCCATCTCAAGGAAGGCCGTCTGGCCCCCTTGTATCTTTTTTACGGTCCCGATGATTTCAATCTTGAAAAAACCTTAAGACAGATTCGTGAAACATTTATTCCTGAATCGGCCAGAGATTTCAACCTTAATGTTTTTGACGGCGATGGCAAGGTCAATCCCGGTGATATTCTGGATGCCTCCCGGTCGCTGCCCTTCTTGTCTTCAAACCGTCTTATCATCGTTCGTCGCGCCGACCACATGGCAGCCGCTGATCTGGAGGTCTTAATCCCCTATCTGAAAAGGCCCGTGGAAACCACCTGCCTCATTTGGGTTGCACTCAAACCCGATTTCCGGTTTAAGTTTTTCAGCACGCTTAAAAAACTCGGCGTTGCTGTTAATTTCAGGGAATTGACCGAAGGCCAGGTGGTTCCCTGGATCAAGTCGCAAGCGGGGGAAATGGGGCTGAACATCAGCACGGATGCCTGCCGACACCTACAGGGGATTATCGGTAATCGATCCAGGACGCTCCACACAGAGCTTGAAAAGCTGTTCCTTCGGCATGGCAACAAAGAAATTGGAATTGAAGAGATAAGAGAATTGAGTATCTTCAGTAGGATGTATACAATTTTTGAGCTGATGGATGAGATATCTCAGCGCCGGAAAGCGCGCTCTTTGTCTATCCTGAACCGCTATCTGGAAGAAGAAGGCAAGGATTCGGCTTTTGCCATTGTCGGCATGCTGACCCGTCAGATTCGCATTATATCCCAGGCCAGGGAATTTATGGCCAAAAACGTCCCTAAACCGGAAATGGCAAAAAAGCTGGGCGTGCCGAGTTTTGTGGTCGGTAAAGTTTTGGACCAGGCGAAACGATGGCGGGAAAAAGACCTGGAAAAGGCATTGAAACTGCTTTACCAGGCGGACGGGCGCCTGAAAATGGGATCTCAGGCAGCCCTGGTTCTCGAAAATTTTCTATTGTCTATTTAGATGCGCTTTCGGAGAGTTTGTTAACCTGAAGCGTCAACCTGGAAACTTTTCTCGCGGCCTGATTTTTGTGAATGACGCCCTTTGAAGCGGATTTCTGAATAATGGAAACAGCTTTATCCAGCGTTTCCCTGGCTTGTTCCGGAGTATTTTCAACGATGGCGGTTCGAACCTCTTTAACAGCCTTCTTCACTTTGGTTTTATACCCTTTGTTTTGAATCCTTTGAATCTCGTTTTGTTTTGCCCTTTTGAGGGCAGATTTGTGGTTCGCCAAGCTGATCCTCCTTGAAGTGGTTAATGGAATAACATGATACTCTCGATGTCCGTATCTCTACTCGCAAAAAACAGTTTGAAATAAACGAAAGATGATAACAAATCGCCCCATAATGTCAAGTTTTTTTTGTCTTTCTGAACACATTGTATAAGTCTCGGTCCAAAAATATCAGCGCCGCCGCCGGTGTCATTGCATTTTTCACACTGATAAGCCGAATTCTGGGGCTTGTCCGTGATATGGTGATTGCCACCCTTTTTGGCTCGGGCATGGCGGCGGATGCTTTTTTTGTGGCCCTTCGCATACCCAATCTGCTGCGACGTCTTTTTGCGGAAGGATCGCTTACCATTGCCTTCATCCCCGTTTTTACGGAATATCTGACCCTTAAAAGCAAAGAAGACGCATTTGAACTGGCCAGGATTGTATTCACCCTCCTTTCACTGATACTGGCGGTTCTCACAGTCCTTGGTGTCCTTTTTGCTCCCCTCATTGTAAAAATTCAGGCCTTCGGATTTGGAAGTTCAGGTGCCAAATATGACCTGACGGTTCTCCTCACACGCCTGACCTTTCCGTACATTTTTTTTATCGGCATCGTCGCTTTTTTCATGGGGGTGCTCAATTCCCTGCGCCATTTCGCTGCGCCCGCGGCTGCACCCATTTTACTGAATGTGGGAATCATCGGTGCTGCCTGGCTCATTTCACCCCACTGTGCTGAACCCATCGTCGGCGTTGCCATGGGAGTTGTTCTGGGAGGGGTTTTACAGGTGGCACTGCAGATCCCTTGGGTATACGGTGAGGGCTTAAAACTTTTTCCCACGTGGAAACCATTTCATCCGGCGGTCAAGCGCATCGGCTGGCTGATGCTGCCCGCCGTGTTCGGGTCGGCTGTGTATCAGTTCAACCAGTTTGTGGGGACGCTGCTGGCCTCATTTCTGCGGGAAGGCAGCGTTTCATGGCTCTATTACGCAGACAGGCTGGTTCAATTTCCCCTGGGCATTTTTGCCATCGCCATTGCCACCGCCGCCCTTCCATCGCTGTCGGGGAATGCCGCCTTGAATGATCATGGGAAATTCCAGAAAACCCTGGATAGTGGCTTGTGCCTCGTGTTTTTTATTGTGCTGCCGGCCACGGCCGGCCTGCTGATACTGGGAAAGCCCATTGTGGCGTTGCTCTTTGAACGGGGTGCCTTTGATGCGCATTCTTCTGCCATGACAACCGATGCCCTTGTTTGCTATGCGGTCGGCCTCTGGGCTTTTTCCGGTATGCGCGTGTTGATTGCCGCATTTTACGCTCTGCAGGACACCAAAACGCCGGTTAAGGTGGCCATCATTTCGTTGGGTGTCAATGTCATTTTCAGCCTGGTGTTGATGGCGCCCTTGAAACATGCGGGGCTCGCACTGGCATTGTCGCTTGCTTCAATGGTTCAATTTGGACTTCTGACCATTTTCCTTCGAAAAAAGGGATTTTTCACCCATGCAGGGCCGATCTTTAAATCTTTTGTTAAAGCCCTTTCCGCCACCATTGGGATGGGCGCAATTATTTTCATCTGCCACACCCATTGGTTCTGCACCAACGCTAACGATGCACTTTCAAAAAGAATACTAAGCCTCTCAGCCCTTGTTTCGATTGGTATTGTTGTGTACTTTCTCATAGCCCGTTTACTGAGATGCCGGGAGATAAACGCAGTTGCCGCCATGTTTGGCATAAGACAGAACAGATAACAAAAGGGATTCTAAATGAATAGACTCAAAGCAGTTGATCTGCCACCAAAACGCGTCGATCTGAATCAAATCGATCTTTCACCCGGACCTTATTGCTTGAGTTATGGATTTGAGACAAGTCTGCTGGCGGATTCCATCCGCAAAATCGGCCTGATCAATTCGCCGATTTTGATCGAAAAAGGGAAGGGGGGGAGTGCAACTCAATTTACGGTGGTTACGGGTTTTCGAAGGATAAACGCTTTAGCGGCGTTGGGTGAGTCATATGCCTCATGCCGTATTCTGCCCATTGAAACCGCCCCCTTTGAATGCCTGCGGATGAACCTTTATGAAAACCTAACCGGCAGGGGCTTTAACCCTGTGGAAAAAGCAATGGCCCTGGTACGCCTGCTGGCGCTGGTTTCCGAAAAAGAGGTACTGAAAACCTTCATGCCGCTTTTCGATCTCCCCTCACATGAAGACACCCTTCATCTTTTTGCGCGGATTGAAGGGGAGCTTGAACGACAGACCAAAGACCTGGTTGCAGATGGTTATCTGTCGATTCAGGCGGCTAAACTGCTGCTGGAAATGAATTCAACTTCGCGAGAAAGATTCTGTGAGTATTTTTCCTCTGTTAAGTTCAACAAGAACCAGCAGACGCAATTTATTGATTTTATAAAAGATCTTTCCCGTATTGAAGATAGTGATCTCACACAAATATTGGGTGATCCCGAATTGGTAACGATTCGTGACAATGAGCAGATGAACAATCCTCAGAAAGCCAAGGCGTTCATCAAGCTGCTGCGCGCCAGGCGGTTGCCCCAGCTGGTTAGGGCTGAAAAAGGTTTCAAACGCATGGTAGAAAAATTAGCCCTTCCATCAGGCTGCCAGATTGCAGCACCGCCCTTTTTTGAAGGCCCCCATTATCAGCTCGAAATTTCTTTTGAAAATGGAAAAGATCTCAAGGAAAAGCTCCTGAATGTGTCAGAAAAAAAAGGGCTTATAAACTTTGCCGATCCCTGGAGCAAGAACGCATAATGGCCAATTATGATATCCAAACTGTCATTGTGGAAGAGGGCATACAAAAAAACCCCATGACCCGGAAAATCATGGAACGGATTTCGCATGGCAGGTCATTTGAGGAATCGCCGGTACCATTCGTAAAAGGCGATATGGGAAAGGATCGGTTGCGCCTGCTTTCACATAAAGGAGAATTCCTCAAACCATGCCCCGGGACAAAAGAATACATTTGCTGCGGGTATCAAATCCTCAATGTGGCCACAAACTGCCCGCTGGACTGCAGTTACTGTATCCTGCAATCCTACTTTCTGAACCAGCCTGATTTAAGAATTCACGTTAACCTGGAAGAGCAACTCCCCGAAATTCTGACCTTCATCGACCGCGATCCGGAACAAATTATCCGTGTTGGAACTGGAGAATTTGCGGACAGTCTGGCGCTGGATCCCCTGACCCGCTGGACTGAAATTCTGATGGGCCCCTTCTCAGCAAGAAAAAACGCTGTCCTGGAATTTAAAACCAAAACCAACCGAATTGAGGGTCTGATTTCATCCCCATACAGAGACCGTATTATTGTATCCTGGTCTCTCAACAGTCCGCTTATTTCAAGAACGGAAGAGAAAGGCGCTGCGACTCTCAAACAGAGACTTGAAGCGGCGAGGCGATGCCAGGCGGAAGGGTTTGTGGTGAGTTTTCACTTTGATCCATTGATTCCCCATAAAGGGTGGCGGGAAGGATATCTCCGAACCATCGACCTGATGGACCGGTATCTGAAGCCCAAAGGGATTATCTGGATCAGCATGGGCTCTTTGAGGTTCATGCCCGATTTGAAACCCATCATTCACAAACGCCATCCCGAAACTGCGATCCTGGATGGCGAATTTATCACGGGCCTGGACGGCAAGGTTCGTTATTTTAAACCCATTCGAATTGCGCTTTATCAATTCATGCGGCAAAACCTGGAGAAGTGGCACTCCGATTCAGGACTCTATTTGTGCATGGAATCAGATGAAATCTGGCGAAAAAGCATGGGCTGGTCCCCAAAAGACTCGAACGGGCTCAAAGGGTTCCTTGATGATCGGGTTCGCCGGATTTTTAAGTAGTAATCGATTCGAATATATGCTAAGAGCCTGTTTGAAAATCAGGATTGGCTGAAACCAAAAGAAAAAGAGGTACAGAGAATGACGTTAAGGGAAAAAGTGGAGGATGCACTTCAAAAAGTCAGGCCATCGCTTCAAGCGGATGGAGGGGATGTGCAACTCGTGGATGTGGATGCGAATGGATTGGTAAAGGTGAAATTGATGGGCGCCTGCGGGGGTTGCCCCATGAGTCAAATGACCCTCAAAATGGGCATTGAAAAGATCCTCAAGCAAAATGTCCCGGAAGTGACTTCTGTCGAGTCCGCATAATTGAATATTTGAAATTCTAAAATTTTCATTTTCACAAGGAGGTAGCATGGAGATCAAAAAAGTGGGTGTGATCGGAGCCGGCGCCATGGGCAATGGTATTGCACAGATGGCAGCTCAAATCGGTTGCGATGTTATTTTAAGAGATATCAAAGATGAATTTGTGGAACGGGGAATGAAAAACATCGACCGATTCCTCTCTAAAAGTGTCGAGAAGGGCAAACTCGAAGCTTCACAAAAAGACGCAATCTTGGGAAGAATCAAGGGCACCACCGAAATAGCTGAGCTGAAAGACGTTGATTTTGTCATTGAAGCCGTCATTGAGAACCTGGATCTTAAAAAGAGCGTTTTTAAAGAATTGGATGAGCTCTGCGCTCCCCATGTGATTCTGGCTTCCAATACATCATCCATGTCGCTCACTGAAATCGCTGCCGCGACGAAGAGGCCTGAAAAAGTGTGTGGCATGCATTTCTTTAATCCCGTTCCCATTATGAAGCTGGTTGAGATCATTCGGGGCTACTCAACCAATGATGAAACCATTAATATTACCACCGAACTGGCCAAGAAAATGGGAAAGATCACGGTGGAAGTGAAGAAAGATTCTCCGGGTTTCGTTGTGAACCGAATTATGATTCCCCATATGCTGGAAGCCATCAAAATCGTCGAGGAAGGCATTGCGAGCATTGAGGATGTGGATACGGCAGTAAAGGGAGGTCTTAATTATCCCATGGGTCCTTTTGAGCTGATGGATCTGACCGGTATCGATATCTGCTATTTTGTTGCCGAATATTTCTATAAGGAACTCAATAAGGAATCCAAATGGGTCTCGCCAAACCTTCTCAAGACCATGATTCGCGCCAATAAGCTGGGCAGGAAGACAGGCGGCGGATGGTATGAGTACGGAAAATAAAGTAAATGTCTGAGCGGTTTTTTTTCGCCGCTCGGGCAAAAGGCCAAAACGAAAAAAAGGCAGTTCTTTTGAACTGCCTTTTTTAGTTGGGGGGTAAGGGGAACTGCTATTTGTTTTTGTGCCGCATCTTTTTTCGAAGCTTTCGGTATTTGTGCTTGGTGATTTTCTTTCTTCTCTTTTTAACAACGCTACCCATTCGATTCTTTCCTCCCTGTAATTAATAATTTAACCTACTAAATTTAATCTCGGATTGTCAACCGCTATTTTTAGAAAGGGCAGCAAACAAAGAGACTGGAAATTCCATACCGATTATCAGGTTTACATAATATTTATTATCAGACGTTTTCGATCGGGCGGTTACGCTTCCCGACTTGTTCCCGTTCCTGTTCCATGACAGCTTTTTGAGCTTTATTCCGGGCCTTGTCTTCATAAAGCCTGCGATCTGCTTCGCCAACCAGCGCTTCAGCATTTAATCCTTTGTTGCAGAAAGCGAACCCGCTGCTGGCTGATATGCCGCATTCTTCCTGAATGCCGGATTTGATACGATCGGACATCATTCTTGCCACATCTTCTCCCGCTTCAATCAACATAACGGCAAATTCGTCGCCCCCGTAGCGATATCCCGAATCCACACTCTGCCGCATTTTGCTGTTGATGACGGCGCCCACCTTTTGCAGCAGTTCATCTCCGGCCAGATGACCGAAATTGTCATTGTATTGCTTGAAGTCATCCAGATCCAAAAGGATCAGTGCGAGTTCATGATTCTGCCGCTGCGCCCTGGCGGTTTCTTCATTGAGGCGATCATAGAAATGCCGCTGGTTGTAAAGACCGGTCAGGGAGTCCGTGATGGAAAGTCGATTGAGTTCCTGCCGAATGTTTCTTTCAATAATGCCCCGTTTGAGTTTGGCTTCTATTTCTTCAATTCCAAAGGGTTTGTTCACAAAATCAGTGGCACCCGCATTGATGGTTTCCACATACTTATATTCTTTGCTGTAACCGGTCATGGCAATGGCACATACGCTGGGGTACTCTCTTTTGACAATTCGAATCAACTCGAGTCCGTCAATCCCCGGCATCCGAATATCCGTCAGCAGGAAACTGTAGGAACCCGTCTTGAATTTCTCCAGTGCCTTATCACCGCTCTCAGCGCTATCCACTTTGAAGCCGAGGTGCCGCAACATGGCAGCAATGGGTTCCCTGACGATGTCTTCGTCATCGACTACCAGAACATGTTCGTTCTCATAGGAAATGTCATCGTTTGTTATGGACATATTGAGTTGCCTAACGGATTGCTTCGCCTTTAAGTGAATTAAGGTAAGACGCCTTTATGACCACTTCAACCAGTTTTCCCACCATTTGGGCATCACCATCAAAATTAACCACCTTATTGGAAGCGGTTCGACCTGTCAGTTGCCCCCCTTTTTTGCTGGTTCCTTCTACCAGTACCGTCAGTCGCCGGCCCTCAAGTTTACGGTTCTTTTTTAAGGTGATGCGGTTCTGGAGGTCTTGCAGAATTGCGAGTCTTTTTACTTTGATGTCTTTACTGACTTTGTCCGGCATCCGGGCAGCAGGCGTTCCTTCCCGATCAGAGTATTTAAAGGAAAACAGTGAATCAAATTCAACGCCCTGTATTAAATCAAGGGTAAGCTGAAAATCTTCGTCTGTTTCGCCCGGGAACCCTACCATAACATCGCTTGTAATGGCAATGTCTTCCTTGAAGGTTCTCAATTTCCTGGTGAGTTCAAAATATTCTTCTCTTGTATAGCCGCGCCGCATCAATTTCAATATGCGGTTGCTTCCCGCCTGGAAAGGAAGATGAATGTGGGCAGCCAATTTGTCAATACCTGCAAAACACCCCAGAAGGTCATCGGAAAGGTCTTTCGGGTGTGAGGTTGTAAAACGGAGCCTGAGTAGATCATCGAACGCCGATAAGGCCTTTAACAATGATGCGAAATTCCATTCATTTTGATCTTTCCAGGTATATGAATTGACGTTCTGACCCAGCAGCGTTATTTCCCGTATTCCCTCTTTCAAAAGGTGTTGGGCTTCGTCCAGGATGTCTTTTGGTGCACGGAAGTATTCGCGTCCCCTTACATAGGGAACGATGCAATAACTGCAAAAATTATTACATCCTTCCATTATGGAAATGAAACCCGATGTTTGATTCTGGAAATATCCGGTACATTTGACAGGCGGTGCCGGTTCGACGCTGAGTCCCGTGGCCAGAACCCTCTGACGTTTGTCAAAAATTCTTTGAAGGGTTTCAATGATTCGACCCAGTTCCCTCGGACCCATGACGAAATCCAGCAGCGGAAACCTTTTCATCATTTCTTTGCCCTTCATCTGGGCCAGGCATCCCACCATCCCCACGACCAGTTCCGGGTTTTTTTCTTTAAGGTCCGCCATACGGCCAAGGAAACTACAGGCTTTTTGCTCCGGTTTGGCGCGAACGGCACAGGTATTGACCAATATGATATCCGCCCGGCTGGGTTCATTTTCCGGGGAAAAACCATTTTTTATAAGGGACTGCGCCAGAGAATCCGAATCATATTCGTTCATCTGGCAGCCCATGGTATTGATATAAAAACGCTTGTTCAATGGTTGGCTCAGTATGCCCTAGTCCTTTGGTTCAATGCATAACTTTTCGTCTGTTCTTAAACTATCCATCAACGCATCCACCCATTTTTCGCACCCCGGCGCGATGGAGACTTCGATCAGTGCGAGATAGGGATCGATGGTGGAAACCAAGGCCATTCCATCGTAGGATTCAAGGGTGAATCTCAAATAATGGATTTCCTTGCGGTCCACCTGAAATATGCGTCTCGTACTGTTCAACCGTTTTAAAGGCCTCGACCAAAAATCCTGCGCTTTCAGGAAGGCTCAGGATGCTTGTTGTAGGTGGTACCCCCCCACATGAGTTTGGTTCTGAGAATTCGAAAATGGTCCTGGCCGGGTGGCTTGAAAAGGTTAATTTTTTCCTTTGATTTATAAATGTTAACCTTGTCGCCGTGATGAAGGTCAAACCCCACTTGGCCATCAAAGGTAAGCACAACGGTTTCTTCGCTTTCCCGACCCAGCTCGATTCCCACAATTGCACTGTCGGGCACGATGATAGGCCTGTTTGTAAGGGTAAACGGACAAATGGGCGTCAACACAAATGTTTCGATGGTGGGATACAGAATAGGACCTCCCGCCGAGAGGTTGTAGGCGGTTGATCCGGTAGGCGTGGAGATAATAAGCCCGTCAGCTCTAAATGTGGTTACAAAAACACCGTTGATGGACACATCAAGGTCGATAATCCTGGCTAGGGTGCTCTTGTTGATGACCACATCATTTAAAACCTGAAAGCGAATCACTTCACTTTCTTCCCGGAGGACCTTTGTTTCAAGCATCATGCGGCTTTCCACTTGAAGACCTCCGCTCACCATGGTCTCGACCACCGGGTACAGCTTTTCCAAAGGGATGCAGGTCAGAAAGCCCAGTCCTCCCAGGTTTACCCCCAGAATCGGCGCACCATATCTTCCCACCTGCCGAGCTGCTCCCAGCAAAGTACCGTCACCACCTAAAACAACGACCCAGTCAACATCTTTTGGAACAATCAGGTTTTTTTTCGAAGCGCCCTTTTCCGCGACTTCCGCCGTCATTTCCTGTAAAAACACCCTTATGCCACGGCTTTCAAACCAGGCCTCGAGCTTCATGGCCTCTGTTTTTGCGGGCTCGTGATGATGTTTGTAAATAATTCCAACAGATTTGGATGGCATGAAAAACCTGTTATGATGCTGTTTTTTTGCTGATCACAACCCATTCATCGGTCAAGTCCGATGTCGTGTCGACCAGAAGGTGAATGATCTTCAGCGCAGGGTGCCGTTGTTTTAAATCACTTAAGTCAACCGGTTCAAATTTATTCACATTATTGGTATAAGCCTGTTCCGTCAGCGCATTGGACTCGTAGTTTTCTTTGGTTCGCTTTGAAATACGGTTAAGCGACACCGCTTTTGGGCACTGGGTCTGCTGAATCACGAGGGTTTTTCCATGATCCGCAGCCACTTTTGCGGCGCGTCTTCTAAGTGACTGGGTCACGAATGTTGCGTCCAGGATGATCCCCTCCCCTCTTCCGGCCGCCTCATCCGCCATCCTGAACATTTCGTCATAGACCAGCGTTCGTTTTTGCATGCTTGAAGCGACCTTCTCATCGAAAATATCCTCGTTTTTGAGTACCTCAAGCCGGATGAGATCGGATCGCAATATGCGATAACCTTTCAATTCGGAAATAACTTCAGTGGTTTCCGTTTTATAGGATGCAGGAAGGCCGCATGCAATCAGCACGGCACCCGGTTCCAATTCCTTTTTCATAAACTCGACAAATGGTTCTTTCATCATTTACTCCAAATTGGGTTTGAAATATGTTGCGAAAAACAATCCGGATAAGTCCGAAATACGACTTTATAGATACCCATGGGCCAGGTTAAAGTAGGACTGCGCGCGTTCAATGGCTTCTTCTTTTTCCGTATCCCCGATGGCAGGATCCCCAACTTGAAACCCGTTTACCTTACCGCGAACAAACGCTCTATATACTTTATAAAATTTAAGCAGATGATCCACCTCTTCCTCTTTTGAAAGCATTTCGTAATGTTTCCAAAGCGTTTTCGCCTCGTCCATTCCGCCATGGTATTCCAGGTCCATCAACAAAAATGCAATATCCGCAATGGCATCGCTGTACCGAAAACGTTCGTTGAATTCAATGCAATCGATAATAGGTAAACCCGGCATCAGACAGACATGTTCCATGTGAAGGTCGCCATGGCAGTCCCTGATCCGTCCATTTGCAATCCTTTCGAAAAACAGATCCCGGTGGGTCTCATAGAAATCATTGGTATAGGCCTGTATATCCAGAAATTGCTGTTTTGAAATGGTCAGCCCAATGTTGTTTTGGACCTGCTCAAAATTTTCATCCGTATTGATCTTAAATTTTTCGGGTTCCGCAAATTGAGCAATTTCATCACTGGTTCGGGCATTGAAATGAAATTCTGAAAGGACCCCAGCAATTTCACAAAGATGCTCAGATGCAATTTTACCCGCTTCAAACAGCGATTTCATAAGGCGATCACTGGGAATCCGCTTCATTTTAACCGCATATTCAACCGGATCACCTTCCGATTCCCTCAAAGTATATTTCCCGCTCAGCAAAGTTACCGGCAAAACACCGATATAGAGGTCCCTGGCCAGCCTTCGGTTAAGCGACACTTCCTGGTGACAGTAGTGTTTTCGCTTTTCAAGGGTTGAAAAATCCAAAAAACCGAAATCCACCGGCTTCTTAATCTTGTAAACATATGAATCCGCAACAAACACAATGGAGATATGGGTTTGAACCACGTTCACTGTCAGGGTATTTTCCGGGAGTGCGGCAGGGTCTTTCAAGTCTTCAATAATCTGTTTCATGGTTCTGCTGGTCCTTATGGGTCGTCAGGGTCCTTGGTTTCGTCGTATTCTTATATTAAATGTGAGAAACAAATCAAGGGCAAAAAAACGAACAACTCCTGAGGATGGAATTTCTGGCAAACCCCCTAGGGTATTTACGAAAAATAGAGAGATAATTGTTGATCGGAAATGTGATGACATGGGGATATCTTTAATCCCCATGTCACAGGAGGCAAAATCAGACTTCTTTCGTCTTATCGGCCGTCTCAGATTTGTAGTGATGATAATAGGCGAAAACCTTTTTGACGTAGCGCCGGGTGGCCTTTATGGGAGGAACCGCCCCATGACGCTTTACCTTGGTGATGCCGGCGTTATAGGCCGCCAGTGCGAGTTTAACATTCTCGTCAAAAGCATTTAGAAGTTGACGCAGGTATTTAGCGCCACCGTTGATGTTGTGTGACGGATTAAAAGCGTTTTTCACACCCAGGGCCCGGGCAGTTCCAGGCATCAGTTGCATCAGACCCTTCGCGCCCTGCTTTGAAACAGCTGTTGGATCATATGCGGATTCAGCCATGATCACCGCTTTTATAAGCGCAGGGTCCACTTCATACCGGTCAGCAGCGCGTTTGATCACCGGGTTGAAGCGGTCAGATTTGCTTTTACAAACCGGCGTGATGGCAACGCGGGAACTGGCAATGGTTGTGATTGAAGGGTTTTGCTGGGTATTTGCGGAAGGCGTTTCTAATGCTTCTGCTCCAAACGCGATTTGAGAAGTGAACAGGAAACCGATACTGAAAATGAACAACAGACAAAATACTTTGAAATATGGGTTATGAACACCGTAGCTTTTAAAATGCCATGGTATTGAACTTTCCTCCATGGGTAACCTCCCGTGCTGGAGTGACGTTGTGAGACCTTTGAAAAACACCCCGTTTTGCAAAGACCTGATATTTCCTTCTGCGATTGTGATCGAGAAGAGGAATGCTAGCAAAATACATACCACATTCTATATCTTTTTGGATTTTTCAGCACCATGCTGAGCAAAAATCCAATAAATGAGATTTGAATATAGGCAATGGTTTGATTATTTCAATACTTAACGTCAAAATAATTGCTTTTAGAGGATACTGGAATTGCTGTTGGCAACGATGGGTGCGAAAACAACCGAAAAAGAATGTAGTGGGGTTTTTTGACCACAGAAGTGTTTGAATGGGTGACCTTTTTGCCACACCCGACAGGGTTACGTTCTCGATTCTAGCCTCTTTCAAAGGTTATGATATTTTTACAAAGTTGACTTTATGCGGAAGCTGTCATAAACCAGAAAACAAAAACTTCAGGAGGCCTTCATGTTGCATGAGATAAAGGAGACAGTCGAATTTCTATCTTCCATGATGAAAAGAAAACCTGAAATCGGTATGATTACAGGTACAGGTCTTGGGAACCTCACCGAAAAAATTTCCGTAGACTTTCGCATTCCATTTGAGGAAATTCCCAATTTCCCAACGTCAACAGTTGAAGGACATCAAGGAAACCTGGTTGGTGGAAAAATCGCCGGAAAAGAAGTGCTGGCCCTTGAGGGCCGCTTTCATCTTTATGAAGGCTATTCACCGAAAGAAGTGACATTTCCGGTTAGGGTCATGGCCATGCTGGGCGCAAAATACCTGTTCATGTCCAGTGCCGCAGGCGGCTTAAATCCACAATTTGATGCGGGGGACCTCATGGTCATCACCGACCACATCAATCTGAAAGGTAACAATCCATTGGTCGGGCCGAATCTGGATGATTTTGGTCCTCGGTTTCCGGACATGACCCGCGTGTATGATCCCGACCTGGTACGCCTGGCCCGCACGAAGGCTCTTGAACAAAAAATACCCCTGCAACAGGGCATTTATGTGGGAGTTCTCGGACCTTCACTGGAGACACCTGCGGAAACACGATTTTTGAGGATCATCGGCGCTGATGCAGTGGGTATGTCCACGGTAAGCCAGGCCATTGTCGGTGTCCATTGCGGTTTGAAAATCCTTGGGATCGTCGTTATCACCAACATGAATCTTCCGGACTGCATGGTGGAGACCTCCCTCGATGCGGTCATCTCCACAGCGAATGAAGCAGGGCCATCCCTTTCAAATTTGTGGGAAGGCATCATCGGCAATCTTCAGGATACAGCAGATCAAAGAAATTAACGTGGAGGCTTCTGGATTCTAATGGAAAAAGCAGCCATTATTCGATTGAGTTTCTTTCTAGGCATTTTATTGTTGATGGCCATTTGGGAAATGATCGCCCCCAGACGGAAAAAAACCACCTCCAAAGCCATCCGCTGGACATGGAACCTTGGGCTGACCGTCCTCAACCCCTTAGTGGTACGCCTTCTTTTCCCAGTGCTGGCCGTAGCCGTGGCCATTAAGGCGCGGGAGCAGGGTTGGGGCCTCCTCAATCTTTACGATCTGCCCTATTGGGTATCGTTTATCCTGTCCATCATTTTGCTGGATATGGTGGTCTATCTTCAACATCTGATGTTTCATGCGGTGCCCCTTTTCTGGCGGCTTCATATGGTGCACCATGCGGATCTGGACTACGACGTAACAACGGGGCTCAGGTTCCATCCCATTGAGATCATCATCTCCATGCTCATCAAAATGTCCGCGGTGGCCGTACTGGGTCCGCCCGTGAGTGCGGTAGTGGCCTTTGAAGTCATTTTAAACGGCATGGCCATGTTTAATCACGGCAATGTGAGGCTGCCTTTGGGCATGGATCGGATCCTCAGGCTGTTGGTGGTCACCCCCGACATGCACCGGGTCCACCACTCCATATACCCCAGGGAAACCAACAGTAATTTCGGTTTCAATCTCTCCTGGTGGGATCGGATCTTCGGCACTTATATCGCCCAGCCCAAAGACGGCCACCT